>ERZ827088.4037-NODE-4037-length-12704-cov-3.773500_pt1 | contig 12704 bp, 8 predicted proteins | sample MGYA00519922_ERZ827088 | MGnify/ENA primary metagenome ERZ827088 (study PRJEB31778, sample SAMEA3449254) | human gut metagenome | biome: human gut; feature: human-associated habitat; material: faeces | place: United Kingdom | collected 2010/2012 ... | reverse complement strand
TGTCTAACGACATCTACATGCAGATTGCCTTGATTATGTTGATGGGTCTGTTGGCCAAGAATGCCATCTTGATTGTTGAGTTTGCCCTCGACCGTCGTAAGCAGGGTATGAGCATCTCGTGGGCCGCAGTGCTTGGAGCTTCAGCCCGTCTGCGTCCTATCTTGATGACCTCTTTGGCCATGATTATCGGTTTGCTCCCGTTGATGTTTGCCTTTGGCGTAGGTGCTCATGGTAACCGTACGCTGGGTGCTTCTGCCATCGGTGGCATGTTGATAGGTATGATTTGCCAGATATTCATCGTGCCGACATTGTTCGTAGCCTTCCAGTGGCTGCAAGAGAAATTCAAGCCAATCGAATGGACTGATATGGACGGCAGTGAGGTAGAACCGGATATTGAACAATACACTACAAACAAAGTCGAAAAATGAAGAAACAGATAATATTGATGATGTGTGCAGCTGCTTTGTTTAGCAGCTGCGGCATCTACAACTCATACAAGCGTCCGAATGACATTACCGTGGAGGGGCTCTATCGTGACACTGTCGCCGTAAACGACACCTTGGTAAGCGACACGACCAACATGGGAAATGTCTCCTGGCGCGAGATGTTCCGTGACCCAAAACTGCAAACTCTGATAGAGCAGGGATTGGCTCACAACACAGATTTGCAGACTGCCATGTTGCAAGTGAAGCAAGCACAGGCATCTTTGATGACGGCACGTTTGTCGTTCTTGCCCTCATTCACCCTCTCTCCGCAAGGAGGCATCACCAAGATGGAGAATACACCTTCTTATCGTACGTGGCAAGCTCCGATCAATGCAAGTTGGGAAGCTGACCTGTTCGGCAATTTGTTGAACACCTCTCGCGGAGCAAAGGCTAGTCTCTTGCAGAGCGAAGCATACGAACAGGCTGTGCGTTCGCAGGTGATTGCCAACATCGCCAACTTGTATTACACGCTTTTGATGCTCGACCGCCAGTTGGAGATTAGCGAGGAGACACAAGTGAAATGGAATCAGACGCTCACGATGATGAAGAGCATGATGGAAGCCGGCATGAGCAACAAGGCTGGAGTGGCACAAACCGAAGCCAGCTGCTATGCCGTGGCTGCAAGCATTGCTGAAATCCGACAGACTATCCGCGAGACGGAAAATTCACTTTCCACGCTCTTGGGCATGACGCCCCAGCACATTGATCGCGGACGTTTGGAAGACCAGGTGATGCCGGAAGAAATCAATGCGGGCGTACCTTTGCAATTGCTCTCCAACCGTCCTGACGTGCGTTCGGCCGAGATGTCGCTTGCCAGTGCCTTCTACTTGACCAACAAGGCCCGTTCGGCATTCTATCCGAATATCTCCGTGACCGGAACATTGGGATGGACCAACGGGACGACTGGTACTATCAATCCTGCGGAAATCATCAAGAACGCCATTGTCTCATTGACGCAACCTATCTTCAACCGCGGTGCATTGATTGCCAATCTGAAGATTACCAAAGCCCAGCAGGAACAGGCTCGTCTGAACTTCCAACAGACCTTGCTGAATGCGGGTGCTGAAGTCAGCAACGCCCTCTATGCTTATCAGACAGTGGGCGAGAAGAGTCAGCAACGCGACATGCAGGTCAAGGCTTTGGAAGATGCCGTTGAGGCCACTGTCGGTCTGATGAGCGTCGGTGAAACGACCTATCTGGATGTCATCACGGCACAGCAGTCGCTTCTGAGCGCCCAACTTACCCAGGTGCAGGATGATTACGATTACCTGCAGTCGGTCATCAATCTTTATCAAGCCTTAGGTGGAGGCCGTAACGGAGAGTGATGACAGCACATAGGATGACCTTTTATAGGTAAAGCCAACATATGGAAGTCCGTTATTGAGCTTTTTATGTTCAATGACGGACTTTTTTGATAGAATTTATCCCCGACAGGGCCATTTATTCGGGCCAAGAGCGGAAAGGAAGGCGCCCGAGCACGGAAAGGAGGGCGCTCCGGGACGGAAAGGAAGGCGTCCGGGGCTACTGTTAAGGGCCGGCACGGGCAGAGCCCATCGCTTGGTTGGCTGGCATCAGGTGGGCAGCCGGAAAAGTTGCCGACAAGGCAGAAAGGTCATCTTGTAAGCCGATTTGGGTTAAAATAGTTGTTAATAAATAGTTTTTTTTATAGCTTTGTGAAACATACTTAAACAGTGAATATTAACCTTTAAAGATAGATATTATGATTAGTCCGTTAGCTTATGTCGATCCTGCGGCAAAGATTGGAAAGAATGTGACCATTCATCCATTTGCCTATATTGATAAGAATGTGGAAATCGGTGACAACTGTGTGATTATGCCATATGTGAGCATCATGGGAGGTTCCCGCATAGGCAATAATAACAAGTTCTATCAAGGTGCGGTGGTAGGCACTCCTCCCCAGGACTTCAAGCATAAGGGTGAGGACACCATCGTCCGTATCGGAGACAACAATGTGATCCGTGAGAATGCCGTCATCATTCGTGCTTCTGCCCCCGAACATGAGACCGTCATCGGCAATGACAACTTCATCATGCAGGCAGTCCGCATTTCTCATGACGCCACAATCGGCAACCGCTGCATCATCGGAAACGCATCGCAGGTGGCAGGGCGTTCCATCGTGGGCAACTGTTCCATTTTAGCCTCTTCCGTCATCATGACCGGTCATATCCGTGTGGGCGAGTGGTCTGTCATCCAAGGAGGTTGCCGTTTCTCCAATGACGTTCCGCCCTATGTCGTGGTGGCACATGAACCGGCCTCGTTCTACAGCATCAACACCAAAGTGTTGCAGCATGCAGGCTTTTCAGAAACCATTATCAAGCACATCGCTCATGCCTACCGCATTATTTATCATGCAAACACGTCCATCGATGATGCCATCTACCGTGTGGAGCAACAAATCCCCCAAGGTAAAGAAATCAAGAACATCATCGACTTCATCAAGGAAACGAAAGTGGGTATCATCAAATAAATGCGCATAAGGCATTTCCTGAAGGAAAAATGGAGGTGGGCTTGACTGAGTTTTTGGAGTTCAGGCTCACCTCTTTTGCTTTTTTAACTGTGCGGAAAAAATATATCTTTGTAATCATTACAAACTTTGAAATAATTCTCTATCTTTGCATCATTACTAACTCTAAAAGAAAAGGACAATGGGAAAGTCATTGAAAGGAACACAAACAGAAAAGAATCTGATGATTTCTTTTGCTGGTGAGTCACAAGCACGTATGCGCTACACTTATTTTGCAAGCGCAGCTAAAAAAGAAGGTTTTGAACAAATCGCAGCCATCTTCACCGAGACGGCCGAACAGGAAAAGGAACACGCCAAGCGCATGTTCAAGTGGCTTGAAGGCGGCATGGTGGAAATCACAGCCAGCTATCCGGCAGGTGTCATCGGCACGACTGCTGAGAATCTGAAGGCTGCTGCTGCCGGAGAACATGAGGAATGGTCGCTGGACTATCCGAAATTCGCCGACATCGCTGACGAGGAAGGTTTTCCTGCCATCGCCAAGATGTACCGCAACATCGCCATTGCTGAAAAAGGGCATGAAGAAAGATATTGTGCGCTGCTCGCCAATGTCGAAAATGGAGAAGTGTTCAAGAAAAAAGAGACGGTCATCTGGCAATGCCGCAACTGCGGATTCCTTTTTGAAGGCCCTGAAGCTCCGGAAGTCTGCCCCGCATGTCTCCATCCTCAGGCCTATTTCCAAGTGAAGCCGTCAAACTATTGATGAGAAGAGCAAGGGCAGCTTGATTGTCCTTCGTCAAGACAAGGTTGGAAGATTCAGAAACAGAGCTTCTGTTCTTTCAACCTTTTTTCTGTGTACCCCGGAAGACGCAGGAACAGAGCATCCGGCGAACTTCCAATTGTTTTGTGTAATCTAAAAAGAAAGCTTATGTTATTGATATTATTGAATGCAGCGTCGGCTGTCGACTTCGGACAAGTGGCCGAGAAACTGCTTAATTGGGGGATGGAGACAGGCAAGAACATCCTTGCAGCCATCGTCATTTACATCGTCGGTCGTTTCATCATCCGGCAGATTATGAAGCTGGTGTCCAAGATTTTGGTGAAACGTGATTTTGAAGTGAGCGTGCAGACATTTCTCAAGAGCCTGCTTAGCATCCTCCTGAATCTGGTGCTTGCTTTTGCCATCATCAGCAAGCTGGGTGTGGAGACCACCAGCCTGGCCGCCTTATTGGCATCTGCCGGTGTGGCTATCGGTATGGCCCTCTCGGGCAATCTTTCCAACTTCGCAGGAGGACTGGTGATTCTGGTATTCAAACCATTTAAAGTAGGTGATTTTATAGATACTACGAACAATGAAGTGAGCGGGACGGTGAAAGAAATCCAGATTTTCCATACCATATTGACCACGGTTGACAACCGCTTGATTTACGTGCCTAACGGCACGCTTAGCAGTAATGCGATTGTGAACTACAGCCGTCAGGAAATGCGTCGGGCCGAATGGGTCTTTGGTGTCGAATACGGAATGGATTTCGAGCGTGTGAAAGCGGTCATCGATCGTCTCATCGCTGCCGACAGCCGCATCTTGAAAGAGCCAGCTCCGATGGTCGCCTTGTCATCGCTCTCAGCCAGCAGTGTGGACATAAAAGTGAGGGCCTGGACCAAAGTGGCCGATTATTGGGATGTGTACTTTGATTTCAATAAGGCGGTCTATGAGACCTTCAACAAAGAAGGTATCGGCTTCCCCTTCCCGCAGCTCACCGTGCATCAGGCGAAGGATTGATGTTCGAGTTGTACGATTTTTTGCTGTTAAGAAAGCGGCTGGACTCTGTTGCGGAGTTCGGTCGTTTTTTGTTATGTTAGGGTATGTGGCAGGTAAAATGCCATGCACTGCATGTATACCTGAATGGATTTTTATATACCTTTGCGTAACCGTTTTATGGGAATTTCCTATCATGTTAATCTAACATATAACCTTAATTTAATATATAAGACTATGAATGCACATAAAGGTGGGGATGTGCCTTGGTTTGTCAGATGGGGTACGTTTACTATTTTGTATCTAAGTCTTTTACTTAGCCTGTCAGCCTATGGACAAGACAAAGACACCCTTTACTGGAATAGCGGAAGAAACCTTTTGATTCCTTTTCGTTTGCCGCCTTCTCCGGTCGGGCATAAGCCTCAATACATAGACCTGGATAATGACGGTAGGCCGGAAGTGCTTCGGACGGTGACTGCTACGGGGACTCCCGTACAGTGGATTGACGATGACGGGTCGATGCATTATGGCGACCTGGAAGGCAGCACACGCAACGGCTGTCTGATGATTGACCGAAATCGGGACGGCGTATATGGCGGTTATGGAGACCTGATTATTGATTGGGTGGACCGTGACGAGGCGGGCAATCCTGCCATGATGGTCGTCGTGGAGAATTGCGAGGAGGATGAGAAGCTGAAGAGCCGTGGGCATTACATGTGGTTTATCGACACGGACGATGATGGCGCGATGGGCTATGTTGATTATGCCACGTTCCAGTTGCGTTGCTGGTTGCATGGAGGGCGTTCTGCATTTCTTGCCGACTATCACGGGCAAGCCGCTTTTCTCAAGATTCATGAAAGCCCGGAAAAGATTAATGATTTGCGGCTGAATTGGGAAAATCCTTTTCTTTTTTATGACCCCGATGGGGATGGCCTGAGCGAAGTGGCCTTTCGCCTGCTCGACACACCGAAGCATGTGGTGGCTGACGGGCAGCGCAATGCTTGTTTGAAAGGACGCATCGACTGGGTGTCCATGTCGTGGGATATGGACAACGATAATGCGCCCGGCAACGAGTTTGATTTGGACATGACACTTCATTTCCGTGGTCCGGGCTTTGATTATACTGACCAACGTCACACAAACAGCAACTTGCGCGGATTGCCTGCGGCTGATTCCTTGTTCATGGACGCGCGCTGGCGGCAGTTGACAGAGTTGCTCTATCCCGGCCATGATGCGGCCTGGAATCTTATATTCCATCGTGGCGAATGGAAAGAAGCCTGGTTTACGTATGACGAGGATGACGACTGTGAACGTTGGGAGCGGGTGGAGATGTATCAGCCGCTCGATGCATTCAAGGTCGGTCCCTGGAAAGGCGGGGTGGACAATAACGCACAGTCAGACCCTGCAGGCGACCGGGGTGAATGGGACAAAGATTTTTCCGGCCGCGGGCAGCTCTATGTCGCCCCTTTTGACGGGCGCATCCATCTCTTCGGGGCCGAAGAGGGCGTGTGGCGGGTCGACCAGTTGGCGACGTGCTATCAAGGGATGGGCCTTCTTTATGATGGTTACGGGCCGGAACGTGTGCGCCGCGAGCCGACGTCCTTTCCCACGGTGCATTATGCGGATACGGATGCAAACGGATTTTTTGACCTCATAGAGTATGACCTCGATGGAGACACGGTCTATGAGGAAAGAGTGTCACTGTTCGAACTGGGCTTGTCTGACACGACACGGGTGATTTCCACTGCAAACATGGAGACATACGCGGATTTCCACCGCTTGCAAGAGTGCGTGGCTGACGGACAGTGGCGTCATGCCATGACCGTCATGTCCGTGGCCGGACAGTATGCCTTGCCTACGTCCTGGTATGCCCCGATGATGCACCCACGGTCGATTCGAGAACGTTATAACTACGGTTATTGGCTGGCTTTTTATCTCTTCAAGGACCTGGAGTACCATTTCCGCCAGCATGGAGCACCGTCCGAAAGGCTTCTTGCCTTGCGGCGGGCCTACTATAGCCGTGACTGGAGCGAGTTCCTCCCATAGGGAAAAGGCCGCGCCCTACGGCGCATGACGGAGCGTCATGATACTCTTTGCTCTGTCGGGAACGTATGCCGGGCGGAATTCCCTGCCGTTACCGATAGCTTTCATCCCGTGGATGCTGAATGATGAGACTATTTAACCATAATATATGATATGTATACCAACATGAAAAAACACGTATTCTTCACATGCCTTCTCGGCACGATAGCCTTGGTTTCTCCAGCCTTTGGGCAGGAAACTGTCGCCGACGTGCCGAGGCCGTGCTGTCCCGGTGCGCTTACCGATTTACAGCCGGTGTCTATCAATCCCGGCGAATCTGTATTAGCGACATTTCTGGAAGAGAAGCTCTATCCGCCCGAGATGTGGACCATCCATGACGGCACGGCGCAGGGCCTGACCATGCAAAAAGATTACCGCATGTTCCATGGTGCCATGTTCCAATGGTTGCGCCGTCCGGCAAATGGTGCTCCTGGGTTCTGCATGGAGCGCGATTTTGATGTCGACCTTCGTGGGTTTGACAATCTCATCGTGGCAGCTGTGATTCTGGACGGAGCTCGCCTGACGGTCACGGCGGCGACGGACAAGGGCCTGCTGGAACGGGTCTTTGAGAAACAGCCAGACAATCGCAGGGAATATCTGATTCCGCTGGATGGGGCAACGCGCCTCAAACATTTGACACTGGCTGTCAGTTCGGATGCAGACGGTATGCAGTCGGGAGCCGTGCTTTGGCTCATGCTGCAGAACGAGAAAAAGCTGGCAGACTATCTGTCGTCGCTCGTTCCCTACGGCAAACAGTGGGAAGGCCACCTGAAGAGTGCCGATTACGAGCCAAACTTCACGCCGACATACGGCATCGTGTTTGCTCCCGAGGAACTGGACGAAATACGCCGGCGCCATCAGGCCATCATGGAAGCAGACGGGACTTCGCCTTACGTGGAAGCAGCCCGGGAGATGATGGCTGTCGACCCGGAAGACATCATTAAGGTCTCGCCTGGGGACAACATCCGTTTCGCACGCGACCGTGACCTGGCACATCCCAACCTGAAGCCGTCTGACCTCGCTGTGGCCGGCATCCTGCTGCGTGACAAGGACATGCTGCGTATGGCTGCCCGATATGCGATGACACTCGCCGTGACTCCTTATTGGGATGAGGGCTTCATGGCCCATTTCCCCGGAAGCCCGTGGATGCATGCGGCTTTCAAGGAGAGCTGGGTGGCGCATGAACTGGGCATCACGCTGGATTTGGCCGGTGAGATGTTTACGGATGAAGGCCGTGAGTTCATCTTGAAACGGTTGGCAACAGATGCTATCGGGCATATAAACTATGTTACTTGGCGTTCTGAATATATCCACCGGATGAATCAGATGACGGTGTTTTCGCATGGACGCATCTTGGCTTATGCCATTCTTGAAAAGTCCATGCCTCGCGTAAAGCCCTACTTGGACCTGGCTTACCAGGATTTGTATAACAACTTGCAAATCGCCATCCGTCCTGACGGTAGTGACGTGGAAGGGCCTGGTTATATGACTTATACGGTGGCGGAGGCAGGGTTGGCACTTCACTATTATGCCCGTGCCCGCGGCAAGTCGCTGGCGGAAGTGACGCCTCCCAACCTGCTGCGGACGGCGGACTTTGCAGAAGCGATAAGTTCGACCGATGGGGACAATGATGTCATTTCCGTGTGTGATGCTACGCCGCAAATCGAACGTGTCGATGCCTTGTCCTTCTTGGCGGCCATTACGCCTGGCAGCCGCTGGGCAGATATGCACCGTAAGGCATGGGCCCGCCGGCTTTCGGGTGGACGCACGTTGGTGGACAAGCAACCTTTGGGCATTCTGTCACTGGTCGTTCCTGCACCTGAAAATGCTGCCAGCCCGGCTGTCAAACCATTTGTCTATTTGCCGGAAATGGGCATTATGGCTTCGACTCGCAAGGTGGGCACCGAATGGAGCAAATTATTCATACAAGGCAATCGCGCCAAAGCCGGTCACACGCATGAAGACAAAGGAAGCTTTGTGCTGGAGTTTGCCGGAGAGACTTTTGCGGGTGATTTCGGTACGGCCATGTATGGTGATGCCATGACTTTTGCCGTGAAACAATGCCAGTGGCATAACATGTTGATACCTGTCGTGGACACGATGGACAGACCGGCTCCTGACAATCCTGTTTTGACCGATGTAAAGCCGGAAGGCGAAGGCGATGCGACTCGTTTTGAGGCAACGATTGATGTGACTCCGGCTTGGGGTGCATATTTTTCCAAGAATTGTCGCACATGGACATCTCCGACACCCGACGAGCTGACAGTGACGGATGAATATGAGCTGACCAAAGGTAAAGGGGTGGAGTTTCGTTGGCATACGATGCTTCCGGTGCGTCGTGAAGGACGAAAAGTTGTCATCGAGGGTGAGAAAGGATGCGTCGAGATTCAGATTCCGAAGGGAGCCTCTTGTCGCATTGAACCCAGCAAGTGGTGGACTGGACGGCAAGTGAACCGGATTGTCTTTACCAAAATGGGGCGTAAAGGAACGTTGGAAACAAAAGTACACCTTAAATTAAAAGAGCAATGAGAAAGATTCTTATTTCGATTTTGTTGGCAGGCTTTTCGTTGATTGGGTGGGGGCAAAGTCCTACCGGATATACAGAAGAAGCCGCACGCCGATTGATGGATACGATTCAAGGGACCCCTTTTGTGCGGACGACTGCTCCCGGAGCGCAATGGTTTCCTCAGGCAGGTTTCGGGCTGTTCATTCATTGGGGCATACACAGTGTTACGGGGACGGATCCGTCCTGGTCGATGTTGAGCAATGTGCCATGGCTGAACCGTGCCAATCCGGTGTCTCCCAAGCGGTATTATCGTTTGGCCGAAGAGTTTGCTCCATGTGCTTATGATGCGGAAAAATGGGTTCTGGCAGCCAAGGAGGCCGGTTTTCAATATGTTGTCATCACGGCCAAGCATCATGATGGCTATTGTTTGTGGCCGACGAATTATGGGCGTTATAATACACGCACCTGCATGGGTGGACGTGATTTACTGCGTCCCCTAGTTGAGGCTTGCCATAAATATGGACTTAAGATAGGTTTCTATTTTTCACCTCGTGATTGGAGTCATCCGGATTATCCTCTTCCGTATGTGGACTATGATTATGCCAACCAGCGCACTGGAATCCCTTACGAAGGTGATGAAAACCAGCGGCGTTATGATGTGTTCTTCGAATATACGGTGGGGCAACTCAGCGAATTGCTCACACGCTATGGGCAAATCGATGAAATCTGGTTTGATGGCATTGCGTGGCCGGGAGTTGATACGCATGACCAAGAACTTCATGCTTGGATACGTGTCCTTCAACCATCCATCATCATTAATCCCCGTTGGGAAACAAACACAGATGAACGCACATTTGGTGATTTTCATACGGAAGAGATTGCTTGGCGAAAGCGCATGGCGGAAGGCAGGCCTTATCCTTATGGTGACTGGTGGGAGTTCAATGAGACTTGGAGCGGACATTGGGGATATTCGCCCGGCACTCCGTTTCGGAACTTTGATGACGTGATTGCCGCATTGGTTTATGCACGTTCTTATGGCGGCAATTATCTTCCAGACATAGGACCGCAACCAGATGGCCGGATGCGTCCAGCTTTCTATGCCGAGTGTGCCAAACTGGCTGAGTGGATGTCCAAACACAAAGAATCGGTTATCGCTACGACAGATTTTGCCGATTGGAAATCCATGTCCAATGTACCTCTCACTCGAAATGAGGACATTGTCTATGCACATTTGTTGCGTGGGCAGACGTCAGAAGTCCGTATTCGTCTTGACCGACGTCCGGTTCGTATTATCCTTTTGCAGGATGGGCGGGATGTGCCGTTCGAGTATAAGAAACATGAATTGTGTGTGAGGTTGGAAAAAGAGCGTCGCACGCAGCCGGATGATGTCTTGAAAATCATTTTTTGACAAGCATAGATAGATACGTAAACAAACTGATATAAGGAAGCCTCTGCCTTTTCATTCTTCCGACATTGTTTTTTGGGAAAATGAGCGAAAGGCAGAGGCTCTTCATTTTATATCTATTGACAGATATGGCCTTGTGGGGATGGTTATAGGGTAAGAAAGATGAATGAAAAGGGACAAGTTTATTATCTTTATAGGGGATAAAGCCCTTGTCCCTTACGCTCCATCTCCCTATATATGTATTTTCTAATTATTAATTTTGCTGTAAATGTAAACCATCTTTTTAATATTTCCAACTTTTCATTTAAAAATCTTATAAATGTTATCGGATTAAGAAACTGTTTTGAGTCATCAAGTTTGAGAGCCTCTACGCAAAATTCAGACCGACACTTCAAAATCCATTTGAATTTTTACATGTCTCCAAATATACGAAATAGTGCTGTATATCCGTCTTATGAAAACAAATATACGGCACTATTCTATATTCATCAAATTTTTTATCAAAGTTTATACAACTGATGCGCAGCCATCAATTCGAGCCGATGTTCGGTCAATACCCGAATACAATTCTCTATATTATCCGGACGAATAACGACATGGGCAACATCTCCGGCTGCAAATGCATACATATATTCAATAAAAACATTCTCATCAGAAAGATACCCTAATGCTTTAGCCAAAGCTCCCGGTGTATTCGGACAGTTAAGACAGACGACATCGGTCAAAGAGACTCCGAAATGGTGTTTCTTCAAAGCTTCCAAAGCTTTATCCGGGTCAGAAACAATAACACGAAGAATGCCGAAATCTGCGGTTTCAGCCATACTAAATGCCGAAAGGTTTACACCTTCTTCTCCCAATATACGGGTTACTTCGTTAATACGTCCGGTCTTGTTTTCAAGAAAAACCGATAGCTGTTTTATAATCATAATCGTATTGTTTTTTAATCAATCTTGCGGTTATCAATCACTCGTTTAGCTTTGCCCACGCTGCGTTCAATGCTACGCGGTTCTACCAGTTTCACATTGACTCCCAGTCCAAGTACGCTTTGCAGACGACCTGCCAGCTTCTTCTTCAACGCCAACATGCGGTTAATCTCATCCGAATAGAAATCCGGGCGCACTTCTACCTGAAGTTCCATCGTATCGGTATTGTTTTCACGACCCACTATCAACAAATAATGTGGTTCGAATTCTTCCATCTCAAGAATGACGGACTCGATCTGAGTCGGGAATACATTGACACCACGGATAATCAGCATATCGTCACTACGTCCCAGGATGCGGTCCATACGAACCAATGTACGTCCGCAGGAGCATTTATCATAATGCAAGGCCGTCAAGTCACGCGTACGATAACGAAGCAATGGCATTCCCTCCTTCGTCAGGTGCGTAAATACCAGTTCGCCCGTCTGTCCGGGTTCTACCGGCTGCAATGTATTCGGATCAATAATTTCAGGGAAATAATGATCCTCATTCAAGTGCGTACCATGCTGACATTCACATTCGTAACCGACACCCGGTCCGGCTATTTCACTCAGTCCGTAGATATCGTATGCTTTAATACCGAGTTTTTCTTCGATTTCATGACGCATATTCTCCGTCCAAGGCTCCGCACCCAAGGCTCCCACTTTCAGTTGGAATTCCTCCCGCGGATAACCGGAATCTTTAATGGCATCCGCCAGATAAAGTGCATACGAAGGAGTACAGCAAAGAACCGTTGATCCAAAATCATGCATCAATGTAATCTGCTTTTCTGTATTGCCACTGGACATCGGAATCACAGAGGCACCGATATTCTCAGCTCCGGCGTGTGCTCCCAGGCCACCCGTAAAAAGTCCGTAACCATAGGAAACCTGGAATATATCTGAGCGTCCTGCTCCATAAGCAGTAAAAGCACGCGATATACATTCTGCCCACGAAGAAAGGTCTTTGCGGGTATATCCCACTACCGTCGGCTTTCCGGTCGTTCCGGAAGAGGCATGAATACGC
>ERZ827088.4033-NODE-4033-length-12724-cov-5.243429_pt1 | contig 12724 bp, 10 predicted proteins | sample MGYA00519922_ERZ827088 | MGnify/ENA primary metagenome ERZ827088 (study PRJEB31778, sample SAMEA3449254) | human gut metagenome | biome: human gut; feature: human-associated habitat; material: faeces | place: United Kingdom | collected 2010/2012 ... | reverse complement strand
CAGTATACTACAGAAAAGAAATATAGTCCATTTATTTAAAAACTTTTGTACTAGATTATAAAATTCCGGTTCTCGCTTGACCTTTCTATTTCCTTCCATTTGAACTATTTCCATTTTGGAAACAGTTGCCTCTTTAAAAAGTTCTCCTTCCTCAAATATATTAGATAAATGTTTTGAAATCGCCGGTACATTGACATCAAATAATTCTGCCATTGCCTTTTGCGTCATCCAGAATGTCTCATCTTTAAAAACAACATTAACACATATATTAGTACCCTCCACTTGATACAAAACAATTTCATGTTCTTGAATCATGTACATCTATCCTTTCTATTCTTTTCAAGCTTATCTAATATCACTAATTCAGATCAACTGTAATAATTACGTTTTTCTCAATTGGGGAATTCAATTTCCCTAATTGACGCAGTTTAGGCAAATTTTGCCTAATCAGTTCACAATTTACATTTTCCTTCATTATTCTCAAAAAACTCTATAATCTGCTTCACCAATACCGGATAATAATTATTCGCATCCACACCTACATCATATCTTCTAATTCCGTCTGCTTTATTCTGCAAATTATATTCTTCATGGGCATGTATGTGTCCATGTAATTGAATACTCCCACTATTCTTTTTCGGCCATGACAGCATCGGATAATACATCAATGCAAAATAGAGGCCATTCAATGATACTGTCTTAAAATCACATATTTCCTCAAACAATTCCAAATCATCTTTCTTGTCATGATTTCCTTTAATCAGAATCTTCTTTCCGTTCAACCTGCTAATCAGTTCATTTGCCCTATCCATCGGTAGATGATGACTAATATCTCCAAGAATATACACCGTATCATTTTTATGTACTACTGCATTATAATTTTGAATCAAAATCTGATTCATCTCTTGTATATTTTCAAAAGGACGATTCTGCATGCTGATAATTCCACGATGCCCCAAGTAAATCACTTGTAAAGTAAATCATGTTATCGTCCTCCTTCCCCCATTACGAATTTTTCCTGCAAAAGTCACAAAACTAATATTTGCGGATAAAACAGCACTCGGAAATACCTGAAAATACTAACCTCCGGTCCTGTCATATTTTTTACTGTTTGTTCTTGTAACAGTCCCTATTATATCAAATAAATTTTTGAAAGTATATAGATTAACGCAAGAAAAAAGTACAAATGTTCGATTCTTATTTGTACTTTTTTCTATCACTACTATTCTATTTTTCATCATGCTGCGTTGAAATATTCCTCCAGAATTAAGTCTATTTCAATCATTTCTGAATAATCATAATACTGATCTTTCCTCTCTTTTGGAATAACTTCTTCAATAAATGGTTCCAGTACGTCCAGACAGTCTTCTATAATTTCCTGTGTATCTCCATAGACATCTACGGATATAATTTCCTTGGCATGTCCTACAAATGCGAAACACCTTTTGAATTAAAACTATTCTTCAGCAAAATGGTTGCATAGGTATTTCTCAACTGGTGAAAATGAATATCAGGCAAATCCAAGGATTTCAGTAAGTCTTTATAATATTTATGATGATAGCACTTACTCCTCGGATTCCCATATGTAGAACGGCTCAATATTTCAATCCACACTTCCGCAAGGGAAGTGACAGAGCTGCTGCTATCTACAGGATGCCGGGTAAGTATTTCAATCCACACTTCCGCAAGGGAAGTGACTATATGGGGCAAAGGGTGCAGTGATGAGTCTGACATTTCAATCCACACTTCCGCAAGGGAAGTGACCAAGCCTATGGAGCGGATCGTGGAGCAGTTGGAAATTTCAATCCACACTTCCGCAAGGGAAGTGACTGATTTTCAGATAGCCGGTCCGCAGCACATCATTATTTCAATCCACACTTCCGCAAGGGAAGTGACTCATACTCCCACCCCCACGCCGACTTCACAAATATTTCAATCCACACTTCCGCAAGGGAAGTGACAGAGGTGTTTTTATCAAAGATGATAATTACCAAATTTCAATCCACACTTCCGCAAGGGAAGTGACAGATGGGGAATGATGAGAAAAAGATATCTGCAGATTTCAATCCACACTTCCGCAAGGGAAGTGACTAAATACGGCAAAAAAGCTATTTACCATTTAGATGATTTCAATCCACACTTCCGCAAGGGAAGTGACCAAGGCGGGGACAAAAGTTCTCCCAATTGTGATAATTTCAATCCACACTTCCGCAAGGGAAGTGACTCTTGACTGTGCCGTATTTTTCTCCATTACAACAATTTCAATCCACACTTCCGCAAGGGAAGTGACGTTCAGTAACTAAGTTTTAGGAGGTAGCAGAGATATTTCAATCCACACTTCCGCAAGGGAAGTGACAGCCGGAAAGGTCAAGATCCCAGTGAGAGATACGATTTCAATCCACACTTCCGCAAGGGAAGTGACAGATTTTTGATTTTCTGTCTCAGATTGTTAAATATATTTCAATCCACACTTCCGCAAGGGAAGTGACTCGTTACCCCATACAAAGTAGTCTCAAAAGGACATTTCAATCCACACTTCCGCAAGGGAAGTGACGCCTGCTTGCTGTTGATTCCGGCAATCTTCCGTGATTTCAATCCACACTTCCGCAAGGGAAGTGACAAACTGCCCGAAGGGAAAGGCAGCGTTTACAATCATTTCAATCCACACTTCCGCAAGGGAAGTGACCATGTGCTGTAATGGCATACGTTGATACAAATGATTTCAATCCACACTTCCGCAAGGGAAGTGACCTCTTGTTACAAGAATTAACGGGTTTTCATTGCAAATTTCAATCCACACTTCCGCAAGGGAAGTGACCTTTTTCCCCTGTGCCTTCCCCAAAAGTCACATCATTTCAATCCACACTTCCGCAAGGGAAGTGACTGCAATATTCCACAAAAACATCTGTCTATTTTTATGAAATATCTATAAATATATTTGAATTTACTTTCGTATACTATTGAAATACTCTGTCTATACAAAAAGCACATTCAAATTTGTTTATTTTTACAGGTGCGAGTCTCCCGGTAATTTTATGTATGCTAGACACTCGCACCTGCAAATTATAAGAATAAAGGCTGATCGACTGCAATTCCTCGTTCTACACCTATATGCTCTATCTTGGTCTTATAATTATTTCCAAGATAGTAGAATCGCAAGCTATCTACTTTATCATCAATAATCTCTGTTAACAAAGATTTTAACGTCACACTTTGTGCCTGATCCACAATGCACTCAAATACGGAGTTCTGTACTCTTCTCCCATAGTTTTGACATTGTTTGGCTACTTTTCTAAGTCGCTTTTTTCCGGCTTCATTTTCTGTATTTACATCATATGTAATCAACAACAGCATATTTCCACCTCATTTCCACAGAAATACAGGATAGCCATCTAAATCTCCACGTAAATACCTTGCAAGCAACATTGCCTGTACATACGGAACCATCCCCCATCAAGACAACTCCATTTTCTTTTTGGGAGAAGTTTTTTCCATTCACAATTTTTTTATTGATCAATGACAAAACAAACCGATCTGCATACACACTTCTCAGTTCTTCTATTAGATCTAATGCCAATGATACTCTCCCCGGTCGGTCTGTATGAAGATATCCGACATAAGGATCCAGTCCTACCACTTCTAACGCAGATGTAATCTGATTTGTTAATAAGGTATATACAAAAGATAACATCGCATTTACATTATCTTTAGGCGGTCTTTTATTTCTCCCCTGAAAATTAAATTCTTTTTTCTGTTGTAGAATCAATTCATTGAAAACGCCAAAATAAATACTGGCTGCTTCTCCTTCATAACCTCTCAATTGGTCTTTCGATTCTGCATTCTGTATATACTGTAACGATTCTTTTAAATGCAAAGATGCTTTCTTCACGCCTTCTACATCTATCTGCATTCCGTGATCACGAATTGCCCGTTCTAGTACCCATCTTGCATTATAAACTTTTCCCATAATACAATTTTTTGCAATTGTGAGACTTATTTCATCATCTTTGCTACTTTTATACTGTTGTTCCCGTAAAAGAACATTTCCCTGAACCTTCCCAGTTACTCTTGCCAGAAATTTCCCCTGAGGAGTGAGATAACAAAGTGAAATATTTCTTTCAGCACATGCTCCCATTAACGCCGGACTGGTTCCCCGATATCCAAAAGAAACAATTCCATCCAAATTGTGTAAAGGCAATCTTCCCAATTCTTTTTTCTCATCGTATACAACCAGATTTTCTCCATCCAATGCCAGATAACTATTCTCAGAGGTTACATATAAGGTGTTTAATAATTTTCTCACTGCTCGTCCTCCTTCAGTGCCTGTGCTATATAATCAGAAACTGATATCGTCTTTTCTAATTTGGGAAGACAGATTTCCTTTAAAGAGCATGAATTACAAGCCTTACTCTTTTTGACTTTTGGCGTATAACCTCGCTCATAATACTGATGCATTTCCTGAAATATTTCTTTTACTTCATCACGCAGTTCCTGTGAAAATGTAATATTCTCTCTTCTCCTCGTTTCTCCATAATAAAGTGCCCCTTCAGATATTGTAGTAGAAAACATTTCTTCCAGACACATTGCCTGTGCTGTTAGCTGTAATTTATCTTCGTCCGTTATCTTAGGCTTTCCTTTTTTATATTCCACAGGAAAAACAGAATATAATCCTCTATGACCAGACAATGTAATTCCATCTTCGCATTTATGAAATTCTACCAGGTCACATTCCCCACTAACTCCAAGCTCTTTCGAGGAAACCGGAAGTGCCCGAACAAGAAGTGTCTCTTTTCTTTTTTCTTTTACACTGGGATCATGGACTTTTTTATGCATTAATTCACCAATAACTGTATGAACATTTTCACTCCACTGCTGCTCAATATGGATCAAAGCCCATTGCCGTCGGCAGAATTTAAAATGCTGTATCCCCGACAACATTAAATATTCGTCTTCTTTATATGCCATCAAATCATCCTTTTCATCTCAACTGAATCTGGAATCATTTCCTCGTGAATCTGAACTGTATAATCCTGATATTTTCTTGGATATTCAATTTCTTCTTTTTTTCTTACTTCGACTGCATCAAAAAGCTTATATGCCGGACAATCCCCCAGTTCCTTGCTGTGCTTAAACACAATAAGCTCCCGGACAGCCATTTTCCCTCTTGCAGCTGAATGATCATTTTCAAACATATTAATAATTGCCTCCCACAAAAGATCTAAGTCTTCCTCTGAAAATCCTGTCACTTTTCTGGCCAGATTCGCTGAAATATATCCTTCCACTCGATACAATCCATACGGAACAATATTTTTTCTTCCCATTTCAGTACTCTTATTTTCAGCATCTTTTTCCGTTGTAATTGCAACTCTTGTAATCGTAACTTCCTGACTGACAATCGGATCGATACTTCTTGCAAAGCCAAGCTGTACCGGTCCCCTTACCTGTCCACAATTCAAAGAAGCTTTTACAAAAGTGGTCATAACTGCACCAAAGGTACGAATATCATAGAAATTATCACACATATAATCTCTCAGTTTTATATCCACGTCTTTATCTGATTTTTTTAATTTCTTCAATGCTTCGGTAACTTTTTTGTCCTCTGTTTCTGTAATTCCAAGGCTTTCACAGGCTTCCCGGTCGCTTCTGTTCAACGGAACATCTTCTTTGATGTAGATTTTATAACCTTTTGCATCTTCCTTTACTGTTTCCACATAATTACGAATTTTTCGCTTCAGACACACGTCTGTAACCAGTCCCAATCCACTTTCCGGATCTATTCTTGGCATATTACCAGAATCCGGATCTCCATTCGGATTTCCATTTTCTACATCAAACAGTACCACAAACTCATAACGATTTTTAATTGCTTCTCCCATTTACTTGTCCTCCTTTTTTTCGTACTTCTTTTGTATCTGATGATAATATCCTAACATGAACCTTCCCTGCTCCTCTAATGATAATCGCTTCGGAATTCCTGCATTTTCTTCTGACACATCTAATTTTCCCATCAGATCAGCCAACACTTTTTCATAATATATTTTTCTGGCAACTGATTCCCGGTCTATTTTCTTGATATGACTATTTTTCAATTTTATCAGAACCGGAAATATTGATGCTGGTGTTGCACATGCAGAATTAAAATATCTGTCTCGAATTGTTGCATTAATTCCAGGATTCGCATCCTTTTGAATTGATTCCAGTACTGCAAATATTCTTCCAAGTACATAGGAAGTCTCTATACACTCTTCATTTAATCCCATACTATCGTCTCCTTCTTTCCATCCACGGTTTTTAATTAAAAAGGCTTTTATAATTGCCGCTCTTCCATAAGTAACATTTCCCTGTTCGGCTCTTATTCGTATCAGCGTATCCGTATATAAGCTTTCTGGATATCTTGAATCTTCCAGAATTGCTCTTAATACCATTGATGCCATATTAGGAACTGGAGTTTTATCCTTTGACTTCTGATTCACTGTTTCATCCAGCATCTTCTTTACTCCCAGATATTCATTCTCCACCCAGGAAGGTTTTACAATTTCCATTCTCTGATAATGTCTAGAAATATTCTTAATAATGGTTCCAAATGAATTTTGATAAAAGAACCGAACTGATAATCTTGCTGCATTTGGTGCAAGACACAGGATATAAAATGGCTGATTCGGATCTAAGTTGATATCCTCAAGGTCTACCCATAATCCCTTCTCTAAATTTCCAAATACTTTTCTCATTTCTTTCTGATTATCCGGCTTGGGATTCATCCAGGACAAAAATGTCTTTTGATATTCTTCTTTTCCTGATTCTGCCCAGAATACAATCATGGAATCTCCTAATGGAAATTGATATTCTCTTTGACTCAATAAATAATTTAATGCTGTTGTGTATGCAAACTCCGCATACTTTCCGACCGGTGCATTATAACTTTGTTCTTTTCCATAAGACTCGAATGACGGAGCATTAAATGACACAAGTGCTGCTCCACTTGACTGTGCTCCCGGAACTCCTTTTATTCCTCTATGAATACGTGCTATCTCTGTTTTCTGTCCTGTCACAAGACAGATTCCTTTCTTTCCACTATTTTCTTTTACTTGCAGCTTGTCCCATAGCTTCTTTATTTCATCGTCTTCCTGTGCATAAATCCCTTTCATACTAAAGATAATATTTCCGCCTTCATTCAGTTCTTCCCAATGTTCTTTAATCACAGGATTCTTCTTTGCCTGTTCCGGATTCCAGTTTTTAAAGTAAAGACAGATTGCTTTCGCCATTTCTCCCTCTGCCTCTCCAAGAATTGCTAAGTGCTTTTCCCTTGCCGCATGAAAGCAGTCTATAACTCTCTGATTTGTTCCTTCTGCATCAATTCCAAGAAAATACTTGGCATTATCACATAAAAAGTTAGAAGCAATCCCTGAAGATCTTGTAACCATTTCCGGTACATTTAAAGGTTCGGGAACCCATACTTTCTTCTTGCCTCTTTGCTCTTCCTTTTTCAATGAAATAATCGTTTTTATTGTTCCATCCGCATTTAATTCTATTGCATGCGATACTTTTGCCTGACACCAGCCTGGTTTTGCTGCTTTTCCCTGCTGTACGAGTTCCTCGTAATACTTTACCAATGCCTGCAGAATCATCTGATCACCTCACAGTTTCGTAAATCCAGCACTCCTTTTCTCATGACTGCTCTGAAAAACATCGGCTGTATTTCATCCAGATTACTATAATCCATATCATACAACATAAATCCCAGATCCTTTTCAGGCACTGTATCATAACTGGTATGTATCTCTTTTTCTTCACATAAACAGAACTGAGCCGGAAATTCTCTGCACCCAAAATATGGCATATGATAGCACTCTCCTCTTTTTAAACGACGCATGATAATATCTTTAAATTTTCCAGGATTGTCCGATGCATTTGCCTTATTCGTCATTTCAAAATGTGCTTCTATGATATAGCATACATCACATAAAATTAGAGAGGCTCTCTGAACAATGTCTTCTTTTGTACTAAGATAAAGTGGTTTATCTGCCCCATTATACACTTGCAGTACATTGCTGGCAGATATCTTGCTTTTTACTTCATTTCGCCTGACACTTGTAAAGCGGATTGGATTCTTCACATAAATCTTATCAATAACCCATTTCAGACCGGGATGCCAGTATATTGCTTCCAGAATTCCACGTGCTGCCGAAGGTGTCATAACATCATAAGAACATCTTTCAACCTTCATCTCCGGTCTTGAGAACAAAGCATAATCCCCCCACACTTTTACTTTTACACCTATGCCCATCTATAATACTTCTCCTTTCTTATAGCATGCTGCAATATAATCCCGCGGCTGGTAATAAAAATCTGTATTATAGTCTGATATTTTTTCATCTATCCACGAATGATAAACTTCCCATAACCCTTTTAAAATATCAGAATCTTTATAACTATCCTCTATCAGGCGTTCATACACTTCACCAATATCCCAATAATCAGGAATTCTATAACGGCACTCAATTACATTATCAAAATTTCCTGTTGTGATCTTACATTCGGTTACGAATTCATGTGCAACCTTTTCAATTGGTTCACAGTGCAGCACATCCGCATATTCATAGATTCTGTCTATGTTCTCTTTGCCCAGGGCCTCTGTTATTTCACATCTGGTTTTCTTTTTTAAACGTCCCATATATTCAATCAGACTGCACGTAAAAAATAAATTATTATTATTTTTTGTTCCCATTTACTGCCTCACTTCCTACATACTGTAATGTATCTAATGCTGATATCGTATGAAAGCTGATCTGATGTGTCGGATGATTGAATTTAACAAGTTCCCAAAAGGCAGCTCTTGATATTTTCCCATCTATAAAATTCTGTACATAATTATAAATGGTATCGTCCGCCATTGGTCCCTCTACAATATCATAATCATGCGATTGTCCGCTTCGACAGGCAACAATAAAATCCAACCATTCTTCTGTCATTTCTTCAAAGATCAAATACTTTAATTTTTTATCCGGTATATATTCATAACAATTCACATATCCTTTGCGTCCGTAACGAGTTGCCCATCGTTCCGCCTGTTCCTGCATCCGGGTACAATAAAAGCCGAAATAAAAATCTTTGTTATACACTGCTTTCCTTATCTCTGGAAATTCTACAATCTCTTTGCTTCCATGGTACAAAATCAAAATTCTTCTCCTCCTTCCGATTACATAAAATTGCTAAATTACACTATAAACTCTATTTACTAAAAATATAGTATCTACTTATACTATTTTCATTCTTTATAAAATCACTATACTACAGTTTATTTTGGTAATCAACATCTTTTATTCATTTTAAATTCCATTGAAAATACTTTTTCTTGAAATATTTCCTATAACCGTTTATACTTATGTTGTCTGGTATTCCAGTGGATTGAAATAATGGTATTTTTAATGAAAAAGCTGAGGGGGTTGTCGCGACAGTCCCCTCTCTTTATTTCCGTAAGCAATGAGCCAAAATCTGTACTAGCACACAAAAGACCTTGCAACTGCCTCGGTAACTTGAGGAACTCGCAAAGTGTGTTTCTCAAAATCCACAATCCATATCACACAAAGAACGCCATTCCATCCTCTAATGAAAAATCCAGTCCATATTCTTCTGAATACTGCTCTCCATCAACCAACTCATAAAAATCCTGCATCTCTTCTGATACTGGTCTGAGCATACCTGCTCCATTCAATCTGTCGAAAAAGCTGTTTTCTGATTTTGCATTGTCATATATCTGAATGCAATACTGTCCTGCTTTCCGCATTCTTTCCCTCGTTACTCCTTTAATTCGTAATTCCTGTAATAATTCATCTGCTTCAGGCTCCCTGTTGATAAATATAGTCTTTGTATTTTCTTCGATTAATTTAAATTCCTTTGCAACTTCTGCGAAATTACATTCCATCTTTTGAAATTCATCCATAATCTTTTTCTTATCCAGACTTGTGCCTCTATAGTGGTATAGTCTTGTAAAATAATCATGAATCGCTTTTAAATCTGCTATATCAGTATAATCCTGTAAAATCCCTTTGGATACATCAATCTGTTGCCTTTGGTTTGGTACACTATAAGACTCTTCTAAGTCAAATATATAAACCATGCTTTCTGACAATTCTCTTTTTCCTTCACGGTTACATCTTCCCGCTGCCTGTATCATAGAATCAAGCCCCGCTATCTGACGATACACTGTTGCAAAATCTAAATCTACTCCTGCTTCTACAAGACTTGTAGAAATCACAATGCATTTCTCATTATTTTTTAATCGTTCTCTTATTCTCTTTAACACACGTTTTCTGTGCTTCGGATACATACTTGTTGACAGATGATAGATTCCTTCTCCTTGTAATTCTTTATAAATCATCTGTGCTGCTTTTTTCGTATTTACAATACATAATGCATTATTTTCCTTCTTCAGTTTTTCAAGCAGATCATCCTCTCGTATCCTTCCCAGATTCTGATAATTTACGCGTTTAAAAAAAAGGAATTGTTCTTCCATTCTTGGACATAATTCTTTTATTAACTCATTTTTAGAAAAAAACGAATCTAATGCCGGCTGCGTTGCAGTACATAATACTATGCTGACAGAATAACTGTCCACCAATTCCTGAAGCATCGCTATACAAGGTTTCAGATAATCCATCGGCAGCATCTGTGCTTCATCGAATATAACAACACTGTTCGCAATATTATGTATCTTCCTACATTTCGAGGATTTATTTGCAAATAATGATTCGAAAAACTGTACATTTGTTGTTACCACAACAGGCTTGTCCCAATTTTCACTTGCAAGCTGCATCGGTTTAAATTCTTCTGAGCTTTCATAATCTACATTATAATGATTCTCCAGAACATTTTCCTCACCAAGTATTTCTCGAAATACCTGGGCGTTCTGTTCAATAATGCTTGTATATGGAATTACATAAATGATACGATCCTTATGATTCTTTACCGCATGTTCCAGAGCAAATGCAAGAGAAGCAACAGTTTTTCCACCCCCTGTTGGCACTGTAAGACGGAAAATCCCTTCTTTTTGCTTTCCCTCTTTTATACAATGACTCAATATCTCTGTTCTTCGACCATTTATTGTGTCTGCATCTGTATTTTTCAACCATTCGGAAATATGATTTTTCAATCTATTCTGTAAAGTTACCATGGTCTCTCCCGAATTTCTTCCTGTATCTCCATTTTTCATGAATGATTCTGTGTCCAGAAAATCTGCATCTACAAGACATGAATACAACATTCTGATAAATGTTCCCAGTGAAAAATCCATATTTCTGTCTTCTTTAAATGTAATCGGTTCCGTATCCAGATCTGGAATTTCGACCTCATCTTTATAATCCTGATAGTCGCAGATTTTTTTCTTCCATCTTCCACATAAGCTGGAACTTATTGCAGTATTTCCATAATCAGGCAGTCCAGCATGATGACCTGCAATGCAATAACTTAGAATGGGATAATAACCTCCAAGTTCTTTACAGACCTGAGCTCCTGCCGTAGCATGATCCACTTTATCATTTGTATTCTCCTGTATTTTTTTCTGAAATTCTTTCGAGTATTTTCCGATATCATGCAGCATTCCACAGCAATAGCCCCATTCTCTTTTTCCAAACTTTTCTGCAAAGTTCCCAGCTCTCTCTGCCGTTCCTTCCAAATGTTCTTTTACAGTCTGTACTCTTTCTCCATCTTTATGTGCGATATATCCCATTTTATTACCATCCTCTATATCTTCTCCATTATTGTTACCCTGTCATTTTAAAGAACATCCTCACTTACACGGTTACATATTTCTCCGCTTCTTCTTTGCATTTCAACGTATTTCCATGCCCAATTACATATTTCATACATTCTTTTCCCTGCTCTTCTTTTCCGATTCGGTAGTAACATACTCCCAGCAGGAATCTGCGTGTAACCTCATAATAAGGCAGCTTTTCCGTATCATTTTCCAGTAATCTTACTGCTGCCTCATCTTCACCTTTCAGCATCAAATTTTTTGCCATTAACAGCGGATTCTTCTGAAATACTTTCCCTGCTTTTTCTAATGTAGCCGAATAACCTGCCGCATCTTTCTCCTGATATTTCTTCGCCAGTTCGAGATTCGTCATGACCTGCTGCCAGGAACGTCCCTCTCTTTTTCCTTGCCATTCATTCTTTATATACTCTTCTGCCTTCTGCAACTGCCCATTTATGATCAGTGCAACTACATATTTAGGCTCAGCTATCAGCATGACATTTTTTTGAAATCTATGATAATCCAGACTCTTTCCGTACTTTATCATCCCTTCCAGCATTTCTGAATATTTTTCTGCATCACATTGCTCTGACAGAATCCGGTCAATTTTTGAAAAATCTCTGAGAATGCCCTTGATTAAAATGAATATACCTGCGATCAGATCAACCACCACGCAAATCCACAGAAGCCAGGGATCTGTCGTGACCCAGCCCGGCTGCTTCACATCGAAAAAGAGTACTGTCTCCTGATGCGGGAACGGATTTCCTTTAAAAATACTCACCACACAGATCAATGCTGCATAAATCAACAGCACATTCCGTATCATCCTGATGCGTCCCTTTTTCTGCTTTTCATAAATCTTTTTTATCTGCTTTTCCATTTTCTCTACCTCGCTGTCACACTATTTTTGTACCTACAACATAATGATGCCAGGGTCAAAAGGTCTAAGCCCACATGAGCTTGCTCATAGGTGGG
>ERZ827088.4016-NODE-4016-length-12770-cov-4.331184_pt1 | contig 12770 bp, 14 predicted proteins | sample MGYA00519922_ERZ827088 | MGnify/ENA primary metagenome ERZ827088 (study PRJEB31778, sample SAMEA3449254) | human gut metagenome | biome: human gut; feature: human-associated habitat; material: faeces | place: United Kingdom | collected 2010/2012 ... | reverse complement strand
GAAAACTTCAAACCTGATTATGAAGTTGATTCTGCATTTAATCAATAGTCATGGATTTCCATGACTATTTTTGTTATGATGTAACAGTCAAAGGAGTCACATATGTATAAATTATTAGATTATGATATAACTGAATATAAACAATTAGAAAACACCTTGAATGAGTTATCTAAACAAGGTTACAATCCTACTTCTTTAGGTAAAATCAGCCGTTTTGAAAAAAATGAGAAACACTACTACTTCCATGTAGATTTACTAATCAAAAAACCGGCAACCCCTAAAAGAAAAGCATTACATGATTTTATTAATGAATATGAAAAACAAATGTTTGATTATTATGGTAAAATAGGAAAATTTATTATTTTCACAACAGATAATAAACGTGCTTTACCTAAAGAAAGACAAAAAGCCATTGATGAATACTTAAGTACTCGTAAAATCTCTGTAACCACTTATTTTGTTTTATGGATTTTCTTTGCTTTTTTTGTCGCACAGCTTGTTTTACAAAAAAATCAGATTCAAGAATTTCTTACAAATGGAAGTATTTTAATTCATTACTTACCTCTTCTTCTATTTGCGACAATTCTTATTCGTTGCCTTTATAAAATTGTTTTAGCCTGTCAAAAAAGCTTTGGAAAGATTATTAAACATATCTTCTACGCTATGACTATAGTTTCTTGTGTAGTGGCTATACTTGGATGTATTTTAGATGTTACTGATAGAAAAGATATTCCTTTAAATCAAAATATCTTAACCTTGCAAACATTTGATAAAGAAACAAATTTAAAAAAATATCCAAACTACAAATATACTAAAAGTTTTATTGTTGAATCTACTTCTTATTTTGAAGAAAACAACCAAGGTGATCTCATGTATAGTAAAGATTATTGTTTTAAATCAACTGACAAAACAAACACTTTCTTTAAACGTTATTTAAAAACGTATGATGATGTTCCTGTTATTAAAATCGATAAAAACACTTATCTCTTTAAACTTGATACATCGTATGATACTTTACTGTATAAAAAAGAAAATCATTTCTATTTTGTTTCTGCAAACTTTAGTTTAAAAAATGATTATCAAAATATTATTGAGTTTTATAAATAAACAAAAAATCCACCCCAAAGTGGATTTTTTATTTACCTGTAATAATAAGATAGATAAGAAGTAAAGCAATAATAATCATTGTTGCAACAAGGACACGTCTTTCAAATTCGCTATAATCATCATGACAAAGATAGTGTGCTAAATAGTTAAGAACTAACGCCATAAGCAAAAAGATTCTTCCAACCATAAAATAAGACGTATTCATCACCACCGGTTCAATAAGCAATAAAACATCAACCAAATTGATTTTATATTTATGATGTGGTTTGCAAATTTTATACAGTAATTTCTTCATTAATAAAACGTACTCACTTCTTCTATTGTTTTTCTTTTTGGCATACTTGGTTCAATATCTGGATAACCCACACCTATTACAGAAACAATTGTTTCTTGTGCAGGTATTTCTAAAAACTCACGGATTGTTCTTTCATCTCTGATTCCCATAACAAGTGTTCCTAAACCAAGTTCTGTTGCTTTGAGAATTAAATTTTGGTTAGCTAGTCCACAATCATAAATTCCCCATCCATTTTGTAATTCATTATCAGGACTTCCATTTCTTAAAAAACCAGCACGGTCTTTAACAAATGTTGTCACAATTAAAATAGGTGCATCCGCTACATTTTTTTGATTAAATTCAGGCAAACATTTTTTCTTAAATTGTTCTAACATTTCTTTTGATTGAATAACATGATATCGTGGCGTTTGACTATTTTTCCAACTTTCAGCAAAAACAGCAGCTTGTATCATTTCTCCAATTTTTTCTTTTTCTACAGGTTGTTGTTTATATTTTCGAATACTTCTTCTTTGTTGTAAAACATTTTGTAATTCCATAATTTTCACTCCCCTATTGCTTATTATAAAAGAAAAGACTATCAATTGATAGCCTTACTTATTTAATTCAATCATTAACTCACAAATTTTATTTGAAAAAGCAACTGGATCTTCTATAGATAAGCCTTCAATCAATAAGGCTTGATCAAATAATAATGAAGCATAATCCTTGATCTTATCTGCATTATTTTGATAAACATTTTGAATTGCCTTGAAAATATCATGATTTGGATTGATTTCAAGAATTCTACCTGCTTTAACATCTTGACCATCAGGCATTGCATTTAATACTTTTTCCATTTCAAAAGATACACCTTGATCCGATACTAAACATACTGGATGAGATTTTAATCTGTTTGATACTTTAACGTCCACAACTTTATCTTTTAATGCTTCTTTTAATGATTCTAATAATGATTTATTATCTTCATTGATTTTTTCTAATTCTTTCTTTTCTTCTTCACTATCTAAGTTTAAATCACCTTGAGCAACGTTTTTGAAAGCTTTAGAATCATAATCTCTCATCATTTGAATCATGAATTCATCAACATTATCCATCATGTATAAAACATCAAAGTCACGATCTCTAACAGCTTCTACTTGTGGTAAATGAGAAATCTTTTCTTTTGTTTCACCACTAGCAAAATAGATTTCAGTTTGTCCTTCTTTCATGTTTTCAACATATTCTTTTAAAGTAATCATTTTTTCTTCTTTACCAGAGTAGAATAAAAGTAAATCTTGTAATTTATCTTTTAACATTCCATAGCTTTGATAAATACCAAATTTTAATTGTAAACCAAAGTTTTTAAAGAATTTTTCATATGTTTCACGATCTTTTTTCAACATATTTGTAAGTTCACTTTGGATTTTCTTTTCAATACGATCAGCGATGACTTTTAATTGACGGTCATGTTGTAACATTTCTCTTGAAATATTTAATGATAAATCTTGTGAATCAACTAACCCTTTGACAAATCTAAAGTGTTCTGGAATTAAATCACTTGCTTTATCCATGATAAAGACACCTCGACTATAAAGTTGTAATCCTTTTTCATAATCATTTGAATAGAAATTCATTGGTGGTTGACTTGGAATAAACAATAATGCATCATAAGAAACATTTCCTTCTACAGATGTATGAATAACTTTCATTGGATCAGAGAAATCATTGAATTTATCTTTATAGAATTCATTATATTCTTCATCTTTAATATCTTTTTTATTTCTTTTCCATAAAGGAACCATTGAATTTAATGTTTTATTTTCAACAACATCTTCATATTCATCACTATCTTCTTTTTTCTTAGATGTTGTCACATCCATTTTAATTGGATAATGTACATAATCAGAATATTTTTTAACTAAAGATTCGATATGATATTGATCTAAATAATCATCATAATTTTCTTCTTCTGTATTATCTTTTAAATAAAGTTTAATTGTTGTTCCTGTTGGTAAGTTATCTGTTTCAAAGATTTCATAACCATCACTTGCTTCAGATACCCATGTATATCCTTGATCACTACCATAAGCTCTTGAAGAAACTTCTACTTTTTTAGCAACCATAAATGCTGAATAGAAACCAACTCCAAATTGTCCGATGATATCAATATCATCACTTTCAGTTTCATTTTTAAATTTGAAAGAACCACTATTAGCAATCGTACCTAAATGTTCTTCTAGTTCTTCTTTATTCATTCCAATACCATGATCAGTAACAGTCAATGTTCTATTTTCTTTATCAAAAGCTAAATCAATTGTAAGATCACTTTTATTGATTTCAGAAATATTTTCTGTTAATGCTTTATAATAAAGTTTATCTGTTGCATCACTTGCATTAGAAATCAATTCTCTTAAAAAGATTTCCTTATGTGTATATATAGAATTAATCATTAAGTCTAATAATCTTTTCGATTCTGCTTTAAATTGTTTTTTTTCTGCCATAATATATCCTCCTTTAGCACTCCTGTTATTTAAATGCTAAAGATAGTATATTACTTTGTTTTAGCATAGTCAAGCGCAGAGTGCTAATTTTTTAAGAAAATAAAATGATTGACTTACAATCATTTATTTTGACTACATTTTTGAGCATCTATCGCAAGAACAATCATCAAAACATAAAAGGCATCTTCGTCATGTTCTATTGTTAAAGAATATGTATCACTCATATGAAAGATTTCTTTATTAATTAAACCAATAATATTTCCTGAATAATCCACGATCTGATAATCCCATTCCCAAAAATTTCCTTCTATTTGCCAATCTTTATAATCTAAAATAAATTTAGGTTTAAAGAAAGTAAACTCTTTGGTAATTTTACCAATATATTCATCATTTTCATATAAAGCAAAACGTGGTAAAAACGTTAATATTTCTTCTTTGATCGTACCAATATGTTCACCATACTTATTATAAATAAAAAGTTTATGTCCAAAACTGAGTTGTCCTTTCACTGTATAGACAGTTTCCCCCTTTTCATCATATATATCATAACTGTCTAGCCATGAAAAAATACGCTGTTTAAATAATAGTTTCATAAGATTCCCTCCAATTATTTTAATAATGTCTATTTCTTCTTGATTTTTCAATATCTATTACGGTTGTTAAAATGACGAAATCTAAAATATCTTCCTTTAAATCAACTGAAATATCATATGTATCTAAAATATTTTATGATCTTTTTTCAATTCTTCCAATAAGATAATCATTTTCATCTTTTATTTCATAATTATATTCAACATATTCTCCATCAACATTCCATTTTCGATAATCCACTAAAAAATAAGGAATAAAATAAGAAAACTCTTTTTCTACAGCACCAATATATTCCTCATTTTTATAAATAAAAAAATAGCTAATTTAGGATCTTGTTCAATCTTAGCAACAATATTTTCATGAGCATCATATATATAAAGTTGATACATAATTGCCATTTTTTTATAATATATAACCATTCATTATTTTGATTTGTTACATAAAAGCGAAAAATAAAAGATGGTTGTTGTTTAAATAACAGCTTCATCTAGCTCACCTCTTACCCTAATTGTAACAAAAAAATAACAAAACAAGCAAAGATTATTTTGTTATAAAAATTATAAGTATTTAACTGTTTCAGCCAATTCTTTTTTTAAATGATGATTAGGAAGTGGTTCTTTTTGATTTCCATATCCTAAATCCAACATCATAACAACTTCTTCATTTTCAGGTAAATCTAAAGCTTTTTTCATTTCTTGAGGATTAAAAAAATTGATCCAACAACTATCAATTTCTGCATTATAAGCAGCTAACATTAAATGGGTGGCTACAATGGTAGCATCTTCAATTCCTGAATTTCTTTCATTACCTGGATAATCAAAAACGTTGTTTTTATCATAAGCTACAACTAAAACAGTAGGTGCATGATAACGACAAGGTGTACATGCATCTATTTTATCTAAATATTCTTTTGATTGAACAACATAGATTTTTTGTTCTTGCAAGTTTTTAGCCGTTGGAGCAACTCTTCCTGCTTCTAATATTTCCGTTAATTTTTCTTTTTCTATTTGTTGTGTAGAAAAGTCTTTACATGAATATCGGTTTTGAATAACATCTTTAAATTCCATAATATTATCTCCTATCTTTTTTTCTTTTCTAATAAATACATTAAATATTTGAGCATAATGTTGTAAAGAAAAATTCTCAAATACTTGATGTTTTCTATAGAAAAAAGTTTATTAAATAACTTTAAGAAATTTTTCCTCTTTCATACCCTATTCTTTGACTTCTTGTCATGTTCTTACTTTTTATTTGTTTGATTTTTATATAAAAAGTCGTGGAGCTTCAAATTTTGCGTAATTGGAACGAAGACATCCACGACATATATAATAGTATATATTTCAACTTAACAAAAGAAAAGAGGGTTTGATTTTTTATTTATTTTTTCAACAGTCTAAACAAATCATTTTATTTGACTTGCTTTTTCTTGCTTAGATATTAACTTATTAATTAATGATTTTTAAAACATCTTCTTCATTTGTAATATTAAATATATTACGTGTTAATATATTTAGTTTTTCTAATGTTGCATTGGTTAGTTGTAATTCTAGATTATTTGAAATAGTTCCTAGTTTGATTTCTAATTGCTCTTTTAGTGTACTTCTCTTTTCTTCGAGTTTTCCTTCACTTCTTCCAACAAGAATACCTTGTTCACGTCCTTGCATTCTTCCTTCATTTCTAAATCCTTCTGCCATTCTTTCCATTCCTTCACACATATCGATTTCATCTCCTTCTGGTAAGTCTTTGATTAAATCTAAACTTCCTGTAATAATTGCTGCATAAATAAAGTTATTTCTATTCATCTTTATTTTTCGATGCAACTTATCATAGTTTCCCTTATACATGTTCTGTATCGCTTCGATAAAATAACGGGTTTGAGCATCTTTGATCTTGCTAGTATCGATCCCTTTAACATCAATAAAGATAAATATCCATTCATTTACATATGCTTTTAATTCTTTTGGAACATCTAAATAATCACTTAATTTTACCGGTGCATTCCATTTTTTATCTCCCGTATAAAAAACAATCATAACTTGAGGAACGAGTCTTTTGAGTTTTTTGTTTTTTAACTGTTTTAGATACTCCACCATTTCATAATTACCACAGCGAATCACCATTTCTTGATCAATACTGCTTTGATGTTCGATACCAAAAAGACAATAGATCCCATTGATATCGGTTTTGACGACAATATTCCTTCTTCTTTTTTCATCCTCTACGCTTTTTGTATCATTGATAATAAATGAAGTATCGTTTTCGTAGCGAACAAGTCTTTCAGGATGAATGACCTGTTTTCCATCAAATAAGATGGCATTAGAAAAAGATGCAAAATGAACATCATTACTGAAGAAGGTACGACAGGCACTATCAGGTGTTAAGTTATTTGTCACTATCAATTTATTATTACCTACTTTCTTTTTATTTGAGGTAACTTATCTAGATCTGTTACAAGTAAATTGTATCATGGTTCTTCTTTCATTTTGTCTCAAGTTTGTGTCAAATTTGCGAGTTTCCTAACCAAAACGACTTGATTTTTATAAAATATTTGTTCCTTTTCTACCATTATTTTATCTTTCTTCTTTTCTTTCTTCAATGGACGTTTAGTCCAATAAAAAAGATAACCTCTCGGTTACCTCTAAATTAAATGTGTCATTAAAATTGTTGCCAATCCTAAAAATGCAAAAAAACCAAACATATCTGTAAATGTTGTTACAAACACACCACTTGCAAGTGCAGGATCTACATGTAAACGATCTAAAATTACTGGAACAAAATACCCTGCCAATGTCGCTATAACCATATTACAAATCATCGCAAGTCCAGCTACAACACCAAACCATGGATTTCCAGCAAAGAACCATGCTCCTAGTGATACAAGTGCACCAATAATAACACCATTTAAAATTCCAAGTCCTATTTCCTTTAATAAAACTTTTCGTGCATTTTCTTTATCTAATTCACCAAGTGATAATCCTCGAACAACAATTGTCAGAGTTTGTGTTCCTGCATTACCACCCATTCCCGTAATAATTGGACTAATGGTTGCAAGTGCAACTACTTTAGCAATAGTTCCTTCAAATACGCTAACAACACTAGAAGCCATGATTGCGGTAAAAAGATTAACAATCAACCAAGGAATACGGTTTTTAAATGATTCTGTAAGAGTTGAATCTAAACGTTCTTCTGAACCAACCCCTCCTAATAAGTTCATATCTTCTGTTGTTTCTTCTTCAATGACATCCATAACATCATCGATATCAATAACGCCAAGCAAATGATGTTGTTCATCAATAACAGGCATTAAAATATAACCATACTTACTAAAAACCTTAGCAACTTCTTCTTGATCTTGATAGTAATAAACAGCCTTTACATTTTGATTGGTAATATCCATCATTGGTGTATCAAAAGAACTTGTTACGATATCTCCTAAAGAGACAACCCCTTTTAAGATATTATCTTTATCAACAACATAGAGATAATGTCTTGGTTCTTCGTCTGTTGTTTGCAAGAAAAGTAAGGTTTCTTTAACGGTATTTTTTGCATGAATATCAAGATATTCAGTTGTCATAATCCCCCCAGCAGTTTCTGGGTTATATTTTAATAACTGTTTGACATCTTCTTTATCATCATCTTCTAATAATTCTAAAAAAGCATTCTTTTCGTCTTCATCTTCTAACGAACCAATAATATCGGTAATAACGTCATGACTTACTTCATCTAAAATTTGTTTTTGTTTATATTTTGAAAACAAATTTAACCATTCAAGTATAAGTTCTTCATCATCTTCTTCATCTAAGATATCCCCAATAACTTCATTTGGTAAATGTTCTAAGATTTCTTTTGATGAATCTTCATCCTCATGTAAGATATCCAAAATATCAGCGGGATGAATATTTTCTAAAACTTCTTTGATAATTTCTTTATTGCCATGAAGAATCAAATTTTTTAATTCTTCAGGTGTCATTTGTTTTATCATGTATTTTCCCCTCTCTTATTTAAAGAGGAACTTTACCGACGGTGGTAAATGATCCTCACTATTATCATTATTTCCACCGGATAACGGGTCTACTATCATTATTACCACCTCCACCTTGTTCATTTTATCATAATGTATCAACTTTTAAAGAAAAAAATCATTTTTTTATCAAACTATAACCTTCTCTTAAGGAAGCATTAATCTTTATAAAAAAAGAAAGTAAATTTTTCATTACTTTCTTCTATTTAGCACAGGTTTCTCTTGAATCATTTTGGTCATAGTCAAATAAACCTTCATTTTTTTCTTCTAATGCTTTAATGAGATGATATGTATATTTATTATAAGGTGTTGGTATACCCAAATCTTTTCCCATTTTAATCAAAGTTCCTGAAAACATATCTATTTCTGTCGGACGCTTCGCATCTAAGTCTTGTAAAGTTGAATAATGTGCCCACGCTGGAACAGCACTTCCCCGAGTTGAAGAAGCCACTTTACTTAAATCAATTCCCTTTGCACAAGCAATCGCTTCTAGTTCTTGTCGTAAACCTTCTTGAATGAATTTCATATGTTTACTATCTTGATAACATCCTACACCTACTCCTAAAATAGCTTGTGGTAAATTATTACAAACATTTAAACGAAACTTACTCCAAATTTCCTCTTGAATAAATTCACTTGTACGATAGTGTAAACCGGTATTTTCAAATAAGTTTTCAATCGTTTGAACACATTCACTTTGAAAAGGAGCTTGTTTTTCTCCAAAAACAATTCCAATTGTGGTTTCAGAATCAAAACGATAGCCATTTTCTTTACGTGAAGCCACTTTAATCAAAGCAGGCAAAACATGTTCATTTCCAACAACTTCACCAATGATTTCTTCACTGTCTACCCCATTCATCAATGACATAACTGTCGTATTTTTACCAACAATTGTTTTAATAGAATCAAGCGCTGGTTTTAAAGCACCATATTTTAAAGAAACAATCAATAAATCGACATTATGTGCTTCTTGGGATGTCCATACTTCAGGATAATACATTTGATCATTAATGAAACAACCTTGCTTTAAACGCTTTGCCCTTTTACCTTCTCCGATAACACCTAAACGAAGATCTTTTTTAGAACTTAAGCCCCAAATCATATAAGAGCCTACTGCTCCTGCCCCTAAAATTGCTACTGAGTTTATTTTCATTTATCTCACCTCGGGTTTTATTGTAACACACTTTTTCTTTACAAATTAAAAATATGCATTGCAACATTAAAGTAAACAAGAATGGAACAGGTATCCACAATTGTTGTAATTAATGGTGAAGCCATAATTGCTGGATCTAAACCAACACGATTCGCTAAAAGTGGCAAAATACAACCAATTAATTTAGAAAGAATAACTGTCACAATTAAAGATAACGCAACGACAAAAGCAATATTTACATCTTGATACATCAAGAAAATTCTTATTCCATTTGCCAGTGCTAAAATACTTCCTACTAATAAAGCAATACGAAATTCTTTAAACATCACTTTAAAAATTTCTTTAAAGCGTATTTCATCTAAGGCAATTCCTCGAATAATCAAAGTTGAGCTTTGTGACCCACAATTCCCTCCTGTATCCATTAACATTGGAATAAATGAAACAAGTAAAGGGACCGTTTGAAAAGCATTTTAATATTTTGTAATAATGCTTCCTGTAAGTGTTGCTGAGAACATTAAAACAAGAAGCCAAACAATACGGTGTTTTGCATGTTCAAAAACAGACATTTGAAAATAACTTTTATCATTGGGTTCTAAAGCTGCCATTTTAGAAATATCTTCATTTGTTTCATCAACCATAACATCCATCACATCATCACCCGTAACGATTCCTACCAACATTTTTTCATCATCAACGACTGGTAAAACCATCAAATCATATTTTCTAAAAACTTGGGCAACTTCTTCTTGATCCGTATGTGTATAAACATAGGTGAAATTTTCTTTCATCACTTCTTCAATTTTAGTCTTTTCGTCATTTAATAAAAGATCTTTTGTGGAAACAACACCAATAAGTTTTTTATTATCACACACATAACTTGTATAAACTGTTTTAGAATGATTTCCTTTTTCTTTTATAAAATTTAATACTTCTAATATTGTCATTTCTTTTTCCAAAGAAAGAAATTCAGTTGTCATTAAGGCTCCTGCACTTTCACTTGGATAGCTTAAAAGTTGATTGATCGTTTGTCGTTGACTGGCACTTGCATGATTTAAAATACGTGTTACAAGATTTGCTGGTAAATCTTCGACTAAGTCAACAAGATCATCCATATATTGATTTTCAACTAAGGCAATAAGCTCTGTTTCGCTAAAAAGTTCCACAAGTTGTTTTTGTCTTTGAATATCCATATTAGAAAAAACACGTGCTGCCTGTTTTTTTGAAAGTAAACGAAAGGCAATCGCACATTCTTCTAATTCTAATTGTTGTAAAAGAGAAGCTATATCGACTTCGCTTTCTTTCATGAGCAAAGCATGTAATTGTTTGTATTGTTTTGTTTCTAACAATTCGCGTAATAATTCTTTTTTCATCTTCTTGTCCTCCTTTTTCTTTATTACGTTCATGACCCTCGTCCATATAGCTCACCTCCTTTTAATAAAAAAACATCACTGCTTGAGTGATGTTCTAACTTCTTCCATCCGTTCAAGCTTTAGTATCACAGGGCATATCAATTACATTAAACAAAGCCTTCGCGACTTCATCTGCTAACCAGCGCATTGTGTCTCCACAATTTTGCGGCAGTAATCTTAGGATTTCCCAATCCCTGCGGTAACCTCACCTACCGATATCTATTTAATTCTCTTTCAGTATATTTATTTTGTTTAAAATGTCAATTCGAATTTGTAAGTTCTTCTAGACATATATTTTGATTATGCATTTTTAACGCATTTTCTTTGCCTACATATCTAAAAATATTACAACTATCATTTTGTGTAAGCGCTACTTTGTCATGAGGATAGCGAAGAATATAGCCATATTCATAACTATGTTCTAATAGCCATTGATAAACATCTGTTGTTTCAAATTCTTCATCTTTAAGCCCATTCACTTTTAAAGAAACAACCGTTCCTAATTGATATTCACTATATCCTGCTTTTGAAGCATCTTCTTCTAAATTAAGTACATCATAACTTGTATAAGCCTTTGTTACTAAAAATCTTTTCTTTAAATCTTTATAAAGAGCATCATACATTTCCTTTAAAGCATTACAAGCATCTTCATTTAAATACATTGAATAAGAAAGACGTGAAACATTTTCAATCATCTTCATATGTTTCGATTCATAACCACCAATAAATGTTTGATCATTAATAACTTGACTTAGTGCATCTATCTTATAAAGTCTTGAAGCATTTGGCTTTAATTCTGTATTCATCAAAATATAAAGTCCTTGACTATCATAATTCGAAACCATTTCCTTAAAGAGTTTATATGTATCTTCTTTTTCATTATCTAAAGTCGTTACATAATTATTTGTTAAAACAATATAACTATAGTCATCATCATTATAAAGCGTTCTTAATAATTGATAATAACGCACATTATCAAAATCAAAATACGTACTTTTTTGATATGCATAAAACAAATCATTTTTAATCAATGTAAGAAAATAGTTTCCCGCTTGTGAACCAAATTCAACCGTTAAACGATCAACAACACTATTAACATCATTTAATAAATCTGTCACAGATGCATATTTTTTAGCTTCTTTTAATTCATTATAATATTGAAAATATTGTAGATGAAACTGATCATAGGTAATATAGTCAATAAATTCATCAACCGCAATTCCATGATCAATTAAATAATCTTGTTCTTCATCATCTAAATATTGTTCTATCAAAGCTCGATTATCATTATTAATACCATTAACTCGATAAAAGCGATCATATTTTAAATTTAAGGTTGTAAACGCAAGTATAAAACATAAACTCGCATAAGCATAAAGATGCCATCTTCTTAATTTCATCTCAATCACCATCCCTATTATATAGAATTATAGAAAAAAAATAAAGGAATTCGCTAAAGCTGCAATTCCTTTAACTTAATCAATTCAAAAACAGCTTGTATTCGTGATTCAACACCTAATTTTTGAATCACATTTGAAATATGATTTCTAACTGTTTTTTCACTAATATTTAACTTCTTGGCAATATCTCTTGTTGAATAATTTTGAACTAATAAATGAAAAATCTCTTTTTCTCTTGGTGTTAAAATAATATTCATATTCCACTTCCTTAATAGTAGTATATGAAAATTATATTATTTGGTGTTTTGTAAAAC
>ERZ827088.4014-NODE-4014-length-12773-cov-3.300755_pt1 | contig 12773 bp, 10 predicted proteins | sample MGYA00519922_ERZ827088 | MGnify/ENA primary metagenome ERZ827088 (study PRJEB31778, sample SAMEA3449254) | human gut metagenome | biome: human gut; feature: human-associated habitat; material: faeces | place: United Kingdom | collected 2010/2012 ... | reverse complement strand
GATTCTCTCTCCATGACGCAAAAGTATGGCAAGGATAAGGTGTACGCCCCCGGAACCGTGATTATTTCTACCGTGGGTGAGGTTACTGATGTGAAGAAGATAGTTTCTCCGGTACTGAAACCGGATCAGGATTCTGAAATCGTGTATATTGATTTCTCTTTTGATAAATTGCAATTGGGCGGTTCCAGTTTTGCCCAAGTGTTGAACCGGGTAGGTAAAGAGACCCCGGATGTAAAGGATTCCGATTATTTCGTGAATGCTTTCATGGCAATACAACGTTTGATTGAGGAAGGGTATGTTTTAGCCGGACACGATATTTCTGCCGGAGGTATGATCACGACCTTACTCGAAATGTGTTTTGCCGACAATCGCTTGGGATTGGATATCGATTTCTCTTACCTGGCTGAAAAGGACATTGTGAAGATCCTGTTTGCGGAGAATCCGGGTGTACTTGTACAGATCAAGGATTGCAAAAAGGTTGCCGCTATCTTGGATGAGGCGGGAGTGGCTTACAATTTCTTGGGACGCTTGGGTAAGGCCGGAAAGTTGAATATCAAGAAAGACAGTAAAAACTTCCACTTGGATATTCCGTCATTAAGAGACTTGTGGTTTAAGACATCTTATTTGTTAGATCGTCGTCAGAGTGGCAATGAGTTGGCCTTTGAAAGATATAAAAACTATAAGAATCATGATCTGAAATACAAGTTTACACCTTCATTCAGCGGTAAGCTTTCCCAATATGGATTGGATGTTAACCGTGTTAAACCTTCGGGCATAAAAGCTGCCGTTATCCGGGAGAAAGGATGTCAGTGTGAGCGGGAAACGGCTTGGGCGATGTACTTGGCTGGTTTTGACGTGAAGGATGTTCACATGACAGACCTTGTTTCCGGAAGAGAGACTTTGGAAGACGTGAACTTTATCGTGTTTGTTGGCGGGTTCTCGAACTCGGACGTGCTTGGTTCTGCTAAAGGATGGGCCGGAGCCTTCAAATATAACGAAAAGGCTCGGGTGGCTTTGGAAAACTTCTATAAACGTGAAGATACTTTGAGTTTGGGTATTTGTAACGGTTGCCAGTTGATGGTCGAGCTAGACTTGGTATACCCGGAACATGGCGAGAAGGTAAAGATGTTGCATAATGCATCCCATAAACTGGAATCCGCATTCTTGAGCGTGGATGTTGTGGAGAGCAATTCCGTGTTGTTGAAGTCATTAGTCGGATCTCGTTTAGGAATCTGGGTTGCTCATGGAGAGGGACAATTCCAATTGCCTTACGGACAGGAAGAATATAATATTCCACTTCGATATAGCCATGACACTTACCCGGCGAACCCGAATGGATCACCTTTTGCTACGGCAGCTATTTGTAGTAAAGACGGACGTCACTTGGCAATGATGCCTCACTTGGAACGTTCTCTTCACCCGTGGAACTGGGGATATTATGCAGAGGATCGGAAAGAAGATGAAGTCAGCCCATGGATTGAGGCGTTTGTAAATGCTCGTTTGTGGATTGAAGAGCATAAATAATATAAGTCTCACGAATGTAAATAAGAAGGAGTACTTCATCAGAGGTACTCCTTCTTATTTTGACATTAATTATCCCTGATAAATTTTCTTTTTATGAGGAATATAATGAGCCTATTTTTTGATTATTATTCTTACTTTTGCCAAAGTGTAAAAAAGTACGATCAATATGGATTTGCTTAAAAAAAGAATTTTGCAGGATGGAAAATGCTTTGAAGGTGGCATTTTAAAAGTGGATAGTTTTATTAATCACCAAATGGACCCAATTTTAATGAAGTCGATCGGGGTGGAATTTGTGCGTCGTTTTGCGAATAAGGATTTTAATAAAGTGATGACCATTGAGGCTAGCGGTATCGCTCCGGCTATCATGGTGGGGTATCTTTTGGAATTGCCCGTGGTCTTCGCCAAGAAAAAGCAACCGAAGACGATGGAAAATATGATTTCAACAACGGTACGATCTTTTACAAAAGACCGGGAATATAATGTTTGTATCAGTAAAGATTTCTTGAGTAAAGAGGATCGAGTGCTTTTTATCGATGATTTTCTTGCAAATGGGAATGCCGCAAATGGAATTATTGATTTGATTGACCAGGCGGGGGCACAACTTGCAGGCATGGGATTTATTATTGAAAAAGCTTTTCAACATGGGGGCGAAGTACTGAGAGAACGTGGGATTCATGTTGAATCTTTAGCTATTATAGATAGTCTGGATAATTGTCAGATAAAAATAAGATAAGCCGGCATGAGTGAAACGACCAATCGTCAGGTTAGCTCGACCATTATTTATGGAATAGAGGACCATCCGCCTTTTAAAGAGGCTTTTTTTGCTGCGTTACAGCATTTATTAGCTATCTTTGTTGCTATTATAACTCCACCGTTAATTATTGCCGGAGCGTTGAATCTTGACTTGGAAACGACGGGTTTTCTCGTTTCGATGGCTCTTTTTGCTTCTGGTGTCTCGACTTTTATTCAATGTAGACGGGTTGGATCCATCGGAACCGGGCTATTATGTATTCAAGGAACAAGTTTTTCGTTCATCGGCCCAATTATATCTACGGGATTGGCGGGTGGTTTGCCTCTGATATTCGGGGTGTGCATGGCTGGTTCTGTGGTTGAGATGCTGATCAGTAGGATTTTAAAATATGCCAAGAAAGTCATTACCCCGCTGGTATCGGGAATCGTGGTAACATTAATAGGGATGAGTCTGGTGAAAGTAGGTATTACCGCTTGTGGTGGGGGTGTTATTGCTAAAGAAAACGGTACTTTCGGTAGTTTCGAGAATCTCGGATTGGCTTTACTGGTGTTAGTTTTGATCATCTTTTTTAACCGGAGTAATAATAAATATCTACGGATGAGTTCCATCGTGATCGGGTTAGTCGTGGGATATGTTGTCGCTTATTTCATGGGTATGATCGACTTCTCTTCTGTACAGAGTTATTCCGGGGTAAATATTCCTGTTCCTTTTAAATACGGGTTAGCTTTTAGCTGGTCATCATTTATTGCCGTCGGGTTGATTTACATGATCACGGCTATTGAGGCTTATGGTGATATTACGGCTAACTCCATGATTTCGGGAGAACCCGTGGAAGGAGAGAAGTTTATTAAACGAGCTTCTGGGGGAATCCTTGCCGATGGTTTCAATTCTTTCTTGGCAGGGGCATTTAATTCTTTCCCAAATTCCGTGTTTGCCCAGAATAACGGGATGATACAATTAACAGGAGTGGCCAGTCGTTATGTGGGATATTATATTGCTGCTTTTTTAGTGATACTAGGACTTTTTCCTGCTGTCGGGCTGGTGTTCTCGTTAATGCCAGAACCGGTTCTAGGGGGAGCTACACTACTTATGTTCGGTACGGTCGCTGCTGCCGGAATCCGTATTATAGCCTCCCAGAATATAAATAGGAAAGCCACGCTGGTTATTGCATTAAGTTTCTCCTTGGGATTAAGTGTCGAATTCATTCCGGAAATATTGAATAGTTGTTCCGATACCATTAAAAACATATTCTCATTCGGGATCACGACGGGAGGTTTGACGGCAATTGTGTCGAATGTACTGATACACGTGAAAGAATAATTGTAAAAACAACCTTATATGGTTGTTTTTCTAGAATTAACCATATAGGGTGAGTATGTATTAATTGGAACATTTGTACGTTTTACGATCGCCATCTTGTTAGGATTAATAATGATTAGATTAATTGCATAAAATGATAGGAATAGAAGAGATTTACCCTTTGGCTGTTGAATTCCGGCGTTATTTTCATCAACATCCGGAATTCGCCATGCAAGAAGTAGAGACGCAACGCTATATTGCGGAAGTACTGGAACGAAATGGAATCCCGTACCAAAAAGTGGGGACGGGATTAATTGCAACCGTGGGGAAAGGAGAGAAATGTATTGCAATCCGGGCTGATATGGATGCACTGAAGGTCAAGGAAGAGACCGGATTATCCTATTGCTCTCAAAATGAAGGCATGATGCACGCTTGTGGGCATGATATGCATATGGCCATGGTTTTGGGGGCAGCACTTGTTCTTAAATCCGGAGAAGACAAATTACAGGGAACGATAAAAATTATTTTTCAACCCAGTGAAGAGAAACGTCCGGGAGGGGCTCGTTTATTACTTCCCGAGCTTTTAAAAGAACCCGTTCCGCAAGCTATATTCGGACAACATGTTTTCCCGAACCTTCCGACCGGAACTGTCGGAATTCGTCCAGGGGCCTTTTTCGCCTCTTCAGATAATATTATTTTTTCCGTGGAAGGTAAAGGTACTCATGCTGCCATGCCACACATGGGCTCAGATCCCATATTGGCCACGGCTTGCTTGATACAATTTTACCAGACGTTGATTACTAAATTTCGAGATCCGTTGATCCCGGCGGTTCTTTCGATTACTTCTATCCATGGTGGCACGTGTAATAACGTAATTCCGGATCGCGTAGACGTGTTGGGAACCGTCCGGACGCATGACAACTCTTTACGGTATAAGATATTCGAATTAATCGAGGAAAAATCAAACTCCATTTGTGATTTGTACGGTTGTACATTCCATTTGGATAAAACTTGGAATGGATTGCCCGTGTTGGTGAATGATAAGAGTTTGACAGAATTTGTGAAGAAAAATGCAACAGATTTACTGGGAGAACAAAATGTGATTCTAATGGATCATCTTACTCTAGGAGAAGATTTTGCCATTTACTTGGAGAAGATTCCAGGAGTATTCTGGGTCTTGGGTGTCCGTCCACCGGAACAGGAGAGTATGCCTCCACTTCACAATCCGGGAATGGCTCCTGACGAGAATGCCATGAAAGCGGGTATTGCGCTGATGGTGGAGAATTGCGTTCAGATGTTGAGTCCACGAAATGTATAAAAAAATCCCAAGGCTCTGCTCCTTGGGATTTTTTATAGTTGGTACTTCGGATAAAATTACTGTAAATCTGCAATATTTACTTCTATCGCTGCCGGATAGATTCTTTCCGGATCGAAAAATGCTGCACAACTGTTCACCATGTTTTTAAGTTGTGGTTTAACCTTTCCCTTAAAAGCTTCTTTGCCATTTACTACCAATGTAATTTCCTTGTTTAAATCCACCAGTTTGTCATTCAAATAAATGATTACTTTCCCTTTTGTCGCGGGTTGATAGCTCTTTTCAAAATCCAGTTCTATACCCCAGTTCGGATCAATTTCTGTTGCTTTATAAGTAACTAAATCAATCTTTAAGGAAATATTATTTTCCTGTATATCCATTTCATAATGGGTTCTGGATTGCGTATCATCATTAGAACGTTCTTCAACAAATAAGTTATAGAATCCATTACGATACAGACCGTCCATTTCGAAGTTCTCCCAGCTTACATGTTTGGGATAAGGATTTCGGGTATATTGTTTCAACCAAGGGGTTGTAAGTTTGTAATCTATACCATGTCCCATACCGGGAATCAGTTCTATACGATGGATAAAGTTACCCGGATTGGCTTTTTCTAGTTTATCAAATTCGTCTTTCGTGCGTTGCGTAAGTTTATTCCTGTAAAATCCCCTGTCATTTGCTCCTGTCAATAGAGAAAAGGCGATGTTTCTGCAATTTTCAACAGGAGCATTCTTCAGAGGTTCCCCTCCGGCCATCGGGCCTGCTGCAGCCAGATAATCCGCATAAAATGATGCTAACCGTTGACTACCGTATCCGCCTTCTGATATTCCGAAAAAGTAAACTTTATTGGGATTTATTTTTCCAGACACGAAAGCTAATCGTAGCATCTTTTCCCAAGCAAACAGCTTTGCCTTTTGCCACCAACGATAGTAATCGCCCATGTTCGGTATCTGAGGTATGAAGTAAACCGATGGAGCATCATCGAACTTTTGGCATATGTTGATCCCCGTTCTCCATTCACTGGTTTTATCTCCGGAACCATGCGTGTATAGATATAATGAAAAACCACCTTCTGGTTCCGAATCTCCCTTGTATCCCCAGTAGTATGGCATGATTGCATTGGGTTCCAGTTCCTGCGGGAGAGTCCATTTCCCCGAATTTGCTTTCTCCAGTTTATCAAGATTAATCAATTTCTGCTCGGAGAATTTGTTATTTGCCTCCTTCCATGCATCCCACACGATTTGCTGCATCTTTTTCACATCGGTTGATTTGAGCCTGCTTTTGTCGTCATAGGCATCAGCATTACCTGACAGGTGACCGGAGAAATGGGTCGTGATTTTTTCTTTTGTTTTTACATCCTGTTTTTTCAAGGATACTTCTTGAGCCATGCTATAGTTAGAAAATGCAAGGACTATTAACAAGCTCAACATTTTGAACGAATAAACGGTATTTTTCATTTTGTTATTTGTATTTTGTCTTGTTGCAAAACTACAAAAAAATACACAAAGATACTTCTTTAGGGCCATTAGAGTGTTCCTTGGATTACATTATAGATAACCCGGTATCTCACTGATAGGTTAATTGTAGATCAACGATAGGTTAACTATTGTACTCAATAAAAAATGACTGGCTAAATTTAACCAGTCACTTATAATCTATTACTAATCCTAAATTGTTACTTGTAAGTTTTTCCGGAAAGTTCTCCGCGAAGAACCATCAGTCCGTTCATAGCTAATGCTCTCATTTCATCTTCACCGGCATATACTTTTATCGGAGCGATAAACCCGACCATCTCTTTCACGTAGTCAACCAAGAAGGGGTTGTGAGCAATTCCTCCGGTTAACAGGATACCATCAACTTTACCTTTTAGCACGGCAGCCATTTCACCAATGGCTTTACCTACCTGGTAAGACATGGCATCTTGTACCAATTTATATTTCGGATCTTCTTTGGCCTTTATTTCTACTTCGTAAGCATCGTTTGTTCCAAGGTAAGCTACTAATCCACCTGCACCTTTCAACATTTTCTTGATTTCTGCTTCGGTTTTCTTACCGCTAAAACATAGTTTTACCAACTGACCGGTAGGAAGACTTCCTGAACGTTCCGGTGAGAACGGACCATCACCATCCAATGCATTATTCACGTCAATTACCCGTCCGTGATCATGCGCTCCAACAGAAACGCCTCCACCAAGATGTGCGATAATCAAGTTTATATCTTCGTATTTCTTCCCAATTTCTTTTGCATAAGTACGTGCTATTGCTTTTTGATTCAAGGCATGGAAGATAGAAACTCTCGTAAAATCAGGATGTCCGGTTAATCGGGCTACATCTTGTAATTCATCAACTACTACCGGATCTGCAATATAAGCTTTCGTTCCGTTATTAAGAGATTTAGCGATATCGTTTGCGATCAGACCACCTAAATTAGAGGCATGTTCTCCAAGAGGAGGGTTGTTTAAGTCGTTAATTAATGCTTCATTTACCTCATACACACCGGATTCAATGGGTTTAACTAAACCACCTCTTCCAACGATTGCGTTGATTTCGTTAATATTAAATCCAGCATTCTTCAGTTCGGAAAGAATAATATCTTTCCGGAATTGGAACTGTGAAGCCACGTTATCAAATTTCGCAATTTCCTCTGCGGAATGTTTGATGTTCTTTACAAACTTCTCAGTTTCATCTTCAAAGATTGCAATTTTCGTGGAAGTTGATCCCGGATTGATCGCAAGAATTTTAAATGACATAATTTTAATTGTTATTTTAAATATTAATAATTATTCTTTTTCGTACGTTATGAGGCTGCAAAATTTATAAATTGTAAGCAAAACTCAAAGAAAAAGTGATAATTTATTTATAATAGAGAATCAATCCGAATAAGCGGATAAATAAAGGGTATCGACAATAGCTTGAGAGATGATCTTTAAATAATGTGGGGCATTCTTTATAGAATCTTGAATGGAACGGGTATACTGGCTCATTATGAATACTTTATCGAAACGGGTAAGGACTTGCTTTTCTGCCAATCCGACAACAGCATAGACCGGAACGTTATGTTTCTGACACAGGTTTGCAACAGTTCCCGGAATTTTACCATAAAAGGATTGGAGGTCGATTTTCCCTTCTCCCGTGATGACCACTCCAGCCTGTAAAAGATTGTCGTGGAAACGGGAGAGTGTCAGGCAGTATTCGGAACCTGAAATAAGTTGTGCGTTTAGTAGAGCATACATGGCGGCAGTTATTCCCCCTGCGGCACCTCCATGTTTTAACTGGGTTATATCCTTACCTGTATTCTGTTTTAATAAATCACTCCAAAGACATAATTGGTTGTCAAGCATGATAATTTGCTCTGGCGATGCTCCTTTTTGTGGAGCAAACACAGCGGCAGCACCCTCCGGACCACAAATAGGATTATCGACATCACACAGTATTGTAATATGAATTTCTTTAAACTTTTGCTGCAATAATTCGGTGTTAATACCCTTAATATCTGTGATATAATTTCTATTCGGAGAGTTGTTGACAATTGTCAATCCCATTTCCCGAAGAGCTCCTATACCACCATCTACGCTGGCGCTTCCACCGACACAAAGAATCAAATTGTTCGCTCCTTGCGAGATGGCATGATTGATTAACACTCCGAAACCTGCCGTGTTCGTGTTCAAAATGTCATATTCCTCTCGCTTCAAATGTTTCAGACCGCAGGCTTCGGCTAATTCAATGATAGCTGTATGGTCTTTTAAGTAATACGAAGCGAAATGCTCACGTCCCAAGGCATCTACTGTTTTCGTCTTGATGGGGGAAGCATGAAGGTAATGTGCCACTATTCGGGCTGTTCCATCACCACCATCTCCTAATGGAAGGGAGATCGTATGGAATCCACATTCTTCTAATTCAGAAGCCAGAATTCGACAAAACTCGAAAGCATCCAAACTTCCCTTGAATGAGTTGGGAGCTAAAAGAATATTACAATTGTTTATGAGGTTCATGGCTAGATGTTGTCAGGATGCACGGGATGTGCTTGGACTCCTTTTTCGTTGGCCAGCAATTTTTTCCCATCTTCGAAAGCCTTGCAGTAATCAGGATCAAACAGATTCCTGTCCGGCCATTCTTTTACCCGATCCATGGCGCGAGCCATCATGCCTTCGATCTTATGGGGAAAACGAGGTCCGGTCCAATTACTCGTGTTGGTAATGAATGCCCAACAGAACCCGTCCCGTTGACGCTTTAACATAGCACTGGTTCCAGCCAGAGTCCCGGAACGCCACCAATCACCCTGGTTATTGGTGTTCATCCAACCAAGAGGCAAAGCATTTTTCACGCATTTAGTCATAATTTCCACGCTCTCTTTTGTCAATATATCCGGATATGAATCATTTGCGTCTATGGCAGAAAGGAAACGTAATAATTCCGTCGGGGAGGCCACCCAGCCTCCGGCACCATAAAGAGCCTCGATGTTGTTTCCCCCGTTACTGCGATACACTAGTGTATCCCGTCCGTCACATGAACGGATCAGGTCCGCGTCCGATTGTTCGTAATACTTGACCTCGTTGAAATACCGGTCTTTATCTAGATTATGAGCCAAATGCATATCATAACACCCGGCAGGAATGAGTATGCTATCCTGGATAAATTCTTCGTAGTTTTTCCCGGAAATTTTTTCTATTACTTTTGACAATATTCCGTACCCCACGTTTGAATAACAAGTGCTTGTTCCCGGTGTGAAACCTAAACGCCGGGATAAAACGAATTTGATGATGGTATTTAAGTCTGCCGGTGCCGGAACATTCATCTTTTTCGCAATGTCTATCGGGCAGAACATGGGGTCGCCTGCACGATTTGTGAATCCCCCTTGGTGACGTAGAAGATTTTCCACGGTGATATGATTCATCCGTTTATCTTTTACCGGGGCATAAAGTGTCGTATCGTTCAAAATACCTTCTTCTCCAAATACTTTATCATCCAAGGATAGCGTTCCGTTTTCAACTAATTTCATGATTCCTGCCGCCGTGATCAGCTTGGAAACCGAAGCAATCCGGAAGATGTGATTCACGTCGGTTTTCACCTCATTTTCTTCATCTGCATAACCGTACCCTTTGCTGTAAATCAGTTTCCCGTCTTTCATAATGGCAAGGGAAGCTCCTTTTATTTCCCATTGATCCATAAAACGTTCGATCGTTTGATCTAAACGTTTGGTTTCAATTAGATCTGAATATTCATTCGTGAATAAATCATGCACCGCTACGGCAAGTGTATCTTGGGGGATGGAATCTTTTTCAACTTGAATTTCTTTCGTGAAAAAATTCCAAGGCCTGAAGCTGATAACTAGAAAGAATAGTATAATTAGTATAGTATATTTCATTACATCTGCAATCTAAGGAAAAAAGCGTGATATTCCATGTCAAAAGAATATCACGCTTGCAATATTAATAAAAATACATTTTTATTCAAAGAGATCAGATGTAAAACACCTTTAAAAATTCTTATTTAATAAATTGAAATAGTGTTCCATAACTTTCACCAGTAGAGGATGGCGCGGGTCGAATGCAATCCCGTCGATATGAGCGATGGGCAATACGAGCGGGGAAGTCCCCGTTATAAAGGCTGCCTGATAGGTGGCTATGTCCTTGTAATTCACTCTTTGTTCCACCACGGTCAGCCCGTTTTCCTGACAGATATTTAATACCCGTTTCCGACTGGTTCCCGGTAAAACATGGGGAAGAGGAGCCGTATAAAACACGTTATCCCGGATAAAGAATACATTCGAACGAGAACCTTCTGTTATGCAGTTATCCCCATCGATTAATAAAACTTCAGCAACTCCTTGTTCCTGAATAATCTTGTTTGTCATTTCCCGTAATCCGGAATTGATATATTTCACTTCGGCATTCTCTCGGATGGCATGGCACGTCACCGTGTCCACTCCATGTTGATAAGCTTCTTCCGTCGGGTAGGAGTGTTTTATCTGGTAAACATATTGTTCGATTCCTGTCGGGGTAACTCTAATCACGTACTTGATATTTCCTTCCTTGATGTTTTCAAGCTGAATCAATCGATTTAATTGGTCGGCCACGTGTAGTGAATTCAAATCAATGGCAAGGTTTGATTTTTTTATTGAATTGTCAAGTCGTAAAAGATTGTCATCTAGAAATATAACTTTACCTCTAAAAACCCGGCATACTTCATATATACTAAAGCCTTCATTTAGGATATCTTCGGAATATTTCTTGTTATCGATGGGTTTATTATTAAATAACATCATAATTTTCTCCTTTTATGTGTCGCGAATTTATGCTTTAAAACGATTATATAACCGGAAATGTTCAGAAATTTTAGAGAGAGAAAATGGGGCTTGTTACTTTCGATAATTTGCGCTATTTTTGGCTGATATATGGAAACACGAGAGCAAATAGAACGAATAGAGCATTTCATACGTGAAGTGATTGTGAATGAGATTGCTAAGTTGCAGGGTGTGGGTTTGTCGTATATGCAATTTGTCATCATGGGGCAAGCGATTGAGGTTTTGGGAAGTTTTTTAGACAATAAACCTATGAAAGCCAAGGGCCAGTCGGCCAAACGTTTTTCCCTTGGGGTAAAGAAGTTATTCGGGGGACGTTATCGATTATTAAATGATAACGGTTTTTTGTATGATAAACTTCGCAACCAAATGACTCACACGTTTATTCCCGGGGGAGATTTGATATTATTGAACCAAGCGGATAATAAAAACGGGTATAAACATCTACAAATAGTCGAGGGAAAATTAGTTTTAATTTCCGAAGTTTTCAATGAAGATATTCATAAGGCGAGTGAACGTCTTTTAGAAGCCATTAAAAACGGGGTATTATTTCCTAAAAATATTGCTTACTAGTACATGGAACAACAGGATAAAATTATATTGATCGGGGCCGGGAATGTCGCTCATCATCTGGGCGGAGCTCTTTTAAAAGCGGGAGAAAATTTATGCCAGATATACAGCCGGACACTGGATACGGCTCGGCAACTGGGAATGAGAACGGGAATATCTTACACGGCAGAATTGAATGAGATATATCCGGATGGAGATATTTATATTTTTTGTGTAAGTGATGATGTTCTACCGTCTATTATTAAGACGATTAGGATGTCGAATAATGCATTGCTTTTACACACTTCGGGAAGTCAGCCGATGGATGTATTCAAGTCATATTCCCAATATTACGGGGTAATTTATCCGATACAAACCTTTTCTAAGAAACGAGAACTGGATTTCAGGGAGATCCCGTTATGTGTGGAGGGAAACACGAGTTCCGTGAAAGAGCGAATTAAAAAGTTTGCGGAAAAGTTGTCAGATAAAATATACGAGATAGACTCAGCCCAACGTAAAGAATTGCATTTAGCTGCCGTTTTTGCTTGCAATTTCCCTAATTATTTATATCAAGTGGCAGGCAAATTGCTAGAAGACAAAGGACTATCCTTTGCTATGTTACGTCCTTTGATTTTTGAGACAGCACATAAAGTGATGCTCCTAAATCCGGAAGAGGCTCAAACTGGACCGGCCAAGCGGGGGGACGAGAGTATCATGAATATGCACAAGAATATGTTGAAGAATGACAAAGACTTGCTGAAAATATACACGATATTATCGGAAGGGATAAAGGGAACGCAAGATAAAGAAGAGACCGGGGATCAAAAGATATCGCAAGATATAATAGATATGCCCACATTGTGGTAAATTAGATAAATACGAACGCTATGAAATTATTCAAAGAGGAATTAAAGAAGGTAGAAGCTTTTGCTTTCGATGTAGATGGAGTTTTTTCACGTCATGAAATGAATATAACACCGGAAGGAGACTTGATTCGTACATCTTGTACGAAAGATGGCTATGCCATGATGTATT
>ERZ827088.4010-NODE-4010-length-12790-cov-11.329250_pt1 | contig 12790 bp, 10 predicted proteins | sample MGYA00519922_ERZ827088 | MGnify/ENA primary metagenome ERZ827088 (study PRJEB31778, sample SAMEA3449254) | human gut metagenome | biome: human gut; feature: human-associated habitat; material: faeces | place: United Kingdom | collected 2010/2012 ... | reverse complement strand
GTGGCCGTGCCGCTGCCGGACAGCATGGGGATCACCGTATTCTCGCTGCGCTTATAGCTGCAGACGGTACACTCCTTATGCTTCAGGCCGGTCTGGGTCGTGGTGGCCGCCTGGTCTACCTTCCACACGAAGGTGTGGGAGGCCAGTTCCGTTGCGCTGGCGCGCGGATCCGGGCAGGTGCTGTCGGTACACTGATGCCAATGGTTCGTCGCGTCCTGGTACCACGGGCTGCCGGCGTAGGTGTGGGTGTGGGGCCCCTCATATGCGCCCACGGTGATGGTCTGCCTGACCTTGATATCGCTATTGCCGCTGCCATCGTCATACTGGATCGTCACATACTCCTGTCCCTTCGTGAGCTTGTCACCATGGAATATGCTGTAGTTGGTAATGGGTTCGCTGGTGCCATCTTTGTAAACCGCAGTGACCACCATGCCCTTCGGGTCGAACTTGTCGCCACCCTTGTACACGGTCTTGGTAGGCGGTGTTGTGATCTCAATGTGATCCACCTTCTTGACGACCTTCAGCACCTCAAGCTCGTGGAATACCCGCATATCGACGCCAGGTTGAGTCGATGGATTCTTCTCAAATTCGCTTGCCTTTTTCCCGTTTACGGTCACCTTATCCCCTGTAAGCCCGGTGTAGGTATACCCCGTTTTTGCGTTAACAAAGATTTCTACCGCATACTGAGTATCTGCCTGAATCGTATCGCCAGATGTCAGAGACTCCCAGCCGCCGCTTGCATTGCGCTTCTTGATAGTAACCTTATCGTTATCGATAGTAACGCGCATCTGGTCTGTTGAAGCCTTGATGTCGCCCACCTTTGCACCCAGCGCATATCCGGTCACCGTGATTGGCAGCTCTGTGATCTCATTTGTTACCGATAATTTGTAAAAGTTATGTACGGTAACCGACTTCGTCTTGTCTGCAAACACTTCCTGCTCGCTGCTTTCAATTTGGTTGCCGGGTTGATGGGACGCACTCTTCCAATCATATCTGTCTATCGTAGCATGACTGGTTTGCTTTACGACATATTTTCCTTCCTCGACTGGCACATCCACTGTGCCCTCTGTTTTGCCCGGCTCAATGGTAATGACCACAGTTAAAAATGGTGAGCTGAATATCCATGTTGCCTATGCTAAAAGCAGTGGCGTCGATCTGCTGACAGCGGCACTCCAGACCTTCCGCAGCGCAGGCGGACACCTCCGTGTACTCGCTGGTATTGATCAGAAAAACACGACCGCTGAAGCCCTATACAAACTCACAAAGCTCTGCGACGAACTCTATGTAGTCCATGATAGCGCATTTGCTCAGACATACCATCCTAAGATTTTCATCGTCCGGAATGCGGATCAGGCATGGGTCGCTGTGGGTTCCAACAATCTGACTCGTGGTGGTTTGTGTACCAATTACGAAACCTGCAACACTCAGTTTCTGAATCTGAACGATACGCTGGATCACAGATCTTACGAGAATCTGACGGAAGCATTCACCCTGTATCAGGAGTCTAATCTGGTAAAAAGGATTTCTTCTGTTGAGGACATCCAAGAGCTTCTGCGTAATGGTCTGATTGTTACCGAGCAGCAGAGCCGACAAAACTCTACCAAGCGCAGTAGCTTCAGTGCGAATACACACTTTGGCCACCGTGCAGTTTCCAATCTCCCCACCGCATCGGTAAAGATTCCCGTCCCCGCCAATTTGTTTGCAGGCACATCTTCCAATTCTAGGACAGGCAACAACGAAAGTGCCGCCACACAGCAACCTACCGCACCTTTGCATGATTCTGAAGTCACCGCAGCATCTTTTCTTTCTTTGGAAGCATCCAGTGATGTACAGGCAACCTACTGGTTCGAAATGCGCGCAAGCACCGGCGGCTCTAGAAACATTCTCGATCTTTCTTCTTCCGCTAAGCTTCAGAGCGGCACCCACCCCAATGTAGAAAACGGATCTATCCCCGGTAGTGTGGCCTTTTTCGGTTTGGATCCCATGGCTCGTGATGTGGAGAAGAATGTCACTATCGTCTATAACGGTATTTCCTACTATCCCAGCACCATCAAATTTGCACCCAATAATGCATCCTGGCGAATCCAGCTCAAGGGAGATGCGGAGACCGGCGACGAATCCCTTTCTCAGTATGGCAAAACAGACTTTGCCTATCACATTCTCGTTTTCCATCGTGTAACCTCTGACCACTACATTCTTGAAACCATGGCCGAAAGCGAACTGGACGCACTGAAAGCAAACAGCGAATTCTGGGCAACCAACGGCATTAATAAGTCTTCCAAGGCATTTGGTAAGATCAGAATTGGATAATCCCAATAGATAAGACGCAGGCCCGAAAGCCTGCGTCTTTTACTATGCCTTAAAGGAGTTGCGAACCATTTTCTCTTCTGCGCTTGTAAGACCATACATCTGGAAAATAATCTTGTCGATTTCCTCCCGTACATCTGCAGCGGTTTTGTAGTAGTTATCCGCATTCTTTATTTCCGGAACACCATCCCACAAACCACACAAGTCCGGCTCATTCCGGTATAGTAGCCGTTCCAAGGCTCTGACCGCATCCAATGCCGTATAATCTACACCATGTAAAGTAACCATGCTGTTCCATGCCTCTCGGAAAGGAACAGGAATCTGCCGTACAACACTCTGCGTCAGATCAATACCCCCCATTTTCAACCGTACAAAAAAATCAAACACCTTGGAATTAAGCAGCGCCAGTATCATCAAAAGATCCTCAACTGGTGTTGTCTGGAGCAATTGAACGGATTGGCAAGTTGGCATTGACGGTATGATCGATGCAATCATAGTCCGTTGATTGGTGGGAGAGGTAAGACTTCTCCAGCACAGAGAATACGGTTGATCATACCTATCAAGAAATGATTCCCAAAATTTCTTATCAATAAAGTATCTGCACTCCGGAGCAGGCTTTGGGGCAACAAAACTATCACCCGGTTGCCGTCTAGCAGATGCCTTTGCTTGATAACGTTCATCAGCACTCATTCCTGCAAATGTGGAAAAACGATTATCATATTGTTCGATGAATTTTCCCTCATAGATTGGGACTCGTGTTTTTTCCGACTTTGTAGAAATGTGTTCTGCATGCGCAGTAAGGTGTACCAACCTACCAAAATGACACTTTGGAAATTCTTTTGCAAACACTGACAGCGATCTGTGTGTTCGAAGTAAGAACGAGAACTCCTTCGAATCTGCCACATTCGGAAGCAGTCCTGTTTCCGGATTGATAAGTTCCAGCTCCTCGCTCGTAACATTGATTGGCACAGACGACAATATCTGTTCTTGCTTAGTCAGTCCATAATGTACCTTTATGCCACCGGCATGTTCTCCTCCGAAGAAGAGTACACAGAATTTCTCGCGGCTGTCAATTTGGAAAAGCTTCTCCCGATTATCAAAGAGAAACACCTCTGAAAGTGATCCCTGATTAACAAAATGTCGGAAGCAAGACGAATAGCAAGTTGATGTAACCAGCGCACTTTTCACTATAATCGCTGCAAAACCATCTTTTTCTGTCAATCGAGAAGCTAGCTCAGCAAACATTGCATATGTGTTCAGCTCCCCAACCAACGATACTTTCAGGAGCGGATGTTTAGGGATTTCTTTTTTCACCGAAGCATAATCATCTTGCAGAAGCTGGTAGTACTCCAACAGTTCTAGCCAATTAACCGCAAGTTTTTTAATTTCCTTTTCGCGCTTGTTTTTCTGCGAGATTGCTGAAATTGCAGGACAAACCGGTCTAAAAAATGCCCGTTCTTCAAAGCGGAGCTTTTCCCATGGCGGATTTCCTAACACGACCAGGTTTTGTTGTTCCAGTTCCAAGCAGTTGATTCCTTCTGTCTCAGCATACAATCTGTTAAGCGCAAAATTATCAAACCTCACTTCTAGCGGTGCAATTTTATCGCTATGAAGCAATGGATTGCCTACAATAAAGTTCTTTGCGACCTCACGAAGCAAATTTTCATCATCTTCAGCTTCAACTGCAGAAACAATCCGCGCAATGGTGATCATCAGTGCTATTGGGTTGACATCTACACCCCTCAACTGAGTTGCCAGCTTCTTTCTGGAATAACCCAATACATGATTATCAAAATACTGGATTACCGCTAACAGAAATTCTCCGCATCCACAAGAATAGTCCAGGAAGGTTATATTCTCATACTCATTGCAGCAAGCAAAAGAGTCTGAATCTATCGCACGCCTCCGCTTTCGATCCATGTAGTTCTCTAGCGCACGATAAGTAATTTGCGCAGAAAAGTCAGAAGAAGTATAATATGCCCCCGCAATATCTCGGCTAACTTTATCGATTTTATATCCAACTCTCTCAGGCTGTACGCAAAACTCGCTTGCCAAAAGTGCATCATACAGGATTTCTGGTTTTGCTGCAAGTGCGCTTTCTTCTGGCCAATTGTTAATAATGCATTCGCGGTTATTCTCAAAGAACTCTGTCGTGCTCTGTGGGATTAACTCAATTCTTTGATAGAGCGCTAATTGATCTTTAATTGGCATATTCTCGCGCTTGAGAAGATAGCAAGTGCCATGGCAAAAGTAAATCGCCTCGAGATGCAATACCGCTTTTTTGACTTCGCATATACGCCTAAAGTCACCACGAAAAATTTCCGAGATGGTGGTCGTAATTGCATTTTGAATTATATGTATCTGGTTGCTCATGCTTCACCATCCTCAAATCTTTCTTGTGAACATTCCGCCCTCATAATGATAGTACGGACGATTACTGAAGGTCTGTGTATGAATAGAATTGAACTGCATCGCAATCCATTCTTCTACTGTATCCCATTCGTTTTTCAACCCAGGATACATCTCATAGAACTTCTGGCACAGTTGTAACATCTGCATTTCATCGCGAGTCTCCACTCTAAAACCAAGAATTGCTAGAACAATGTTGTGCAATACCAAGTTCTTGTACTTGGCCTTGCATTCTTCGAACGTCTCAGGAGAAGACGAAATCAACTCAACAATTAGTTCTGGACTAACCTGTTCCTTACGTGCGATAAACTCCAACAAGCCATCACAACCCAAGGATTGTTTATTCACTCTGGTTCGAACAATCTGACAATTCGCATCTAACGCCTGGGCCATTACTTTATCCAATTTGTTCGCGATCGACGTTCCGGTTATGTCTATAGCAGGTACTCCAACAGTTTCATTCAGTTTCGAAAGCTCTGCTTTATCAAGCGCATATGCCTCAAGAATAATGTCATCAAGTTTCTTTTCGCAGCTTAATTTCACTAACTCGTCTTGCATTTCTTTCAGGAAAAGCTGCCATACAAAAGCATCCAAAGACGCGAATTCAATAACCGGTACTTGCCATTCCAAATTATTAGGTCGCACTTTGAGCTGCTCTCTTTTTCTGTCATAACATTCTCGTCCTAAGCTATTCAGCTCAATTCGATCAAGCAAACCAGTAGGAACCGGAACTCTTGAAATGTATCCGGCTGCAACCGTAAGCTTTGGCGAAAGCGCTCTTAAATAATAGGAAAACACTCTAGAGTTCAACAGTGAAAGATGCGCGTAAGGACTTCCCTGAACATCTCTAATCCCCGGTCCAGATGCCACAAACAGCTGACCTTCTTCCAGCAGACGAGCGTTGAAGCCGGATGTACCAGTATCGCTATAGACCAGCGATGTTCTATCGAAATACTTTGTGTTGCGCAGAGCCGAACCCTTAGTCGTACGAATATATTCGCCGTCAGCGCCCCATTTTAAGACATAGCTATTAAGTCCACACCAGCGAGAATAACTGCCGCCTTTACTAACAGGAACCCACTCTGGATCATTTAAATGTTCCCAGTAATAGCCTATTAGTCTAGCTGCATCACCCGTTGAAGTGCCCTGCATCGGGATTCCGTAATCTCCGTATTTCCCTGGCATAGCATGTACAGTATTGGGGGTGGTTTGGCTTAAAGAGAAAGCCATGTGTTCACCACCAAAAAGCTGCGTCTGTTGCATAAGCAGCACCGAATCGGAGGCCTTTCCCAGTACTGCAGCTTTTTCTTTAAGCGGAATATCTCTCAATGTCAACACTTTGACACATGCATTCGCATACGGTGTTTTCGTAACCCTGACCAGCGCTACATTTGCCTTTTCTCCACTTAGATCATAGAATGCTCCAGAACCTAAGTCTGCAATTGATTCTATCGTATTATTGGTGATAAGTTCTCTTCGCAAATTCTCGAAACTGTCTAAATACATCCAGCTGCTTTGCGTAACAAGTCCAATCGTTCCACCTGTTTGAATTTTATCGATGCACTGTAAAATAAACGCATTGCACAGATCGCACTTGGCGTTAGGGAAATGCTTCTTGAGATGTTCCTTCATAGAACTAGCCATACCTTTAACGGTTTGGAATGGCGGGTTCGTATAGATCTCTGTAGCGACAGCGGTCATGCTTTCTAAATTCTCACGCTTGCCATCCGCCACTCTTCTGATTCTGTGCGTTGAAAAGTCTGCCTCCAGGAAGCCAAATCCATTTGGCTCAACGGATGTAAAAATATTGGGGCAAAATAGTCTCCAATCAACAGTAGATACCTGCTGTACTTTAGCCAACAACATCAATGCTTTAAGCTTCAGGTTCACTGATGCGACCGCTGCCAGATTGGGATCCAATTCATATCCATATAAAGCATTGAAAATATTCTCAATGCAAGCGATAGGATTATCTAATTCTCTATACCTTAAAACAAACAACTGGTTCAAGATATGGGAAAGGAAATTACCACCACCGCAAGCTGGATCTAAATATACAGAACTAGCAGTCGTTGTTCTAGGAATACCTTTTGTAAGATACTCAATCATGTATTCTTCCGTAAAGAACTGGGTACTTTCTAACCCAGAATCCAGGCTAAGTTTGTTCACATACTGATAAGCCCACGATAAAATATCATCAACATAGTCTGCATAGCGATAAATGTATTTTTCAAAATCCGAAACCAAGGACGAAAACATTTCCCAGAAGGATCTGCGGCTCGACTCCTTGAACTCAATCTCAAGCAGTTCCGAACTGATCATCAAAAACACATCATCTTTCTCATTAGATGATTCATCGTTCTGGATATCACAGAAAATAGTTGTAGCAAGTAAGCTAACAAACACCATTTTGGATGTGCTGGGGTTATTAAGCTTTCCGTTTATTTCCTGATAAGCATTTACCGTCAGCTTCTTTAGTGCTGTCCTAGCTGCTCGTGCTGTGGGCGATTCAACTGTATGGTGAGTTTGAACTCGACCGTCTGCCGGCTTCAAAGCATCCTCTGGCACCACCCACATATTTCCGATACGAGTTGCATTCTTAATTCTATTTTCAGTACAAAGCACTTGAACACGTCGTTTAGAAATGCCCCACTTTGTCGCAGCTTGCTGTGCAGAAATGTATCCCATATTCATCTCTCCTTACTCGCATATTATATTCTCTATCAAGAACAATATCAAGATAAATTTACTCATCTCATCAAGTTTTTTGACGAGACGAGTAAACTATGGATGTACTATCCTAACTCTTGTAGTAATCTAACGCCAATTTTGATTCCCTCCACAACCCCTGCCCTCTCATGATCCCGGCAGAGCTTGCAAACCGGATAGACGATTCTGTCCATCTCCCGGAGGGGCATCCCGTTCATCTGCCGGTACAGTTCTTCGAAATCCGCCTTTATCTGCTCACTGTCATAGGGGTTGTTTTCGTTGAAGCATTCATACAGTAATCCCAGGACAGAATCCGCATCCCCATAATTGGGAGGATTTTCAGCTACCTGTTGTCTTAATTTCTCAAGGAATTCTTTCATCGGTCAGACTCCTTTCCCAGTTCCAGCATCAGTTCAGCGCCGTATTGCAGGCCGTCCAGAAAGGCCTTGCGTTCATATGCACTGCACAGGCGACAACACAGATTGAAAACTGCGTTGTTATTATCCAATGGCAGTACACACAGATACTCCTCCAGCTCCTTGAATCCATCACCAATCTCTTGGGGATCGTGCTCATGGGATTCTGCATAGGCATGGTAGAGCTGATCCAGTACCGTCTGACAATCCGAATTGCCAGAGTCAAAGGGATGAGTTAGCATATAGGCTTTCATTGCTTCAGAAATGGACTTCAAATGTAACACCTCCAAAAATGTTTTGGTGATGTTACCTTGGCTTCCTCAAAATTGCAACTGTCATTAGTGCCAAATTATTGCTTGGCGGCCGTCGGTTGCACAGTCAAGTGGTCGCTAACAAAACACAATAAACAAATAGAATCCCTTGTATTTCAAACCGTTCGACATAATTCGCACAAATGTTCTTGATTATTCTCTTGCCGCCTGATATAATAAATCCATCGTCAGGCACCCAACTTATGAACTAAACTATTGAAAAGTACCGATGAGGTCGGCAGATGTTCGACCTCATCCCAACCATTCCGCTCCAGGGTGGAAGGGATGCAGCGTGATGGCTGTGTCGGTCAACATCTGCCGACCTTTCGTACTGGACAGGCGGTAAAGATGAAAAACATCAACTACTACGGCCAAAAGATTACTGTATCCGATGAAGTCGCGGAGTTTTTGGAGCAGGATCGTTTACGGGAAAGTGCTCAACGAAGAAGTGACCAGCGTCACCTGGATTTCGTTGGGAATGAAATTTACACAATGCCCGGTCTGTTCACAGACGAGCCAACCGATCCAACCTTTGAGCAAGCATTCCTTCTTTTGCGGAAGCACAAACTCCGGAAGATCTTTCCAACTCTGCCTGATGATGACCAGAAACTGCTTCGGTTTTACTACTTTCGGTTCTATACATTGGAACAGATCGGCAAGGAATTTGGTATAAGCAAAATGGCGATTTCAAAACGGCTGCGGAAAATACTTGACCTCCTGCGGAGTCTCATGGAAGATGAGGCTCCGTATTTTTCGCAAATTTTTCTCGAAACCCGGTTTACAAATCTTCTGTGCGTGTCCTATAAAGTGAACCACAAACATAAGAAAGCGCTCCGTTCACATTCCGTTCACGCCCTGCACTTGAAAAATTTGGATTATTCTGTTATAATTCTACTACATACATAGTGCCGCCGGCACAACATATCAAAATATCGCGCATACATAACTGACACCGCAGGGGAATCAAAACCGATTCCTGTTCGGTGTTCGTTGGTATGCGTTTTTTGTTTGCCCGGCCATCGGAAGGAGTGAGAAATCTGTGATTGCGAGAGCAGACTGCGCGAAAACAATACAGGAGGAAATGAAAATGAGAGAAAGCAAATTCAAAAACTATGATGCCCTGCCGCTGACGCTGACCGCGCCGGAGGTAGGAGAAGTGCTGGGAATCTCCAGAGCGGCGGCCTACGAGTTGGTTCGTTCGAAAGGATTCCCTCACATCAGAATCGGCACACGGATTCTTGTTCCAAAAGACAAGTTTATCCAGTGGATTGACCAGCAAACGGAGGTGGATGGATGAGATTGTATGAACCGCCCGCAAAAGAATTCTTTCGTCTGCCCAACAGCATCTTCCATGTGCCGCTGGATGCCACCCAGTTCAAACTGTATGCGTATCTGGTCTGCTGCTCCGGCAGTAAGGGATACTGCTGGCCCACGCACAAGAAAATCATTCAGGATACCGGCATCAAAAAGTCTTCTCTCCAGAAAGCCATCAAGGTTCTGGTCAAGCGGAAGCTGATTGCCATGTACAAGCACCGCAATCCCTACGGCTACTCCAACAACGAGTATCATCTGCTGAGCCTGGACAACCCGGAGATTTACCGTGACCTGGATACAGAAGCAGACGAGCTTCCGCTGTTCATTGGCGAGGAGCTTCCCGCATAAGCTGGAGTTGCTTTCCATACTGATTTCGGAGATTTCGGATGAAAGGATTGGAAAGCAGGAGAAAGGCATTGGCGCTTTTCGCGCCAATGCCTATTCACAGCAGCCCGCAGTGCGAGCTGCCGCAAGGGTTTGCGGGTTTTGGAAATTGACGCTTTTTTCGAGGTTCCCAGAACGGTTTGACGCTAAATTTGAGAAAAGTCGCCGCAAAGCCCCGTGTCACAACGGTTTGCGGCGGCGCTTTGATAGAAAATCGGTACGCTTTATACCGTTGTAGTCGGCGGAAGTCTCCGTAGCAGCTCAAATCTTGCTACGCCATAAACAAAGATAAGCGGCGGTTGAGAATTGATAACTTTCTGATAATAGTGTGGCTTCCCCATAGCTTTTCTCTGCCTTTTACGGTATTGTGTACCGTTACAAAGGAGGTCGATTTTATGCCAAAACGACGAGCAAACGGAGAAGGCAATATCCGAAAGCGCAAGGATGGACGATGGGAGGGCCGCTACACAGTCGGTCACGATCCGGAAACCGGAAAGGCCATCATCAAAAATGTCCTCGGCAAGACGCAAGCGGAAGTAAAAGAAAAGCTGAAGAAAGCCATCGAGGAAAATGTGGGCATGGACTATGGGCGGGCCAAGAACTACACGGTGGGGAGTTGGCTGGAAGTGTGGATGGAAAACTACGCAAAAATCAAGCTGCGCCCATCGACCTTCAAAACCTCGCAAGGCTTTCTGAAAACCACATCAAGCCGCAGATCGGCAGCATCCCGCTGGCAGACCTCACTTCTCTGGACTTACAGCGGTTCTACAAACATCTACTGGACGGCGGGCGGGTAGACCGCATTGAGGCCAAGAAAAAGCCGAAAGGGTTAGCACCGAAAACCGTGCGGAACATTCATCAGATGATCGGGTCGGCATACAACCTCGCCCTCGAACAGCGTCTTGTCACGAAAAATCCAACGCAGGGCTGTGCCTTGCCGAAGGTGGAGCACAAGGAGATGAAAACGCTGACCGCCGACCAACTCAGCGCCTTCTTCCAGGAGGCCAGGGACAGCGGCGTGTACGAGCTCTACTACCTCGATCTCGCCACCGGACTGCGGCGGGGCGAACTGCTGGGACTGAAATGGGCAGACGTTGACCTCGACCGTGGCGTGCTGAAAATCCAACGGGCCATTTCCCGGCAAAACGGCAAAGTGGTCGAGGCACCATTGAAAACGAAAAACGCCTATCGCACACTGCCTCTGTCGGCAGATGCGATAGACGTTCTGATGCAACAAAGAAGAAAGACGGGCAACAGCGAGTGGGCATTCCCATCGCCAAGTGGAGGCCCTATGTCACCGGACAGCGTCCTGCACATGCTCCAGCGGGTGCTGAAACGGGCAGGGCTGCCACGCATCCGCTTTCACGACCTGCGCCACACCTTCGCGACCATGGCCCTGCAAAACGGCGTGGACGTAAAAACGGTGTCCTCGATGCTGGGCCACTACTCGGCAGGCTTCACGCTGGATACCTACGCTCATGTCACCACCGACGCCCAACTCAAAGCCGCCCAGACCATGGGGAACATCCTCTCCCGTGCCGTCTGATGGTTTCCGCTACCCGCTCCCGTTGGGGTCAGCGTTTGGGTCAGGAAAAAGCAACACCCTAAATACGGAACTTATGAAAAGCAAAAATCCTCGAAATCAGACGATTTCGAGGATTTTTGGTACGCCGTGAGGGATTCGAACCCCCGGCCTTCTGGTCCGTAGCCAGACGCTCTATCCAGCTGAGCTAACGGCGCGTGTCTCATATCGGACAACGGTGTTATACTACCACAGCTTTCAGGGAAATGCAAGAGGAAATTTCAAATTTTTAGAAAAAATTTGGGGACAGGTCAAAACAATGAATTTGACAAGGGGCGTGTGGCAAGGGTACAATATCATTGATTTTGATTTTTTGCAAGGAGCACACTATGGAAAATACTTTCAAAGGCAGCAAAAACTACGTTGCGAGCCCGGAGCTGATGAATGCGGTGAACATCGCGATGGCGCTCAAAAAACCGCTTCTCATCAAGGGCGAGCCGGGCACGGGAAAGACGATGCTCGCCGAGGCTGTGGCCGAGGCGTTGGGCAAAAAGCTCATCATCTGGAGCGTCAAGTCCACGACGAAGGCACAGGACGGCCTGTACGTCTACGACGTGGTGCAGCGTCTATATGACAGCCAGTTCGGCACGTCCGGCGTGGATGATATCGCGAAGTATATCAAGCTCGGCAAGCTCGGCGAGGCGTTTTCCGCCGACGAGCAGGTCGTGCTGCTGATCGACGAGGTCGACAAAGCAGACCTCGAGTTCCCGAACGACCTTCTCTGGGAACTCGACAAGATGGAATTCTACATTCCCGAGACGAAGGAGACCATCAAGGCCAAGCACCGTCCCATCGTCATCATCACCTCGAATGCGGAAAAGGAGCTGCCGGACGCGTTCCTGCGCCGCTGCATCTTCCACTATATTGAATTCCCCGACCAGCAGCAGATGGAAAAGATCATCCGCGTCCACTTCGATCATGTCGACGAGACGCTTTTGATGCAGGCGATGCAGGCGTTCTATTATATCCGCTCGATCGACTCGGTGGAGAAAAAACCCTCGACATCCGAGCTTGTCGACTGGATCCGCGCGCTCGAGCTTACCGGCGTGGACACGTCCCGCATCACGAAGGAGATCCCGTTCATCGGGGTGCTCCTCAAAAAGGACAAGGATATCTCCACCGTGCAGCGCCGACTGAGAAGATAAGAACGCCATGTTTACTGGATTTTTCTACCTTCTGCGCGCGCACGGCTTTCGCGTCAGCCTGAACGAGTGGATGACGCTCATCGAGGGGCTGATGCTGGACCTGCAGCACGATTCGCTCACGGGCTTTTACGAGCTCTGTCGCGCGGTGCTCGTCAAGTCCGAGGCGGATTACGACAAGTTCGACCAGATCTTCCTTGAATACTTCGACGGCGT
>ERZ827088.4008-NODE-4008-length-12797-cov-6.837388_pt1 | contig 12797 bp, 10 predicted proteins | sample MGYA00519922_ERZ827088 | MGnify/ENA primary metagenome ERZ827088 (study PRJEB31778, sample SAMEA3449254) | human gut metagenome | biome: human gut; feature: human-associated habitat; material: faeces | place: United Kingdom | collected 2010/2012 ... | reverse complement strand
AGAAGGGCATCCTGACCAGCCGCGTCATCGACCGCCCCATCCGTCCGCTCTTCCCCTACGATTTCCGCAACGACGTGTCCATCATGGCGACCGTCATGGCGGTCGACCACGACTGCTCTCCCGAGATCGCCGCGCTCATCGGCACCTCCGCCGCCCTCGCCATCTCCGACATTCCCTGGAACGGCCCTGTCGGCGCGCTGAAGGTCGGTCTCGTCAATGGCGAGCTGGTCCTCAACCCCACGAGCGAGCAGCGCAAGGTCTCCGACCTTGACGTGACCGTCGTCTCCACCGGCAAGAAGGTCGTGATGATCGAGGCGGGCGCGAACGAGGTCGATAACGACACGATGTACCGTGCCATCGAGCTGGCGCACAACGAGAATCAGAAGCAGATCGAGCTGATCAACCGCATGGTCGCCGAGATCGGCAAGCCTAAGTTCGACTATCCTCACGCAAACTTCAATCAGGAGCTCTTCGACAAGATCGTTGCCGACTTCATGGACGAGGCCAAGGCCGCCATGGATACCGACGACAAGAACGTCCGCGAGGCCCGCTGGAACGAGATGATCGAGCACTGGCACGAGAAGTACCTCGAGGAGTATCCCGACATGGATCAGTACCTCGACGAGTTCACCTATAAGTTCCAGAAGAAGATCGTCAAGGCGTGGCTGCTCGAGGGCCACCGCGTCGACGGCCGTCAGAAGAACGAGATCCGTCCTCTCGCCGCCGAGGTCGGCGTGCTGCCCCGCGTCCACGGCTCGGGCCTGTTCACCCGCGGTCAGACGCAGGTGCTCTCCGTCTGCACTCTCGATACCCTCAGCGCCAACCAGAAGCTCGACACCATCTGGGAAGAGACCGAGAAGCGCTATATGCACCACTACAACTTCCCCGGCTACTCCGTCGGCGAAGCCAAGCCCGCCCGCAGCCCCGGCCGCCGCGAGATCGGTCACGGCGCTCTCGCCGAGCGCGCGCTGCTGCCCGTCATTCCGCCCGTTGAGGAGTTCCCCTACGCCATCCGTGTGGTGAGTGAGGTCGTGTCCTCCAACGGTTCCACCTCTCAGGGCTCCATCTGCGGCTCCACGCTCGCGCTGATGGACGCCGGCGTGCCCATCAAGGCTCCCGTCGCCGGCATCTCCTGCGGTCTTATTCAGGACGGCGACGATTTCACCACCTTCATCGACATTCAGGGCGTTGAGGACTTCCACGGCGAAATGGACTTCAAGGTCGCTGGTACGAAGAAGGGCATCACCGCCATCCAGATGGACCTCAAGAACGACGGCCTGACCATGGCGATCATCAAGAACGCGCTGGACATCACCTACGATGCGCGCGTGCAGATCCTCGACCAGATCATGCTGCCCTGCATCGCCGAGCCGCGTCCCGAGGTCAGCCCCTACGCGCCCAAGATGATCACCATGAAGATCGACCCCGACCGCATCCGCGAGGTCATCGGCAAGGGCGGCTCCGTCATTCAGAAGATCGTCGCCGACACCGGCGCGAAGATCGACATCGACGACGACGGCACCATCCACATCGCCTCCGCCGACGCCGCCGCCTGCGATGCCGCGAAGAAGTGCATCGACGACATCGTGTTTGTCCCCGAGGTCGGCAAGCTGTACTACGGCCGCGTCGTGCGCCTGATGCAGTTCGGCGCCTTCGTGGAGATCGCCCCGGGCAAGGACGGTCTGGTGCACATCTCCAAGCTCGATAAGAAGCGCGTCGAGAAGGTCGAGGACGTGGTCACCGTCGGCGACATGATCTGGGTCAAGTTCATGGAGATCGACGAAAAGGGCCGCTGGAATCTCTCCCGCAAGGATGCTCTCCTCGAGATCGAGGCCCAGCAGGCCGAGGCCGCCAAGGAGCGGTAAGCGGCAAACCGAAATTTGATATGCGGCGTCCTTTTTTGCCCTTGTGGGGAAGTGCGGAGTATGATACAATAAAAACAACAATATATTCAGCTGGGAGGTCAACCGGTGAAAGAAATCAAAAGTATACTGATGTCAGAGAATGGAATGAAGATCGTAAATGCGTTGTTCCTTCTAAGTATATTAATCCGGAACCGCGGCATTATTTTTGCGTTCTACTCCTGCTGGATCATCTATTTGGTATATTGCATCAGGAATACAAAATCTAAGGCCATGCAAATAAGCTGGGCGATGCTTATTGCGTTTGCCGTTGTGATGATTTGTGTAAACATCTATTTTTATTGCATCTCACGCTGATTGCCGATCGGTGGAATACAAAAAAAGGGACACGGCTGCGCCGTGCCCCTTTTCATTTTTCCCGTTTTGTGGTATCATATCGACAAATACCGGCTATCATCAAGGAGGTCGTCTTATGCCCGACACCATTGCTGCCATCGCCACCGCGCCCGCGGCCGCCGCGGTCGGCATCGTGCGCCTGAGCGGCGCGGAGACGCGGCGCGTGCTCGCAGCGCTGTTCACGCCGGTGAACGGTCGTTCGGCCGCGGAGCTTCCGCCGCGGCGCATGACCTACGGCACGGTGCGCGACGCCGAGGGCCGCACGCTCGACCACGCGCTGGCGGTGGTGTTCTCCGCCGGACACAGCTACACGGGCGAGGAGAGCGCGGAGCTGCACTGCCACGGCTCGCCGGTCGTTTTGCAGGAGGTCCTGCGTGCCGCGTTTGCCGCAGGCGCGCGGCAGGCGCGGGCGGGGGAGTTTACCGAGCGCGCGTTTCTGAACGGCAAAATGGACCTCACCGAGGCGGAGGCGGTCATCGACCTCATTGACGCCGAGACCGCTGAGGCGGCGCGGAACGCCGCCGCCCAGGTGGACGGCGCGCTGCGCCGCCCGCTCGAACAGGTCTACGACGCGCTGCTGGGCCTCACCAGCCGCTTCTACGCCGTGGTGGACTATCCCGACGAGGACATCGAGGACCTGACGCTTGCCGAGACGGAGCGGACGCTCACGGAGAGCGAACAAACGCTCGCGGCGCTGCTCGGCACCTTTGCGCGCGGACGCGTGCTCAAAAGCGGCGCGGCGACCGCCATCGTCGGCGCGCCGAACGCGGGCAAAAGCTCGCTGCTCAACGCGCTTGTGGGCTACGACCGCGCCATCGTCACCGACCTTCCCGGCACGACGCGCGACACCGTGGAGGAGAAGGCGGTGGTCGGCGGCGTGCTGCTGCGGCTCATCGACACGGCAGGTATCCGCGAGACAGACGACGCCGTGGAGCGGCTCGGCGTGGAGCGCTCGCGCCGCGCGGTCGAGAGCGCCGATCTGGTGATCGTGGTAGCGGACGGCAGCCATACGCCGCTCACTGTGGAGCCAGACATTCTCGCACTTGCCGCCCGAGCGCCGCATTGGATTCTGGCCATCAGCAAGGACGATCGAAACCCCGCCGTAAAGACCGCCGTTTGGAGACTGCCGGACGGCGCGCCTGCGCCGGAGCATCTGGTCTCCTTTAATTCCGTAATGCCCGGCGGGCTGGATGCGTTGATCGACACGATCGGAGACTGCTTTCCTGCCGGCGTTCCCGCGGGCGGCACGCTGCTCACCAACGCCCGGCAGGCCGAAGCCATCCGCCGTGCGCTCGAGAGCGTCCGTGCGGCGCACGAGGCGCTCACCGCCGGGCTGACGCCCGACGTGGTGCTCACCGAGGCCGAGGGCGCGCTTGACGCGCTCGGCGAACTGACCGGCCGCACGGCGCGCGAGGATATGGTGACGCGCATTTTTGAACGCTTCTGCGTCGGAAAGTAAACGGAAAGCATTGTTTACAGAAAATGATTGATATTATCTTAACGTTCTGCTACAATACTGCCATTCTAAGGAAGAATCGACTCAATTCCCCAAAAGGGGCCGTTTGTCTGCGGCCCGGAAAGGAACGCCATGCGTGACTATATTATCATGACCGACAGCTGCTGCGATCTGAACCAGCAGGAGGTCGACGAGCTCGGGCTTACCGTTCTGCCGCTTTCCTTTACGATCGACGGCAAAACCTATCTCAACACGCCCGACCATGCCGAGATGTCCCCCGAGGAATTTTTCGCAAAGATCGCTGCGGGCGAGAACAGCACTACCGCCGCCGCCAATGTCGGTCAGTTCGACGAGGCGATGCGCAGGGCGCTCGACGCGGGCAAGGATATCCTGTGCATCTGCTTCTCCGGCGCACTGTCCACCACCTACCAGTCCGCCTGCATCGCGGCGGAGGACCTGAAAAGCGAGTACCCCGACGCGAAGATCGTTGTCATCGACTCCCTCTCCGCCTCGCGCGGACAGGGGATGCTGCTCTACCGCACGGTACAGGAGCGCCGGAGGAGCAGCCCCGACATCGAGACGCTGGCGGCATATGTGAGGAGCATCCTCCAGACCCAATGCCACTGGTTCATCGTGGACGATCTCAACCACCTCAAGCGCGGCGGCCGCGTGAGCGCCACGGCGGCCTTCGTCGGCACGATGCTGGGCATCAAGCCCGTCATGCACACCGACAGCGAGGGCAGGCTCATTCCCATGAGCAAGGCGCGCGGCACCAAGGCTGCGCTCAAGGCGCTGGTCGACAAGGTGGAGGAGCTGGGCGTCGAGCCGGACAAGAACCAGCCCTTGTTCATCTGCCACGCCAACTGCCCCGACTCCGTGGCGTATGTCAAGGAGCTGCTGGAGGAGCGCTTCGGCGTGACGGACGTCCGCGCGGACTTCATCGGCCCTGTGATCGGCGCGCACACCGGCTGCGGCACGCTGGGGCTGTTCTTCGTAGGGACGCAGCGATGAAGTGGCTGGAGCTGCATATCGACACCGCCCGCGCCGGTCTGGAGCCGGTCAGCGAGCTGCTGCGCGAGCAGGGCGTCGAGGGCCTTGTCATCGACGACGAGGCGGACTTCAAGGATTTTCTCGAAAACAACCACCAGTATTGGGACTATGTGGACGATGAGCTGCTGGCGGAGAAGCACGGCAAATGCCGCGTGACCTTCTACCTCGAAGAAAGCGAGAGCGGTTTTTCCACGCTGGCGCAGGTGCGCATCGCGCTCTCGGCGCTCAAGAAGCAGCATCCCGAATACGCGCCGCTGCTCCTCACGATGGAAAACGTGGAGGACGCCGACTGGGAGAACAACTGGAAGCAGTTCTATAAGCCCATGGAGATCGGCGAGCGCCTGCTGGTCATTCCCGAGTGGGAGCAGGCGAAGCCGACGGAGCGCGTGAAGCTCATCCTGAATCCCGGGCTGACCTTCGGCACGGGCAGCCACGCGACCACACGACTGTGCCTTCAGGCACTCGAAAAGCACATCCGCGGCGGCGAAAAGGTGCTCGACCTCGGCTGCGGCAGCGGCATCCTCTCCATCGCGGCGCTGCTGCTGGGCGCGCGGGACGCCTTCGCCTGCGACATCGATGATAAGTGCGTGGGCGTCGCCTACGAGAATGCCGCGCTCAACGGCATCGGGCGGGAGCACTACACCGTCCGCGCGGGCGACGTGCTCAGCGACAAAAGGCTCGCGCGCGAGTTCGGCGGAGACTATGACATCGTCGTGGCGAACATCGTGGCGGACGTCATCATCGCGCTCGCACCGCAGGTGCGGCCGCTGCTGAAAAAGGGCGGGCTGTTCCTCTGCTCGGGCATCATCGACGACCGCGCGGTCGAGGTCGCGGACGCGCTGCGTCTTGCGGGCTGGGCGATCATGGAGGTCCGCGAGAGCGAGGGCTGGTTCTCATATTTGTGTAAATAACAGCATAGCAAAAGAGGAGCGTTCTCTGCCATAGAGAACGCTCCCCTTGTTTGGTGCCGTATCGCGTGCAATTTATTTCCTGATTTTTTGCAGCATCCTTGTAAATTCCTCCGGCAGGGGACAGGAAAGCTCCACGACCTCGTGCGTGCGCGGATGGAGAAAGCGCAGGCCGACCGCGTGCAGGCATTGCCCCGTCAGGCCGGGGACCTCCTTCTTTGCACCGTATACCGTGTCGCCAAGAATGGGATGCCCGATGTAGGCCATGTGGACGCGGATCTGGTGCGTGCGTCCCGTTTCGAGCCGGCAGCGGACGTGGGTATAGCCCGGATAGCGGGCGATGACCTCCCAATGCGTGACCGCCTCGCGCCCGCCGGCGACCACCGCCATGCGCTTGCGGTCGGTCGGATGGCGCGCGATGGGCGCGTCCACCGTGCCGCGGTCCTCGCGCAGCTTGCCCACAACGATGCACTCGTAGGTGCGCGCGAGCGTGTGGTCGGCGAGCTGCGCGGAGAGGTACTGGTGCGCCGCGTCGTTCTTCGCCGCGATGATGAGACCGCTCGTGTCGCGGTCGATGCGGTGGACGATGCCGGGGCGCAGCGCGCCGCCGACGCCCGAGAGCGTTCCTGCGCAATGGTACAGCAGCGCGTTGACGAGCGTGCCGTCCGGGTGTCCCGGCGCGGGGTGGACGACCATGCCGCTGGGCTTGTTGACCACGATCACGTCCGCGTCCTCGTACACCACATCGAGCGGAATGTCCTGCGGCACGGCCTCGACCGGCTCCGGCTCGGGCAGCGTCACGGCGATGTCCTCGCCGCCCGCGAGCTTATAGCTTTTGCTGACGGCTCTCCCGTTCACCGCAACCTCGCCGCTCTCGATGAGCCGCGTCGCCTGCGAGCGGGTCAAGCCGTCAAGGCTCGACGCAAGAAATGCGTCGAGCCTTTGATTTTTGCTTTCTTCACTTGCCCTGAGCAGGATCGGTTCCATGGTCCTTCTCCCAATTCTTCGCGTCGGTGTTCGGGTAGATCCAAATGTAGTAAACGAGTGCCGCGATGGTGCCGCAGACCACAAAGCAGTCCGCGACGTTGAAAACCGGAAACTCGATGAACGTGCAGTCGAGCATATCCACCACATAGCCGAGGCGAACGCGGTCAATAAGATTTCCCACGCCGCCGCCGATCACGGCGATCAGCGCCCACACGCCGAGCGGGTGCCGCACGATCCGCGCGAGCAGCCATGCGAGCGCGAGCATCCCCACGCCCGTCACGCCGATGAGCAGCCAGCGCTCGCCGGAAAAGCTCGACCATGCCGCGCCGAAATTGCGCACATAGTGCAGCCGCAGCAGCTGTGGGAGAAAGGGCTTGCTCTCGCCCACGGCGAAATGGGTCACGATATAGGCCTTCACCCACTGGTCCAGCGCGACGATGGCCGCGATAGCCAAAGGGCAGAGCCACAGCGAACGCTTCTTCACGGCTGCGGCACCTCGCTGTCGTCATTGGGATAGACGAGCACCCACTCCGCGTCCGCGGGGGCAAGTGCGAGCGTTTCCACCTGCGCCTGCCTCATGCCGAGGCCCTCCGGCAGGTCGCGCAGCGCGGCGATAGGGGCATAGTAAAAGCCCGCGTCGTCGGCTCTCACGCCGCCGCTTTCCGTCACATAGTCCGTCGCGCCCGCGCCGTACAGCTCAAGCACCACGGGACCGTACCACGCGGTGAGCAGGCTGCCCTCCTCGCCGCTTTCGCCGATGGGAGCGGTCTCGCAGTAGTATTCTGCCTCTGGGCTGCCGTTTTCCAAGTCAGCGGGTGCGTTTGCGGTCTTGAACCCGTCCGCCGCCGCGCCGCCAAGCTGGCGGTCATAATACGGGCTGGACTGCACCGTTTCACAGCGCTGCTCGGGATATTCCACCTCGGCGTCCGTATCGGGCAGCGGATCGCTGGGCGGCGCCGCCATCGAAAACATCACCTGATCCTCCTGTGCGGCAGGCGCGGCAGGTGCAGCGTCGTTTGCTTCCTGCTTCATCGCCGTTCGCGGGATCGTTACCGCCGCCGCGAGTGCGACGATCGCCGCGCAGGCTGCCATCGGCATCCACCGCCGCCATGCGCTCCGCTTTTTTGCTTGCGGCTTTTTCGCCGCCTTTTCCGCGCGCACCGCCGCCATCACGCCCTCCGTGAAGCCTGCGGGCACGTCCTCGTCCTCCAGCTCGCCGAGGGCGGCGTGCAGGGCCGTCAGCTCACCGAGCAGCCTTCTGCATTTCTCGCATTCGCTCACATGAGCGAGCACCTCCGCACGCTCCTCCTCCGTCAGCTCTCCGTCAACAAAGGCCGAGAGCAGCGGCGCAAATTCTTCACATTCCTTCATATTGCGTTCCTCTCCCCTCCGACAGTCTGATTACATTCTGTAACCTTTGACGCTGGCTTTTCAAAAAAGTTCCCGTCTGCCGCCAAATAATTTCGCAGCAGCAGCCGCGCGCGGTTGATGCGGCTCTTCACCGTGCCGAGCTCCAGCTCCGTGACCTCGCAGATCTCCGCATAGCTGAGCTGATGCAGCTCGCGCAGCACGAGCACGCGCCGGTAATCCTCCGGCAGCGCGGCAAGCCCCTCACGCACCAGCCGCTGCGTCTCCCGGCCCTCGACGTGCTCCTCCGGCGTGGGCGCACGGTCGCACACCTCGAGGTGTACGTCCTCGTCGTCGAGCGATATGCCGTCCACCGTGCGCTTGTTGCGCCGCAGCAGGTCGATGCAGGAGTTGCTCGCCAGACGGGAGAGCCAGGTGGACAGCGCCGCATCCTCGCGGAAGCCCTCCAGTCCGCGCCAAAGGGCGAGGAAGGTATCTTGCGCGGCCTCCGCCGCGTCCTCGCTGCTGCCGCACATACGCAGGCAAAGGTTGTATATTTTTTTCTCATGCAGCCGGACGAGCTGTTCAAAGGCTGCCTCGTCGCCGCCCCGCGCGGCTTGGATCAGTTCACTTTCGTTCATGTCCGCTCCGTGTGTTCAGTCGCTCAGATCGCGCTTGATGCCCGCCGTGACGCGGTAAAGATCCTCAAGCGTCTCCATATGGTTGATCTGGTCTTTATAGTAGTTGGCGTATTTTACGCCCTTGAGATACCAGCAGTAGTGCCGCCGCGCCTCGAGCAGCGCGACCTTTTCATTGCGGAATTCCGCGCTGCGCTCGATCTGGCGCACCAGCGCGTCGCAGCGCTCGGCAAGCGGCGGCAGCGGCGGAACGGGCTCTCTCGCAAGCGCGGCCCTACATTGCTGGAAGAGCCACGGATTGCCGAAGCAGCCGCGCCCGATCATCACCGCGTCCGCGCCGGTGAGCTTCAACGCTTTTATCGCATTTTCCGGGGTAAAAACATCGCCGTTGGCGATAACGGGGATCTTCACCGCTTCCTTGACCGCGCGGATGGTCGACCAGTCTGCCTGTCCGCCGTACATCTGCACGCGGGTGCGCCCGTGGACGGTGATGCCCGCCACGCCGACGCTCTCGAGCAGCACGGCCAGCTCCGGCGCGTTGATGCTGCCCTTGTCCCAGCCGCGGCGCATCTTCACCGTGACCGGAACGTTTACCGCCCTGACCACCGCCTCGGCGATGCGCGCCGCCTTTTCGGGGTCGCGCATCAGCGCCGAGCCGTCGCCGTTGTTGACGACCTTGCCGACCGGGCAGCCCATGTTGATGTCCAGAATGTCCGCGCCGCTCGCCTCAATGGCGATCTGCGCCGCCTCGGCCATGCAGACCGGGTCGCTGCCGAAGATCTGGGCCTGCATCGGATGCTCGCCCGGAAAGGGCGCGAGCAGTGTGCGGCTCTTTTTATCCTGATAGCACAGCGCCTTCGAGCTCACGAGCTCCGTGCACGTCAGCCCCGCGCCGAGGGACGCGCACAGTTCGCGGAACGCCGCGTCGGTCACGCCCGCCATCGGCGCGAGCGCGAGCTGCGAGTTGATCTCCACTGTACCGATGCGCATGGACGTTCCCTCCTTCTCCATGTTTCATAGAAGAAAATTATACCACAGCTTTCCCAAAAGCGGAAGTCCTTATTTTTGCGCGGCAAAACGCGGCAAAAAAGGGCGGCTCCGAAGAGCCGCCCCGGTATGTCGTATGCTGTTTTGCTCAGGCTGCGTCGCGGCTCTCGCCGGAATAGCTGCTGCCGTAGTAGCCGTTGCCGAAGAAGCTATTGAAGAAATCCCAGGGATTGTAGTAATAGCCGCCGTTTCCGCCGCTATTGCCGCCCTGTTGCTGCTGGCTGTTGTCCTGCGCGGTCTCCTGCGTCTGCGGGACGGCGTCGAAGGTCAGCTCGACCTCCTTCGTTCCACCCGCGCGATAGATGGTCAGCGTCACGGTATCGCCCGCGCGGTAAGACTTCTTCGCGGCGTTCAGGTCGTTCATGTCGCTGATCGCCGTGTCGCCGATCTTGGTGATGACGTCACCCATCTGAAGGCCAGCCTTTTCCGCGGCGCTGCCCGGCTCGACCGAGCAGACAAACACGCCCTCGCTCACGCTGTAGCGGTACTGCTGCGCCATCTGTGCGGTCATGTTCTGCGGTGTGATGCCAATGTAAGGCTTGTTGGTCACATAGCCGTCGGTCATAATGTCCTTGACCATGGCGAGCACATCGTCGATGGGGATGGCGAAGCCGATGCCCTCAACGGTGGTGTTGGAGTAGCTCGAATACTTCGCGGACACGATGCCGATGACCTCGCCGTAGCTGTTGAAGAGCGGGCCGCCGGAGTTGCCGGGGTTGATGGAGCAATCGACCTGGATCATGTTGAAGGGCTTGCCGTCCACATTGATGGCGCGGTTCACGCAGGAGACGATGCCCTGCGACATCGAGAAAGTCAGCTCGCCGAGCGGGTTGCCGACCGCGGCGACCGTCTCGCCGATCTGCACGCTGCCGGACTTTCCGATCACGACCGGCTGGAAATTCGTGCCCTCGACCTTGATGACGGCGATGTCGTAATCCTCGTCGCCGCCGATGACGGCGGCATCATAGGTCGTGCCGTCGTAGGCCGTGACCTTGACGGTGCTCGCACCCTCGATGACGTGATAGTTGGTGAGGATGTAGCCGTCCTTGGTGATGAAAAAGCCGCTGCCGCTGGCGGCGGACTCTGTCGTGCGGCCGAAGACATTCGTTGTGGTGGACACGTTGATGCTCACGACGCTGTTGACGTTGGCGGCGTAGACCTCCGGCATGGTGAGCTGCTGCTTGCCGTCCACCTTGACCTGCCGGACCTCGGCGACCTGACGGTCGGAGACCTCGATCTGCGTCGAGCCGTGCGCGGAGGTAATGGCGTGGGTGATGCCCGCGCCCGCCGCGCCGCCGATGAGCGCGCAGGCGAGCGCCAGCGCGGCGATCTTCAGCCCCAGCCGATTCTTCTTCGGTTTCTTTTCCTCCCAGGGGTCTGCCTTTGCCGCGGTGTTCGGCACCTCGGTGTAGTCCACGTCGCGGACATTCTCCACCTTGTCGCCCTTGCGGTAGCTGTAATGGTACAGGTTGTTTTCGTCTTCGTAATACATAGATAAGCCTCCTTGCCGTGAAGCGTTTATTTTCTTTTGATGCTACCGATGATACCCCCTGTTTATGTCCATTTCGTGAAGCCGGAACGAATTTTTTTGAACTTTTTTTGAATAGGCCATAAAGAAATCCTGAAGAATGGCCGAATTGGAAAAAATAGCTTGCGCGGGACATTCGGATATACTACAATAAAGCCGATTTCCCAATGCGAAAGGAGCGCTGCCATGCTGAAGATCGAAGGGCTGAAGCTCGCCCCGGGCGAGAGCGAGGCGTTATTATACGAACGCGCCGCGGCGGCGCTGCGTGTCAAAGCGCCCCTCCATACGCTGCACATTCTCCGCCGCAGCATCGACGCGCGCGACGGCGTGACGTTTATTTATACCGTTTCCGCCGCGCTCGAGAACGAGGAAAGAGTGCTGCGCCGTGCGAGAAACAAAAGCGTCAGCGTCTACGCGCCCGTCTTTTACGAGCTGCCGCCGATGATCGCCCCTCCCGCCGTGCGCCCCGTGGTGATCGGCGCGGGCCCGGCGGGACTGTTCGCGGCGCTGGTGCTCGCCCGCTGCGGCGCGCGGCCTATCCTGCTCGAGCGCGGCGAATGCGTCGAGCGGAGACGGCGCGATGTCGAGCGCTTCTGGGCAACGGGCGAGCTGAACGAGCGCTCGAACGTCCAGTTCGGCGAGGGCGGCGCGGGTACGTTTTCCGACGGCAAGCTCAACACCGGCACGAAGGACGTCCGCCACCGCTATATTTTAGAGGAGTTCGCCGCGTTCGGCGCGAGCGAGGACATCCTCATCGACGCCAAGCCGCACATCGGCACCGACCGTCTGCCGGACGCCGTGAAGGGGCTTCGTGAAATGATCCTCACCCACGGCGGCGAGGTGCGCTTCCGCACAAAACTCACGGATATCGAGCTTTCCGGTGAGGCGCTGCGCGCGGTGCGTCTCGCGCACGGCGGCGCGGAGGAAGCGCTTGAGGCCGATTCGCTCATCCTTGCCGCGGGCCACAGCGCCCGCGAGCTGTTCGCGCTCTTGAAAGAGCGCGGCGCGCAGCTCGAACAGAAGGCGTTTTCCATGGGCGTCCGGTGCGAGCACCCGCAGGAGGTCATCTCCCGCGCGCAGTACGGCGCTTTTGCCGCTCACCCGGCGCTGGGCGCTGCCGACTACCGGCTGGCGGTGCATCTGCCGGACGGGCGGGGCGTATATACGTTCTGCATGTGTCCAGGCGGGTACGTCGTCGGCGCGGCGAGTGAAGAGGGACTTCTCTGCGTGAACGGCATGAGCCCCTTCGCGCGCGACGGGCAGAACGCCAACGCCGCCGTGCTCTGTGAGGTGCGTCCCTCAGACTTTGGCTCCGCCGACCCGCTCGCCGGTGTGGAGCTGCAAAGAACTTGGGAGCGCGCCGCGTTTCTCGCCGGAGGCGGCGATTACCGCGCCCCAGCGCAGCGGCTCGGCGATTTTCTCGCGGGAAAGCCGTCGGAGAGCGCGGGCAGCGTCGCGCCGACGTATCCGCTCTGCGTGCGCTTCGGCACGCTCGACGGCTGTTTGCCGGAGTTCGTGCTCGCCGCGCTGCGCGAGGCGTTTCCGCTTTTTGATAAAAAGCTGCACGGGTACGCCATG
>ERZ827088.4002-NODE-4002-length-12808-cov-3.908806_pt1 | contig 12808 bp, 14 predicted proteins | sample MGYA00519922_ERZ827088 | MGnify/ENA primary metagenome ERZ827088 (study PRJEB31778, sample SAMEA3449254) | human gut metagenome | biome: human gut; feature: human-associated habitat; material: faeces | place: United Kingdom | collected 2010/2012 ... | reverse complement strand
TCTAATGGTAAGGGTTTTAAAAACTCAATCTGTCCAATCTATAGGGTACATTTTACATTCCTCACATAAAACCACAAGTAAAAAGCAGGTAAAATCACGGCTGGAAGAAAATAATAACAAAATATGCGCGGAGATGATACAAAATTGCTTCATTCCGAATTGTTTCCCCAAAAAACTTGTATTTCCGTAAAAACTTGTCTACAATAAATAAGTATGCTAAAAAAGCTTATTTGAGAAAGGAAATACAGCATGGACACCAGAAAAATCGTACAAAAATCAGTTAATATTTTAGTAGAATATTATGAAAACAACATCCAGCCTTTTAAAGATGCCATGGATGATGACATTCTCTGGATCGGACCTCTGCAGGGGCAGATGATCCGCGGAAAAAAGAATTTATCAGACACTTATGCATTGGAAGAACATGATCTGACTTTTGATGTATTTGACATGCAGGCTTCTGTCGTTTATTCAACAAAGCAACATTGTGAAGTATTGCTGACTTTTATCGTTGATACGCATTATCCTGATCAATCTGTCATACGTTGTCATCAACGGGTTTTATTATCCTGGCAGCATTATATTGAACATACCGAATCCGGAAAACGAATCAGCCATGATCTGATTCATAGCTGTTTTGTTTCAAATGCCATTCCGGCAGATACCCGAGATACCATTTATCCGGTTCATTTTACAGAGCTGCCATTTTCACAGGAATTCAGCGTTGCACCAAGTGGCAGACATATCACATTGCTTGGCAAGCACAAACAACAATTATATTTACTGGATAAGCAGATCATCCGCGTCCAGAGCCACAAACGCGGCAGCAAAATTTTTACACTGGATGGTGTTTTTGAATCAACAGAGTCTCCGTCCCGCATTTTCAGTGAATATCCTGATGTATTTGTCCGTGTGCACAGTATGCATCTTGTAAATCCGATCTATGTACAGTCTGTCCGCAGATTTGCACTCCTTTTACAGGACGGAACAGAGCTCCCGATCCCGGAGAAAAAATATACCGCCGTTAAACGTGAGATTGCAGAACGGCTCGGCATTTCCAAATTACCTAAAACAAAAAGCCAGGAAGCATAATGCTTCCCGGTTTTTTATCCCTGTTTTTTCAATTCTTCTCTTCTGTCTTTCCATCCTCTGTTTCACACGGATAAGCAAGACCAATCTTTTCACGGATTTCATCCATGGCATGCATCAGACGCATAATTTCCTCATGTGGCATTGCCTCACAGGATAAAGCCTTCTTCTTTAATGCATCTCTGCAGGCAAGCACTTCATATTCATAGCCGGAAATCTGCTTTGGACATTTTCTGTACAGAATCTTTTTATAATCAGCATCATAAACAGTCATAGACTGATAATTATTGATATTCTCTATGACCATATAACCCTTTGTTCCCTGAATGATACCAAGTCTGTCGCTGACTGCCACCATAGAGCTGTTCAGGACTGCCATTCTGCCATCCTTATAGGTCAGAGTCATGCTGTCCTGTGTATCGATCCCATCTTTCAACACTGCAGATGCCTCGATTTTATCAATATCATTTCCAAATAACATATAAGCAAAATTTAACGGATAAATACCAACATCCAAAAGCGCACCACCTGCCAGTTTCGGATCTACCAACCTTTCCTTTTCCGTCATTTCATAACCAAGATTTGCGGTCAAAAGCTTAGGTTTCCCAATGATACCGGAATCCAGTGTCTGCTTGATCGTCTCATACATCGGAAGATAACGGACCCAGATTGCTTCCGTAATAAAGACTCCCTTTTCTTTTGCATAATCCAAAAGCTCCTGTGCCTGTGCTGCATTTACACAGAACGGTTTTTCGACAAGTACCGGCTTTCCATAATCGATACACAGCTTTGCATGGGTAAGATGTAATGTATGAGGCGTCGCAATATAAACAAGATCCAGCTTTTTATCCTGCAGCATCTCTTCATAACTGCCATATGCCTTTGTCATACCATGCTCAAATGCAAATGCCTGCGCTTTTTCCAGACTTCTGGATGCAATCGCATAAGCCTCCACGCCTCTCATTTTGCGCAATGTTTCCGCCATGACTACAGCGATCCTGCCTGCTCCGATAATACCAACTCTCATTTTAGCCATCTGTCATACCTCCTGTTTCATGTTTTTCTTTCTTCTTATTTCATTCCCATATATACTGTTATTCTATCTTTTTTTCCTGTATAAAACAAGAAAACACAGGAAAAAATCCTGCGTTTTCTTATTTTTTAATATTTCAGTTCTTATCCTTCATTATGTGAAAAGAGCACAATCTGTTATTCTACATATTCCGTCTTTACATAACCTGTCTGCCCATTAAACGAAATCTTGCACCATCCATCAGCCTGCTCCATGATCAGATCATAATGCTCTCCCTGATATGCCACACCGATCTTATCCGAAGTCTCAGAAGATGATTTGCGGACATTGACCGTTTCTCTGATCGTAACCTTTCCTTTAGCCGTCAGACTTGTTGTTCCTGCGGTCTCAGTCTGGCTGTTATCTGTCTGATTTTCATCCTGTGGCTGCTCTGCCGAAGCATCTGCAGTACCTGCAGCCTGTAAATACTCACTCTTCACATAGCCATCACCGCCATTATAGCTGATACGGCTCCAGCCATTCTCTTTTGCCTCATATCTTGTCACAGTCTCGCCCATAGCAATCTGCCCGATCCTGTCGGCATTTTCGCTGTCAGAACTTCTGACATTGACAGTATCTGTAGCAGTTACCTGCTCTTCCATCACATTTTCTGTCGGCTGTTCTTCTTCAGCAGGCTGTTCTTCCTGCACTGCATCCGTCGCATCTGTTGCTTCTTCTGTATTACCCTCTGCCTGTGCCATTGCCTGGCTGACTTCCTCATCCAGCTTTGCGGACAGATTATCCATAAAGCTGCTCAGATCAGCATCCGCATCAATGGCTTCCGCATATTTTGTCTCTACCATACTGAACAGATCAACTACATCATCCTGTGCCACAACTGACTTAATATAAGCAGTCGTATTATCATCCAGATCTCCATCACAGATATACAGGCTTCCATCTTCTCTCGGACAAATATATAAAGTTGTCAGTCCCGGAGCCAGTGTACTGATATCTTTAAACTTAATCTCATAATATGCAAATGCCACATAGGAATCTGTCAGCGGACCCGGTTTTGTATAAACCTTGATATTGTCAAATTCATCAATATATGCACTTTCTTTTTCAATCTTAATCAAATCTTCCTGTGCTGCTGTATCTTTCATTGCAGTGATCGCTGCTGTATCACCAGTCGTCATAGCAGCGAAATACTGATTTACAAGTGCATTGACATCCGCATACGCATCCTCTGCCAGTGCTACATCCGGAACCGTATAATCCACTGTGCCTGCTGTCTGATTCTCACTGACGGAATTTGCGGAAATTTCATTATCAGCACCGTTATCCTCTTTCTTTGAACAGGATACAGAGACAATGATCACAACGATCAGCGCGATCAAAACTGCAATAATTGAATAAAAGGTTCTGGAATATACTTTGTCTTCTTTTAATCGTTTTCCGATTTTCCGGAAGAAAAGGGCAAGTTTATTATCTGATTTCATATCATTCACTCCTAACAAAGATACGCAGCAATGGCTGCGCAAAGTAGTAAGGCATCCTCCCACTTCGTGGGTCCCTCCTTACTACGTAGCGTACCCAAGAGGAATCGAACCCCCATCGGCTGAACCGGAATCAGCTGTTTTATCCGTTAAACTATGGGTACAGAGTGCAACATGCATTTGTTACAATTTTGTTACACAAATGGTATCATAGCATACTTTTTCTCAAATAGCAAGCAACATCGACAAGCACACAGAATCTTCATAAATAAGTCAAAACAATTACATGCAGCCGTTCTATCATCTCCATGAATATTTCGCTATGATCTATGCAATAAATGCTGTATTTCTTCCTTGTAAGGCGGGATAGTCTTTTTTTCTTCTCCTTCTGCACAAAGATACGGTGTTTCCAGAATTTTCGGAATACCCAGAAAACGTGGATCGTGCACTACCTTATACAAGGTTTCAAACCCAATCTCTCCCTTTCCGATATTGGCATGGCGGTCTTTATGTGCACCGCACGGATTCATACTATCGTTGATATGAAAAACGGCAATCTGGGAAAGTCCGATCACTTCGTCAAACCTTTGGAACACACCCTCATAGTCATGCACCAGATCATATCCCGCATCATGTACATGACAGGTATCAAAACAGACTCTGAGACGATCTTTTTTCTGCACGCCGTCATAAATCATCCGGAGTTCCTCAAAGGTCCGTCCGATCTCACCGCCTTTTCCCGCCATTGTTTCGAGCGCGATCAGGACATCACTGTCATCTTCCGCAAGTACTGTATTCAGCCCTTCCACAAGCTGCGCAATACCGGCCTCTGCTCCCGCCCCTAAATGAGAGCCCGGATGCAGCACAAGGATTTTGCTTTGAAAAGCAGCCACGCGTTTCAGCTCCTGTGCCAGAAACGATACCCCAAACGTATATGTGTCCGGCTTTACGGTATTTGCCAGATTGATGATATACGGTGCATGAATGATGATCTCCTTTACACCGCATTCTTTTGCATAGGCAAGTCCTTCTGACAGACGCAGCTCCGATACATCCTTCCGCCGTGTATTCTGCGGTGCTCCAGTATAGACCATCAGTGCATTGGCACCATAGCTTTCTGCTTCTTTTACAGAGCCTAAAAACATTTCTTTTCCGGACATTCCCACATGGGAACCTAATATAATATCATTCATAACTTCTCCTTATCCTGTCAGGGTGTTTCCCTGTGAAAATGTGCATATGCCGCATCCGTTACCACACGCCCTCTCGGTGTTCTGTTCAACAGACCGTTCAGAATCAGATACGGCTCATAAACATCCTCAATCGTACCTGCATCTTCCCCGGTCGCTGCGGCAAGTGTATCCAGTCCGACAGGACCGCCGCCGAATTTATCGATCATGGTAAGCAGGATATTCTGGTCGACATGATCCAGTCCCAGCTTATCCACACCCAGCAGATCCAGTGCGGTATCTGCCACCTTTTTTGTGATCACACCATCGTACCTGACCTGTGCAAAGTCTCTGACACGTTTCAAGATACGATTGGCAAGACGCGGCGTTCCGCGGCTTCTTCTGGCAAGCTCGTAAGCACCGTCTTCTTCTATCTCTACCTCAAGGATCCTGGCAGAATGCAGGATGATCTGTTTGAGTTCTTCCACTGTATAAAATTCCAGCTTATGGATCACACCGAATCTGTCACGCAGCGGTGCTGTCAGAAGACCGGCTCTTGTCGTTGCTCCGACAAGTGTAAACTTAGGCAGATCCAGACGGATCGATCTGGCACTTGTTCCTTTTCCGATCATAATATCGATCGCGAAATCCTCCATTGCAGGATATAAAACCTCTTCTACCTGTCTGTTCAGGCGGTGGATCTCATCCACAAAAAGGACATCCCCTTCCTGCAGATTATTTAAAATCGCAGCCATTTCTCCCGGTTTTTCGATCGCTGGTCCACTTGTTACTTTGATATTTACGCCCATTTCATTGGCAATGATCCCTGCAAGCGTTGTCTTACCAAGCCCGGGCGGTCCATACAAAAGGACATGATCGAGAGAATCCCCACGCTGCTTTGCCGCCTCAATAAACACCTTCATATTTTCCTTGGCTTTTTGTTGACCAATATAGTCATCCAGAAGCTGTGGCCGCAGTGTTTCTTCTACCTTACTGTCCTCCGGTGTGAAATTTGTCTCTATGATTCTACCAGCCATTCTGACTTTCTCCTGTATCATTCAAATTACAGCATTTGCTTTTTGTGCTATTTTCATAAACCTTACATCAAATATTTCAATGCAGCCTTTAAAATATCCTCCGCATCCATATCCGCATTTGGATCTGCCTGTTTCACTGCTTTTGCAGCATCCATACTGCTGTAACCAAGTGCAGTCAGAGCATCTATTGCATCCTTGCGGTTATTCGGTTCCGTACTTCCCACCGTTTCATCCGCAAGCTGCCCCAGCAGCGTATCTGCCTGATAATCCAGCTCTACCTTATCCTTCAGCTCCAGCACAAGACGTTCTGCCGTCTTTTTGCCAATGCCCGGTGCTTTGGAAATCGTCTTGATATCTCCCGCATAGATCGCATAGCGGAGATCTTCCGCCGAAAATGCAGACAAAATAGAAGCTGCACCTTTCGGTCCGATACCACTGACCGTGATCAGCTTTTTAAACAGAGACAGTTCATCTTTACTGATGAAGCCATATAACTGGAACGCATCCTCCTTGACATAAGTGTAAGTATAGATCTTTACTTCACTGCCAGGTGCCAGCATCTGCGATGCCAGCGCACCGCCTGTCAGAATACGGATCCCAAGACCGTTGACATCTACGATCACACAATCCTCTTCTATTTCTTCCAAAATACCTTTTACATATCCGATCATATATTCTGTTCCTTACCTTTGTTTATTACTAAAAACCTGTATAGGAAGCTTCTGCTTCATACATCATTTATTTCCTGTCACTGTGAATAAAAGCAGCTCTCCTGTCATACATAAGCTGTCCCAGAACCCCGTTACAAAGCCCTGTTACCATACCCATGAGCAGCAGATACGGCAGATAATACCACATGGCTGTTCCAAGGAGCACAAGTGCCACCAGAAACTGCCCTATATTATGAGAAATACCACCCAGCACACTGACCGGCCTAATGGAAAGATGCCTCTTCTTTGTCAGCCACATGACAAAAAAGCTGACCGTAGCGCCTGCCAGACTGTATAAAATGCTGAACAGATTACCAAACAAAAATCCGGAAAGCAGAATGCGGAGTATATTGACGCAGACCGCCTCTTTTGCCCCCATCAGGTAAAGCAGCAGCACGATCACCATATTTGGCAGTCCCAGTTTTGCGCCCGGAATTCCCACAAAAACAGGCAGGATGCTCTCTATATAAGACAAAATCATGGCAAGTGCCACGCACAGTCCTAAAACCGTTATTTTCTTTGTCTGCAATCTGTTTTCTCTCCTTATCGGATCATTTAATTTACAACTGCATCCATCTGTTTTTCCCCGGATCCTGTTATCTGTATGATAAACTTATGCGGCAGACAGATGATACTCTGTCCGTTTTGCGAAATTGCCATGGAATGGACACAGACCTGATTTTTGCAGTCGGAAGCCGTTACACCTGCCTTTCCGTCTTTGATCGTCAGCTCGTTATATCCATACTCTGTTTCTATCCGGATCACCTGTTCCCGTTTGAGGCTGTACGTGCCATAGCTTTTTCCATCCACAGTCACCACGATCTGCACCGCTCCATCCGTGCTAAGTGCCTTTTGTGCAGCGATCAGCAGCCCTGCCAGCAGCAGGACAAAAATACAGATTGTCATTGTCGGATGCTTTTTTATTATTTGTTTCATACTTGTTTATAGTACCATGTTCCCATGCATTTGGCAATGATTACAGCATATTTTATCGAGCATATGTTCGGTTTTTTTCAAAAACAAAAGGCAGGTCTGATCAATAAACCTGCCTTCCGTTATCCGGTACTTATTTCTGGTTGATATAATTTACAAGTCCCTGTGCAGCAATGATCTTCTGCATAAACGGAGGGAATGCCTGCCCTTTATATTCGGTTCCTTTCGTGCGGTTGTATATCATACCGGTATCAAAATTGACTTCTACCGTATCGCCTGCTTCAATATTTTTGACTGCTTCCGGGCATTCAATGATCGGAAGTCCAATGTTGATCGCATTGCGGTAGAAAATTCTGGCAAATGTCTCCGCAATGACGCAGCTGACACCGGCCGCCTTGATGGCGATCGGTGCATGCTCACGGGAGGAACCACAGCCAAAGTTTTTATCTGCTACGATAATATCTCCTTTTTTTACTTTTTTGACAAACTCTGTATCAATATCTTCCATACAGTGTGTGGCAAGCTCTGCAGGATCTGAAGAATTCAGGTATCTTGCAGGAATAATTACATCTGTATCTACATTATCTCCATATCTGAAGACTGTTCCGATTGCATTTTCCATTTTCATATCCTCCTTACAGTTTCGCCGGATCTGAAATATGTCCGGTAATTGCGCTTGCTGCTGCGACTGCAGGAGAAGCCAGATAAATTTCACTTGTTACATGACCCATACGGCCTACAAAGTTACGGTTGGTCGTGGATACACATCTTTCATTTTCTGCCAGAATACCCATATAACCGCCCAGACAAGGTCCACAGGTCGGAGTGCTGACAACGCCGCCTGCTTCGATAAAGATCTTTAACAGGCCTTCTTCCATTGCCTGCAGATAGATTGCCTGTGTAGCAGGAATGACGATAAGACGCATGCCCTTTGCCACATTTCTGCCCTTTAAGATCTCAGCCGCACATCTCAGATCGTCGATACGTCCGTTTGTACAGGAACCGATCACTACCTGGTCGATCTTGAGCGCCGGATCGATCTCATCGATCGTATGTGTATTTTCCGGCAGATGCGGAAATGCAACTGTTGACTTTAAGGTACTTAAGTCAATGGTGTACTCCTCATCATAAACCGCATCCTCATCTGCCTCATATACGGTATATTTCTTTGTGGAATGTTCCTCCATATAAGCGATCGCTTTTTCATCAACCGGGAAGATACCGTTCTTTCCGCCAGCCTCGATCGCCATATTGGCAATGGTAAATCTGTCATCCATGGAAAGATTTTTGATGCCTTCTCCGACAAACTCCATGGATTTGTAAAGTGCACCGTCTACACCGATCATTCCGATGATATGTAAGATCACATCTTTACCGCTGATATATTTATTTGGCTTACCGACCAGATTAAATTTGATCGCGCCCGGTACTTTAAACCATGCTTTTCCCGTTGCCATACCTGCAGCCATATCTGTAGAACCGACACCTGTTGAGAAAGCACCAAGTGCACCATAGGTACAGGTATGGGAATCCGCACCGATGATCACATCGCCCGCAACTGTCAGACCTTTTTCCGGCAGAAGTGCATGCTCAATACCCATCTGTCCGACTTCAAAATAATTGGTGATCTGGTTACGATAAGCAAACTCTCTGACGCATTTACAATGCTCAGCAGATTTAATATCTTTATTCGGTACAAAATGATCCGGAACAAGTGCGATCTTATCCTTATCAAATACACCGTCCACTTTCATTTTGCTCATTTCCTTGATCGCAACAGGGCTGGTAATATCATTTCCAAGTACCAGATCAAGGTCAGCTTCGATCAACTGACCGGCTTCTACCTTGTCAAGACCCGCATGCGCTGCAAGTATTTTTTGTGTCATTGTCATACCCATTGACATGTCCTCCTACCTTATCCGCATTGTGCCACACCTGTCCGGCAGGACAGGTTATGCCACTTTTCTTTGTATACAGTATAACAGATAATATACTATAATCCAAATACATATTGTTTATATTTACTATGAATTATATTTATGATACACTGAAACCAGGATGTTGGAGGCAAAAGCCCCGGCTTTGATGATATGCTTTCCTGATAATCTGCGAAAGCACTCTATGAACCGGTCATAAGCACAGAAAGGGAACACATGGAAAACAATTTAAACTTGTACTATATTTTCTATACCGTAGCACTGCATAAAAATATTTCAGGTGCAGCCAAGGAGCTGTATATCAGCCAGCCTGCGATCTCAAAAGCGATCTCCAAGCTGGAGCAGAGTCTGGATGTCATTTTATTTCACCGTTCTTCCCGCGGCGTTACACTTACCATGGAAGGAGAACTGCTTTTTACACAGGTACAGACCGCATTTTCCGCGATCCGTCATGGCGAGGAGCAGCTCAAGAAAGTAAACGAGCTTGGCATTTCCCAGATCTCCATCGGTGTCAGCATCACGCTTTGTAAATATGTGCTCCTGCCCTATCTGCAGCAGTTTGTCAAGGACAACCCGCATATCAAGGTGACGATCACCTGCCATCCGACGATGGAAACGCTGCGCGATATTGATAATTCCGTTACGGATATCGGTGTTGTCGGAATCCCCAGCCTGCCAAACGGGCTGACCTATATTCCGTTCCGTGAAATTCAGGATACATTTGTCACAACAGACCGCTATCTGGAAAATCTGAAGATCCGTGTCGGAAATGACCGGAAGGCAATTTTAAACAATGCAACCTTTATGATGCTGAACAAAGAGAATATTTCCCGTAAATATGTGGATATGTATTTATCCTCCCACCAGATCACCATGGATAACATCATTGAGATCAATACGATGGATCTGCTGATCGAGCTGGCAAAGATCGACCTCGGAATTGCCTGTGTCATCAAGGATTTTGTCAAAGATGAGCTGGATGACCACTCTTTAACAGAAGTGAGTCTCGGACGTGCCATTCCCAAACGAAAGCTTGGGCTTGTTTACAAGGATGATACGATCATGACGGATGCAATGAAGAAGTTTATCTCCTATTTTACGGAGTCATAGTAGAATAAATAGCAAATTATAAATATAAAAGGAAAACATATGTATGCAATCACGTTTGACTCCCCTGCGATTTGCATATCATATGTTTTTCTTTTTATATGTTTTCTCTTTTCCTTATATATTCTCTGTATATCGGCAATTCGGGAATCCCATACAGCCCCAGAACTCTCCGTAACGACCGTTCCGCTTCTTTAATGGTTGCTTACATAACGGACACAGCTTTACATTTACATTTTTATGTCCATTCAATTCTTCTCCCATTCGTTCAAATATCTTCTGATTCATTCTGCAGTCTGCCAGAGCACGATGTGCACCATTTGTAGAAATACCATAGTAATCTGCCAGATCAGATAATTTTCGATGTTTCCATTCCGGGAAACAGACTTTTGCGACACGCAAAGTATCTATGTAATCATTTGCTATCGTTTTTCCAAAATACTTTTCGGAATCTTTGCAAATAAATGGAATATCAAATGTATGGATATTATGCCCTACTAAAATGTCTTCTCCCACAAATTCTAAAAAGCGTTCCAAAACTTCTTTGCAGAAGGGTGCATGACGAACCATCTCATCTGTTATATTGTTTACCCGTGTTATCATACTCCCACACATTACATAAAAATGCATATGTTTCTTTCACAGACATATTATGCTCTCTTATGATTCTGGCGAGAGTCGTCACATCATATAACAGTTCTTCCATGATAGTCCTCCGTTTACTCAGGTATAAAATTATCTATTCGCCCTATTTGTCACTTTTTAATCCGTTGCATTTTCTGCAAAGGATCTGCAGATTATCTGCAACCGTCTTTCCACCTTTGTTCATAGGCACAATATGATCTACCTGAAATGGAATTTTGTTTTTAGATGTATACTTACATATCGCACATTCGTACAAGCCTTCTTTATTTTTTGCCTTTTCAAATGCACCATCCCGCAGTTCTTTTTCAAGGTTTGGATTATATTTCCTAATTTCATACAATGGCATGTCTTCAAATTTTCTATTGCCGAAAGTCACATTGTCTTCCTGCGCAAAAATATCCTGATCTATGATTTTCAATATTTCTATCTCAACTTGATTTAAGAAATATATTTTTCTTCCAAAGAATAACCGAAGTAAATTATCATCGCTTTCGTTCCAGATTGCATCTAAATATTCGCTCTTTTTACGTGATCCCATATCTTCATCAACAATATGCTGCGCAAGAAGGGAAACGTCTAATTTCTTGGTATCCATATCATCAAATGTATAGAAAAGCGGTGCTTCTTCATACTGCGCATAATACTTTAATATATGCTCTATATCACAGCTTTCATATGGCGGAATCATTTCACCACAGAAATATGTATCATGACACTGTTCTTCCAGTTTGTGCAGTACTTCATCACTTAAAAACTCTTCCTCCATATTATAGCACTGAAACAATTCCGGTAATGCTTCCATAAACTGATCATATGACTCTTTCGTACTATCATAAACCATGACCTGATAAGAAAGATCCATTCCGTTTTGTTCCAGATATGTAAATGCATACATTCCAATCGGAATTCTTTTTTCAAAAGGAATTGCTTCTAATAATGATGTATCAATAGAATCATCCAGCATCGATGCAAATTCTTCAATTTTAGAGATCGCAATTAACTGCATCTGCTGTTTCGTCTTATTAACATCTGTATCCATAAAGTCATTTCCATTTTCCTCAATGAATAAGGAACTCGGATTGCACCATGCTATTTTTTCATTCCATTGATCAATAAAGGAAACAATATACGCTTTTTCAGTACCGCCTGCTTTTACGCCGCGTAGTGCACGTCCTACCATTTGTGTCATTAGTACCTTGGAAACCGTTGGTCTTGCTAAGAATACCGTCTTTGTCTGTGGTAAATCAATCCCTTCCGTAAGAATGTTCACATTGATTAATACCTGCAATTCACCATTCCGATATTTCTCAATCTTATCTACACTATCCTTTGAAGAAATTACTACACCGGTAATAGCATCTTTCACATCAGAAACAATAAAATCTGATTTAATCTTTGCTTTCTTAAATAATGCATTTAATTCTATTGCATGTCGTTTATTGACTGCAAATACAATTGTCTGCCCATATTCTTTCGCTTTTTCCAAATAAGTATCTACAATCAACTTATTACGTGGTGCACTCTCAGCAATATCGTAGTACACCTTCCACTCTTTTCCGGCACCTTATATATTCGCTTAAGCTGTATTCATTGTACCGTAAGCGAATCTTTTGTCAGAGTGACTAAACCAGCTATTTCAGGTGGAATATTGTACACCTTAATACCAAGAA
>ERZ827088.4001-NODE-4001-length-12811-cov-3.800329_pt1 | contig 12811 bp, 16 predicted proteins | sample MGYA00519922_ERZ827088 | MGnify/ENA primary metagenome ERZ827088 (study PRJEB31778, sample SAMEA3449254) | human gut metagenome | biome: human gut; feature: human-associated habitat; material: faeces | place: United Kingdom | collected 2010/2012 ... | reverse complement strand
CCGTCTGCGCAGCCGATACCGATGTTCTTATTGGACCCGCCGAAGCCGCCCATGGTATGTCCTTTGAAATGGGTCAGAGCCAGGAAGGAGTCGTAGTTCGCCAGGTTTTTGCCTACGGACATTTCTTTGAACCATTTGCCGCCTTTAATCGGGAACAGAGCTGTGCCGTCCTCGTCCATGATGTCTACGGGGCAGAAGGTCCAGCCGTTGACTTTCAGAGTCTCACGATGGGCTTCGGTGGTGTAGCGGTCGCCTTCGTAGTAGGTGTTAGTCTCGACGATATTGCCGTTCTGGATGTCGTTTTTGATAAGTGCCTCTACCCACGGACGCGGAATGATGTTCGGGCCGTGCTTTTCACCGGTGTGCAGCTTCACTGCTACTTTGCCGGTCAGGTGGCCGCCTACTTTCTGGAATATGTTATGCAGTCCTTCTGCGGTGAGGTTTTTGGTGAAGTATACGGTGGATTCGTCGCCGGTGCGCTCCTCATAGGAAATGTAGTGATCACCGCCGGTGCCGGGTGTTTTCTGATCTGACATGTTGAAATCCTCCTTTTATAGATGCTTTTGGCAAAATAATGCTTTCGGATAAAAATAGCCTACTATGATTTTATTTTAAACCTTAAAGTAGGGTTGAAGTCAAGGATTTTTTATCTCCTGCTTACTTATTCTAAGACGGACGGAAGAGAGGGGCCGGAGAGTTGCAGTTTTTTATATTTTGTGTCTTGGCTTTATACCCCTATGGGTATAGTGTGTCGTTACAAGTCATATACCAATAAGGGTATATGTAATATGTGCTTGTATGATAAGAAAGGAGTATTAAAGTTATTATGAATGCTGTTATGGAGAAGCTGGAGGCCTTTGGGGAGCTTGGTGGTATAAACAAGGATATTACGTTTCTTGTTATCTTTGCTCTTGCTCTGATAGCGAGCCTGACGGGCTTGATACCCGGGTTACCGTTTGATCCGGCCTTCCGTCCCCCTTATTTATTAAGACTTTCTGAAGATTCTTTCTATATCCTTGACATTTTTTCATGAATATTCTATTGTACTAATTAAGTAATACAGTTTGTCTGTAACTATGTGAAAGGAGCGTGATCCCATGCCCTGGACCCTTGATGACACCCGTCCCATCTACCTACAGCTGGAAGACATCATCAAATCCAAAATCATCGCCGGCATCTATAAGCCCGGCCAAAAGCTTCCATCCGTGCGGGAACTGGCCGCCGAAGCCGCCGTCAACCCCAACACCATGCAAAAAGCTCTGACCGAGCTGGAACGCAGCGGCCTGGTCTATACTCAGCGCACCAGCGGCAGATACATCACCGAGGACACCGCCATTATGCAAAATCTGAAACACCAGCTGGCCCACGACCTGATCCATCAGTTTCTGGAAGCCATGGCTCACTTAGGATACACCAGAGAAGAAAGCATTCAGCTTCTCATCGAAGAAAGCAAGGAGGAAGTGTAAATGAACGAACTCTTAACCTGTACAGGGCTCACCAAGCAATACGGCTCCAAGGCTGCCCTGGACAACCTGAACCTGACCTTACCCCGGGGCCGCATCATCGGCCTCTTAGGACCAAACGGCAGCGGCAAGACGACCCTGATCAAGCTTATCAACGGCCTGCTCGCTCCCACCGCCGGACAGCTGTACATCAATGGAAATGAGCCCGGCCCTGACACCAAAAAAGTCGTCTCTTACCTGCCTGAACGCACGTATTTCAACAGCTGGATGAAAGTCAACGACATTCTGGACTTCTTCTGCGATTTCTACGCGGACTTCCGCCGGAACCGCGCCGAAGATATGCTCCAGCGTCTGGGCATCGACCCGACGGCCCGCCTGTCCACCATGTCCAAGGGTACCAAGGAAAAGGTGCAGCTCATCATGGTTATGAGCCGGGACGCTGACCTGTACTGCCTGGACGAGCCCATCGGCGGCGTGGATCCGGCAGCCCGGGACTATATTCTCCAGACAATCATTTCCAATTATAATGAAAATGCGTCGGTTCTGATCTCGACTCACCTCATTTCCGATATTGAAAATGTGCTGGACGACGTGATTTTCATCCAGAACGGCCACATCCGCCTGCATACTTCCGTGGATGCTATCCGGGAGCAGGAAGGGAAATCGGTGGACACTTTATTCAGGGAGGTATTCAGATGTTAGGAAAATTGATAAAATACGAATTTAAGGCAGTGAACCGGTTGATGATTCCGCTGCATCTGGGGCTCATTGCCATTACGATTTTCGGCCGCTTTTATGTTCAGCTGGCGCTGAACCGTCCGCGCTTCAACGACGGGAATGTTTGGATGACCTTTGCGGACACATCTCTGATTATTTTTTATGTCATCGCGCTGGTCGCCATCGCGCTGATTACTTCCATTTATCTGTCGATCCTGCGATTTCAAAAAAATCTGTTCACAGATGAAGGGTACCTGATGCACACGCTTCCGGTATCTGTCCATGAACAGATCTGGGGAAAGCTGATCGTGGCGACTGTCTGGATTGCCATCGATACGGTGCTTCTCATTCTTTCTATTCTGGTGATGTTTTTGAACAAGGATCTGATCTCTGCGGTCTTTGATGAGGTCCCTACTCTGTTTATCAGTTTTCGGGACAATTTCGGGGTATCTCCGGTTGCTGCAGGGCTTGTGTGGATTCCGCTTTTTGTTTTATCGGAAATGGCGAGTATCCTGATTTACTATATGTGTATTACCATTGGACATAGCTTTCATACCCATAAAATTTTGTCTTCTGTCGGTATTTTTGTGGGCGTTACGATTCTTTCTAACGTAATTGCCGGTATTCTGACCGGAATTACTGCTACTACCTATTCCACTGGGACTTCTCTGTTTTCCGGTCTGTCGTTCACGGCTCATATGTTTTCGGCCAGCTGGTCTAATACGACGGCTTTCTGGCTTAGTTCGGTTATTTCGGCTTTGATTTCGCTGATACAGGGTGGGGTTTGTTATTGGCTGACGGCCTACTTTATGAAGAATAGTTTGAATTTGGAATAATAAGACGGACGAAAAAGAGGAAAACCGGGACCCAGCCCGGGGAATCTTTCTTTCACTACGGTGTCCGCGAAGCGTCCGAACACCTCGAAAGAAAAATTCCCCGGGCTGGGTTCCGGTTTTCCGTCCGTTATTCACTTTTTATTACTGCCACTGCCTCTTCCGATGTCTCCGCATATCCATCACAGCCTGCATCCGTAACCGGCTGTTCAAACGCTATCACGCGGACGCCGACACTACGTGCGGCTGAGAGAACACTTTCCAGCGCTTCTTCATGATTGGCGTGAATCGCAATTACGTCTACGTCCTCGGCCACCAGCTCGTTGACTGCCAGCATCTGATACTCTATCGGATCTACGTCGCAGAGGGCAAAGGTACGATACTCCAGCCCACGGGTCTCGTCTGCTTCTGCAGCGGATACGTCTGGCGTCTTTACATGAAGCTCTGCGCCCAGAGCTTCCGCCAGATTCTCAAAGTCTGTCTGTACCTGTTCATTCTCCGGAGCGTCCCGGCTGGTCAATATCAGACCGATACGTGAAATCTGTTCTCCGACATCTGGATTTTTCTGTTCTATCGCTTCGGATTTCTTCTCTGAGGCTTCTGTCTCCGCCACTTTTTCCTGCCCGCAGCCGCTAAGCGGCCCACACAGCAATATCCCCAGCAATGCGCATGCCAGCAGCATTCCCTGTTTTCTGATGCTGCACCCGGTTCCGCGTTCTGGATGCTCTGTCTGTTCTCGTTTCTTGTTCTTCCACATTTTTCCAGTTATCCTTCATAACGGACTGCCAGATACCAGGTGTCCTCTTTCTCGCTGATCCGCCACTCTTTTTCAAGCTTAAGCTCTTTGTTCTCCCGTATCCAGCGCTTTGCGTAGCCCCGGTCATGGGCGTATACAAAAATCATGGAGCCGGGCCTCAGCAGTGCTTCTGCCCGCTCGAACAGAGCGCGGTACAGACAGTCCACATCGTGGGCGGTGCGGTTTTTGCCTTCGCCGGGCATGTCGGTGATGATTTCATCGAATTTATATTCGTGGCTGAAGTCCCGCATGTCTTTGTTGATGAAATGAGCCGGGATGCCTGCTGTGGCGGCGTTTTCCCGGGCGGCTTTTATGGCCGGGCCAAAGATGTCGGTGCCATAGAGGGTGTCGGCGTGTACTGCGTAGTTCCGCTCAAAGAGCAGGGTACCCACGCCGCAGAAGGGATCCAGCACCCGGGCATTTTCTTTCATGTAAGGTTTTGCCAGTTCTGCCAGTACGGCAGCCAGGGCAGGCTGCATGGAGGCTGCTACGCTGTGTTTCCGGTAGGCGAAGCGGCGATCCGGCAGGCCGGAGAATTTAAGTAAGGGCAGGAATCCGCCGGATTTTTTCTCGTTAAGGCGAAGCTCTACCTCATAATCTGACGTATCGTTCAGCATAGTGCCGCCGGTCTCCAGCATCAGGCCGTCTGCCAATTTTTGGGTAAAGCGGCTGCGCTCCTCCAGGTTCATTTTGCTGCGGCATTCGATCCGGAACTTCCAGGGAGCGCCGCCCTCGTAGTATCTCTTCAGGACTTCCCGCAGATTGGATTCTGCCAGCTCTTTGGCGGCGTTTTCCCGGGATACCTCGTCGATATCCAGGCAGAACAGCAGCTCCCGCCAGGTTCGGATGGACAGAAGTTCTCTGAGATCCCCGTCTTTTACCCGCATGCCGGATCCCATCATGGTGACTTCACCGCAGGTGATCTGACGGGCTGTCAGATCCCGGTAGTCTTTCCAGGTGGTCAGGATCACATCTGACAATTCGTTTTTCCCTGTAAACCGACGCTTCTTCGCAGTCTCATATTCGGAAATCAGGCCGTTCAGGGCTTCCAGCTCTTCGCGAAGATGCTTATCGTTTTCTGCGGTCCGCTTTTCTCCCAGCAGAATACGTCTGCGCTCTTTCAGAAACGGCAGCTGCTCCTCGCAGTCGCAGCCCTGAAGCGCCAGCAGATAGGCGCTCTTTACAAAGCGCTGTTCTTCCTTCTCATAGGCTGCAAGCAGCGCGTCCCGGCACTCGTCTCTGCCCAGCAGTCCCAACACCAGAGCCGCATTTTTCCGAATCTTGGGATCCTCGGATTTCAAAAGGGACAGCCAGAATTCCGGCTCCTCCTCGAATTTCTCATCCAGCCACAGACCTGCCGCCGGTCCTTCTTTCTTATCCCGCAGAAGTCCCCGCATGATGGACAGGCTCTGTCTTACGTCTTCTCCGTTTTTTATTTTTTCGTATAAATTATACAAGGTGTTCGTTTCCTTCCTGATACATAATTTTCACAGTTATGGTTATTTTCCCATATCCTTCGGATATGCACGCTCCGCTTTGGATGCCATTCGGCAAGGTTGCATACCCAATGATATTCTATCACATTCCACCCGATCTGCCAACGCATTTGCTTACCAGATTTGAATGCCTGCCCCGCAGGCTGCTATCTTTTTATTTCCAATAAGAAAGGACCGCCATCCGAAAATGGCGATCCCTTCCACCCCTATATAATTTCCCAATACATTTCGAAAATTTCGTCTTACACCTGTATTCTTACACAAACAATGTCAGGATACCAACCACCAGTACAATACCGAAGAGCAGCGCAGTGATATGTAGCTGTTGATCGGCACATTTGCCAATACGGTAGATTGTAACATGAAGATCAGCCACGGAAATACGGCCAGCTCCGGATGCTCTGTGAACACGGCCCGGGAAGCAATGGCACAGGAAGCGCCGCCAGCGATATGAGGCTCAGAAGCGTCTCCTTCTTCTTCGCCCTCAGCATCCGGAAATTGATCATCGTACCGGAATGAACCACCAGCACGTTATAGGCGATGGTTCCCACCGCGATCATATTGGCCGACAGCAGCATATCCTTCGGCAGGTTACCTGTGGCGAAGCCAATGATAAATATCACGCCGTAGATCAGCGGCAGTAACAGATAAGACGGGTGATTGTTGTCTCTGTAAATCTTGTAAGAGGTGGTCGTGTTGCTGGGGATGACATTCATATTGCCAACCTTGCCTGTCCAGGACTCCTTGTGGCACTCGTTCGGGCACTGGCTGGTAATTTCCAGCCTCAGTCCGGCGCATGGCAGGCTAAGATGGATCACTTAGGACCTCTCCCGAGTGCGAACACCATCAACTACAAGATTTACCGCGATAAGGACTACCCGTCCTATATCCTGATGCCGTATATCCCGGAGACACCGGGCGAGCTGTGGCTGCAGCCCATGGTAGACGATGATATCGTCATGGGCGGAAGCGGCAAGGGCGGAACCCATTAATTTCTAATTACTGCCGTTTTTTAATATCCAAAGTCTTTCCGGTATCGATACATTTTCTGTTCTTTACAAAAAAACTCCTGCTCCCGCCTGAATCCAAGTTTTTCCAGTAAATGGCAGGATGCCGTGTTTTCCGCCTCTGCGTAAGCACTGATCTCCGGAAGCTCCAACCAGTCCCTTCCGTAATCCAGCGCTGCCCGGCAGGCTTCCTCCCCGTAGCCCTGTCTTCGATAAGGCGTGTCAATCAGATATCCCAGATCCAGCTCCGCCTCCGGGAGATAATCGGCGATTCCAAAACCGGCGCGGCCGATGATTCTGCCGCTCTCCTTCTCCAGTACCACCCACATCCCGCACTGATAAAGCCCATACATATACCGGATATAGGCCTTTGCCTCCTCTTCCCCGATTTCCGGCAGGCCGTTTTCCCGGCAGATCCGGTTCAGCTCCGGCAGATCGGAAAGCGTCATTTCCCGAATCCGCAGACGTGCTGTTTCCGCGATGGTGACCGGAAGCCCCAGGGCTCTCGTATGTACCTGCTCCAGAAATTCTCGATCAATCTCCTCAAAGCCCTCCAGCAGTATCCGGCAGCCGGACAGCTTCTGGCCGGACAGCTCCGGATTCAGATAACCGATACAGAAGAAGCCCTGCTCCAGCGCGGCTTTTTCCTCTGCGTCTGTCTCCACCAGGCACAATAGCTCTTTGGGCTTTCCAAGGCTTCCGGAGGCCTTGGAAATCGCTTTCCCGCTGCCGCCCGGAACCTTCCTCCAGGGAAGCCCTGAGGCTGTCAGCGCGGCCTCCAGCGCCTCTGTGTGGGACGCCTGTATAATCAGTCCTTTCAGCATTTTCGAAAAACTCCTTTACGTTCTCCCTGTTTTCGGCTAAAATAATAGATAAATACGGATATTAACAAAATGGAGGAATACATTATGGCACAGAATCCGGTAGTTACCATTGAAATGGAAAATGGCGATATCATCAAAGCAGAGCTTTATCCGGAAATCGCACCCAACACAGTCAACAATTTCATCAGCCTCGTGAAGAAGGGTTTCTATAACGGACTGAATTTCCACCGCGTTATCAACGGCTTCATGATTCAGGGCGGCTGCCCCCAGGGCACCGGAACCGGCGGACCGGGCTACTCCATCAAGGGAGAGTTCTCCCAGAACGGCGTCCAGAACGATCTGGCTCACACACCGGGCGTCCTGTCCATGGCCAGAGCCATGCATCCGGACTCCGCAGGCTCCCAGTTCTTCATCATGCATAAGACCAGTCCCCATCTGGACGGCGCTTACGCGGCTTTTGGAAAGGTCATCGAGGGACTTGACGTGGTAGACAAGATCGCCACCACACGCACCGATTTCCGCGATCGTCCCATGAAACCGCAGGTCATGAAGACTGTGACTGTCGATACCTTCGGCGTGGATTATCCGGAGCCGGAAAAACTGTAAGTCTTATCACACAGGACGGAGAAGTCTATGCGCACTTCCCCGTCCTGTTCTTTTTTCGGCATAAAGCGGTCTATGTCTCACCCTTTATTTTCTTAAAATGTTCTTTGATCTGCTTCTCATACCCATTATCTGACAACTCATAAAACTTCTCTCCCAGCACCTCGTCAGGCAGATACTGCTGCTCTACATAATGATTCGGGTAATCATGGGCGTACTTATACCCTGTACCATGACCCAGCTTGCCCGCACCCGGATAATGGGCGTCCTGCAGATGGGGCGGCACGCTGGTGCGCTTTGTCTTCACCGACTCCATAGCCGCAAAGATGGCATTGACTGCGGAATTGCTCTTGGGCGCGCAGGCTACATAGGAAGCCGCCTGGGCCAGGATAATCTGTGCTTCCGGAAAACCGATGCGCTCCACGGCCTGAGCTGCTGATACCGCCACGGTTAAAGCCATGGGATCCGCGTTTCCCACATCCTCAGACGCGCAAATCATAATTCTGCGGGCGATAAACCGTTCATCCTCCCCCGCATAAATCATTTTCGCCAGATAATAGACTGCCGCGTCCGGATCGGAGCCGCGCATACTTTTGATAAAGGCGGAAATGGTATCGTAGTGATTGTCGCCGGTCTTGTCGTAGCGCACCGTCCGCTTCTGGATGCACTCGGACATCACCTCCAGCGTCAGGTGAATCCGCCCGTCCCCGGAGGGCTCCGTGGTCAGCACGCCAAGCTCGATGGCGTTCAGGGCCGACCGGGCGTCGCCGCCTGCGATATCCGCCAGAAAATCCGCCGCTTCGTCGGTGATCTCCGCCTGATACGCGCCCATGCCCCGCTCTTTATCCGTCAGAGCCCGGTGAATCAGTTCCAGAATATCTGATTTTTCCAGTGCTTTCAATTCAAAAATCACAGAACGGGACAGTAAAGCTCCATTTACTTCGAAATAGGGATTCTCGGTGGTGGCTCCTATGAGAATCACCGTACCGTCTTCCACGAAGGGCAGAAGATAATCCTGCTGCCCCTTATTGAACCGGTGAATCTCGTCCACGAACAGGATGGTCTTGCGGCCATACATCCCCAGGTTATCCTTGGCCCGATTTACCACAGCCTCCATATCCTTCTTGCCGGCCACCGTGGCGTTCAGCTGGGTAAAATCCGCCTTTGTCGTATTGGCGATGACACGGGCAATAGTGGTCTTGCCGGTGCCGGGCGGTCCGTAAAAAATCAGTGAGCTTAATTTATCGGCCCGGATGGCCCGGTAAAGCAGCTTGTCCTTTCCTAAGATATGCTTCTGTCCCACAATCTCGTCCAGGGTCCGGGGACGCAGCCGGGACGCCAGCGGCGCCTCCTGCTTCTGTGTATTTTCCCGCATATAATCAAATAAATCCATCTGTATCTCTCCTTGTACCCAGGCGCACTACTCCAGAATCAGTTCGTCCGCCGTCACAAATTCGTACCCTTTTTCCTGCAGCGCATCCACAATCCGAAGGGCCGCATCCACGGTGGTCCGGTAGGAATCATGCATGAGAATCACATCGTTTTCCTCCACATCGGATAGTACCTCCCGCACAATCTGGTCGGCATTTTTCACCTTCCAGTCCAGGGTATCCAGGGTCCAGAATACCGGAATCATCAGCACCTCACATTCCAGTTCCTTATTCCAGCTTCCGTAGGGCGGACGCACGTATTCCACCTGCTGTCCGGTGATGGCGGTAATAGCGCTGCTGGTGTCCTGAATCTCCGCGCAGGCCTCTTTTAAGGGCAGACTGTTCACGTCCACATGGTAAAAGGTATGATTGCCGATGAGATGCCCTTCCTCATGCATGCGCCGGATGATATCCTCCCGGCCCTCGATATTCTCGCCCAGCAGAAAAAAGGTGGCTTTTACACCACGATCCGCAAGGCCGTCCAAAAGCTGCTCCGTATAGTATGGGTGAGGCCCGTCGTCAAAGGTCAGGGCAAGCCGCTTTGTTTCCCGGCCCACCGGATCCGCTTCTGCGCTTCTGACAGATTCCGATCCGGTCCGGATCTGCTGTCCGGCCTCCTGATTTTTACGCCAGAAAAAGGCGCCCAGCACCAGCATAAGCCCCAGAAGCCCCTTCCTGAGTCCCCGCTTCCATTCCGGATTTCTCCTGCTTCTTCTATTCACGGCCGCTCTCCCGGTTTGCTTTTACTGTAATATATGCCGGAAGAGCAGGCATAGAATCCTGCTCCGCCGCTTTTCTTATTTCTCTTTGTCGGACAGTTCTTCCGGATCTGTCTCCTCTTCGTCAGACGCTTCTGCCTGGTCCTTCAGGATCTTCTCTGTAATTCCTTCAAATTCCGGACGCAGCTTCCGTTTCATCTGATTTGCCAGGAAATAAACCAGTACCGGAATCAGGAGGTTATTTCCTGCCTCAGAACCCATCCCCACAATCCAGTACAGCAAAGCTCCCGCGCCAACAACGTCCAGCCCCAGTATTTTCAGATACGCGGTCTTTCTCATCTGGGTCATATCCTTCAAAAGACCGGTCAGCCAGGGCTCCACCACGTCGGAAAGCACCAGATAGCCAATTACAAAGATACCCAGCAGTACCTCAAAAATCTGCATATTGATATTTTTCGTAACCAGGGCATACGCCACATAGCCGAGCACGATTACGGTCATTCCGATGATAATACCTGTAGTCATCCGCTGCGCCGCTTTTTTCTTTGCTTTCATCTCTTCTGTATTTTCCATATTTCCCCTTCTCCTTTTTCAAGCTCTCTGGCTCTCAGTGTACCAGAAAAAAATAATCCTTGCAAGTTCCGGGAGAATGTCTTACAGTTATCCTAATCTTTTTTGTCAGGAGGTAATTTCCCATGATTCCTAAGGATCCTATTATGCTTTTAAGCTGGATGAACACGCAGCTTCGCGATCACTACGCATCCCTGGACGACCTGTGCCGTTCCGAAAACCTGGAGCGCAGCGCCATCGAGTCTTCCCTGGCCTCCGTGGACTACGTCTACGATCCAGACACCAACCAGTTTACCTGATTCTTTTTCACAAACTACGCACCAAAACAACGAGGGGAGCGCTCGACGGCACTCCCCTCCATATGCATGGGTTTTGTTGGGTTTTCTTTTTTATTTCTGTACCTTGGACATGGCTGCTTCGTCGCAAATAACGGTTACATTCGGATGGAACTGAATGATGGAAGCCGGAACCTCCGGTGTTACCTCGCCGTAGAATGCCTTTGCCACGATGTCTGCCTTGTCCGCGCCTGTGACTACCATCAGAATCTTCTTCGCGGACATGATAGTTCCGATGCCCATGGTGTATGCCTGACGCGGTACGTCGTCGATGGACTCAAAGAAACGCTTGTTGGCCTCAATGGTCATCTCTGTCAGGTCTACGCAATGTGTCTCTTTGTCGAAGAAGCTGTTCGGCTCATTAAATCCGATGTGTCCGTCATGGCCGATACCAAGAAGCTGGATGTCGATTCCGCCAAGCTCCTGAATCAGAGCCTCGTAACGCTTGCTCTCCTTCTCCGGATCCGGCTCGGTTCCGTCCGGTACGTTGGTGCGGCTCGGGTCGATGTTAATTCTGCTGAACAGATGCTTATTCATGAAGTAGTAGTAGCTCTGGTCGTTGGAGTGATCCAGACCTCTGTATTCGTCAAGATTGACCGTTGCAGCCTTGGAGAAGTCTACCTCGCCGTTCTTGCACCACTCAGCCAGGCAGTCATAGATGCCGATGGGGGTGGAGCCGGTAGCCAGTCCCAGAACGCTGTCCGGTTTCGCGATAACCTGAGCTGCCAGAATGTGCGCTGCCATCTTGCTCATTTCTTCGTAATTCTTTACTGTAATGATATTCATACAAATTCCCTCCTGAAATTAATCATTTCCACTGGATATGATACCGCTTTCTCCCTTCGCGATATCCTCGATATTTTCATCTTAGCAATGAAAAAACACTCTGTCAACGGGATTACCGATTTGTGCAACTTATTTGTGTTTTTGTGTCACTTTTCCTTTAGATCGTTGGGATCTTTAGTCAAGCCACAAATGATTCAACGCAATTCGTTCTTCCAGAAATACCTTATTGTCTCTGCTCGGGTGAATCCGGTTGGTCAGAAGAATCATGCCTTCCCGCGTATCCATATCCATCAGAATCGAGGTTCCGGTAAAGCCGGTATGATACAGGATATGGTTTCCGTATTCCTTGTTCCATCCCAGGCCTCGATCTTTGAACGTGGTATCCAAAATCGTCTGGAACATCCCTTCGCTGAACAGTCGTCCGTCCCGCTGCAGATACGCCTCCACGAAACTCATCAAATCCGAAAGCGTGGAAAAAATTCCCGCACTGCCGCTCTCTCCCAGAAGATAAGCCTTAGAATCGTGGGCCACTCCGCAGACCATTCCCCGGTCTTCCTTATCCTTCAGTTCGCCTTTTCGCTCAAAATCGCCCTGTAACCCGCTTGTATGCAGAAGCAGGTACCCCACCGTCACTTCCGGATGACGAAATTCAGACACCTGCTCTGATACGGATGTATCAAAATTCAGTTTTTTCTCATCGATGAGCTGCAGAATTCTTGTGGTGGTTCCCACAACCTTATATTTTTTGATCCTTCTCTCTTGGCCACATTACCCACATTGACTTTGCCAATCTCTACGCCCTCGCGGATCAGCTTTGCCATATCCGCGATATTCTTCGTGATAACGAAGACGCGCTCGCCCGGATACGCATTCTCCTTCAGGCGCTTCGCGGCACGCGCTACCGTAGTAATAGATAGATTTACACCCGCCGGCTTCGCCATTTTCAGGCCGGACAGTACCATCTCGTCCTTCAGCGCCTCGTCATTGGCCACCAGAATGCGGGTCGCGCCCACGGTATTGGTCCATACCATAGCTACCTGACCGTGAATCAGACGCTCATCCACTCTTGCGTGAACAATCTCGCCCTTCGGGCCGTCCGGATTCGCCCGGCGTACGACCTTCGCAGTCTTTACAGGTGCTGCCTTCTGCATTTTTTCTTTTAATTCATCCGCTGAATGTTCCGGCAGAAAGTCCACTGCCTGATATATTTCAATATATTTTTCAAATATTTA
>ERZ827088.3995-NODE-3995-length-12827-cov-3.779831_pt1 | contig 12827 bp, 10 predicted proteins | sample MGYA00519922_ERZ827088 | MGnify/ENA primary metagenome ERZ827088 (study PRJEB31778, sample SAMEA3449254) | human gut metagenome | biome: human gut; feature: human-associated habitat; material: faeces | place: United Kingdom | collected 2010/2012 ... | reverse complement strand
AAACGGCTTCCATCTCACCGGCTGCGGCGGGAAACTGGACTATTTCCAAAAGCCCACCGCCTCCTACAGTCTGTACGCCGACTATTTCTGGTACGAGATCGGCGATATGCTCTGTATCGGCGACCACAAGATACTCTATTACTGCTTCCCGCAGGGCGGCGGGGATGTCGTCGCCAAAACGCGGCTGGCAGCCGAAGAGCTTTATCGATCAACGCGCGCCGCCAGGGCGCGGGGGTAATACAGCGCGACAGCGCTGTCTCTGTCCCTGCACCGCGCAGGGAACGCGAGTCAAAGGGGGTATTCTCTTCGAAAAGAGAATACCCCCTTTATTATCCGCACCCCTGCGGGTACGCAGGGATCGACCCGACAGCCTCATGGCCGTCATGATTTTCAAGAGTCTTGTGTGTCAAAGCCCTTGAGCGACTTCTTTTCCTCGCGCAGGAAAGTGATCACACTTAACAGGAACGGGAAGAAATACGTTGCGACGCGGTACAGGACCAGCGCCGACGAGGCCGTCGCTGTCCCGGCCCAAGGCGAAAACAGGAGCAGAAAGGCGAATTCCATCGGCCCCACGCCCGCAACGTTCGGCAGCGCGTTCGTGATGAGCAGCATCAGCGAAGCGAGCAGCTGCGTCTGCCAGAACGTAAGCGCCGTGCAGCCCGCGAGGCGCAGCGCGAGATATGGGATGGAGTAGAGCACGAAGAGCTTCAAAAGGCTCACAGCGATGCCGCGCACGTGCACCGATGGCACGAGCAGGACCTTGCGCGCCTCGGTGTTGAGCTGTGCAAGACTGCTTCCCCACTTCTCGCGCCGCTCGTTCCACTTCGGCGTGTCCGGCAGCTTTTTGAGAAGCAGCAGCACGAGATCCAGCACCTTATCCCACGTGTAGAGCAGCGTGAGCACAAGCACGATGAGCGCGCCGATGATATAACCGATGAAAATATAGCGGGAAAGTCCGCTCGCACTCTGCTCCAGCCAGTCGCCGCCCAGCAGCAGCGCGACTGTCGTATAGAGCAGGACCGATATCTTGTGCAGAACATACTCGCTCGCCATGATGCCGAGCGCGCCGCCTGCGTCAATCCCTCGTCTGTAAAGGTAAAAGCTTTGCATGGGCAGCGTGCCCGCGCCCATGGTCGCGATGTTACCGAACACGCCGAGGAAGGTCGTATTCAGTGCGTCTAAAAAGCGCACGTCCTTCTTTTTTCGCCGCAGCAGGACGAGAGCGACCGCTGCCTCCATCCCTTCATAGGCAAAGCCGAGCACGAGCAGCAGCAATACGCCCCAGAGCGGCACCGCGCACAGATTCGCCAGTATGTCGGGCAGCGCGTCGCGGAAAACGAGCAGGAACGCGGCAAAAAGCAGTGCAAGCGTGACAGCGCTGACAAGATAGGACCTTTTTTGGTTTTTGCTCATGCGCGCTCCCCTTCCCGGCCGGAACCTTCTTAAATCTTAATAATTATAAGATTATAGTCAAATGGGTGCTCAGTGAACAGTGGCAAATTTCTGTTTCCGCCAAAAAAGCGATCGGCTTCACGTGCAATGTATAAATATTGTGTTAATAGAAGTGTATTTCTTTCCTTGCAAGTTGCTCCGACATCAGGTATAATGAAATATATCCCACAGAAAATGATGAGATTGAGAGGAGACCCCACATGGCGCTTCGCACCAAGAACGCGATCCGCCGCAGCTTCGTTGAGCTGTTGGCCGAGCATCCCTTTGATAAAATTTCCGTGCGTGACATCGCCGAACGGAGCGAAGTCACGCGCAACACTTTCTATTATTACTACACCGACATTTATGCGCTGGCAGAGGATGTATTCGAATCAGAGATCGAAAAGCTGTCCGAGCGCGTGGAAGGCTACGACTCATGGCAGAAGGCCTTTCTGACCGCCACGGCCTTCGCCGCGGAGAACAAGCGCATGATCCTGCATCTGCATAACTCTGCCCACAGCGATATTTTGGGAAGATACTACCACAAAACTATTTTGACCACAATGCTTTCTTACGTCCGCAAGGAGGCCGAGGGGCTCGACGTGAGCGAAAGCAAGATCATGGCGCTCGCCCGCTTCTACACGGCGGCCCTCGCCGGGCTAACGATCGAATGGATCGGCAACGGCATGAAGGGCGAGCCGGATTCGTTCATCGAAGACCTCGGCGATATGCTCGATGGCAACATCCGCCGTTCTCTCGAGCGCGGCTGCGGCAAATAAACAACACCCGAAAACGATACCGGGAGGGACGGAAAAACCGTCCCTCCCCTCTTTTTGTCCTCGCTTCGCGGGCAACCTTAACGGTTCGTTTACATTTCTCCCCTGTTCAGGACGTCCATTTTCTGGTAGAATAAAATTGAAGAGATTTTCGAAGAAGGAGTGAGGTTTTGTACCAGAAGCAAATTTTACTTGAAAAATTGCGGGAAGCCGCTGCGTCCGTCCTGCCCATCAGCCTGATCGTGATGCTCATCTGCTTTGTGCTCGTTCCGGTAGACACAGGGCTGATGCTCTCGTTCGTGCTGGCAACGGCCATGCTGATCCTCGGCATGGGCCTGCCCTCTATCCCGTCCTACCTCATCACCGCGACCATCGCCGCTCCCGCGCTCGTCGAGCTGGGCCAGCCCGAGCTTGCCGCGCACCTGTTCTGCTTCTACTATGCGATGTTCGCAAACCTGACGCCTCCTGTCGCGCTCGCGTCGTTCGCAGCGGCCGGTCTCTCCGGCGGCAGCCCGATGAAGACCGGCTGGCAGTCGGTGCGGTTGGCGCTTGCAGGCTTCATCATCCCGTATATGTTCATGTATAACCCGCAGCTTCTGCTGGAAAATGTCACGCTGCTCAGCGGTATCCAGGTCGTCATCACCTCCTGCATCGGCGTAGTGATGATCGCCGCCGCCGTCGAAGGCTACCTCTTCGGCAACCTGGGCTGGCTGCTGCGCATTGCTTCCATGGCCGGCGCGCTGCTGCTCATCGACAGCAAGACCATCACCGATGTCATCGGTATCGCGCTGCTGGTCATTGTCATCGCGTACCAGAAGCTCGTCTATCAGCGCAAGCACAAGAGCGGCGAGCCGCCCGCATCCGTTTCCACGGCGGTCTGACCGGCGCGGAAGTACCCGTGAGATGAAGAAAGGGACGTTCCCGCGCGGAACGTCCCTTTTTCTTGCCCTTTTCCCACGCCCCTGCTATACTGGGGAAAACAAATGAAAGAGAGAAACGATCATGCCGAATTTTGATCCGTTAACTTACCGCTATTCCTCCCGCCGCAACGTGGTCTACGCCAAAAACGGCGTGTGCTGCACGTCCGTTCCCCTCGGCGCACAGGTCGGCCTCGACGTGCTGAAAAATGGCGGCAACGCCGTCGATGCCGCCGTCGCCATGGCCGGCGCGATGCCGCTGCTCGAGCCGACGGGCAACGGCCTTGGGTCCGACTGTTTCGCGCTCGTGTGGATCGAGAAGGAGAAAAAGCTCTACGGCCTGAACGCCAGCGGCGTTGCGCCGATGGCGCTGAGCGCGGACGAGGTTCGCGCCAAAGGCTTTGACGCTGTCCCCGAAGAGGGCTGGCTCCCCACGATGGTCCCGGGCGCGCCCGCGGGCTGGGCCGCGCTCAATGCGCGCTTTGGCACAAAGCCGCTCTCCGAGCTCTTCGCCCCCGCCATTTCCTACGCCGAAAACGGCTATGCCGTGCCCGTCAATGTCGGCAAGCTCTGGGCGCGCGACAGCAAGCGCATCGCCAGGGTCATGGCGCAGGACCCCGCCCCCTATGAATACTGGTGGAAGAGCTTTATGAAGCCGGACGGCTCGCCGTACCGCGCGGGCGATGTCTTCCGTTTCCCCGCCTATGCCGACACGATGCGCTCCCTCGTCGAGACGAACTGCGAGAGCTACTATCGCGGTGAGCTGATGGAAAGGATCGTCGCCCATTCGCGTGCCACGGGCGGCTACTTCTGCGAGGACGACTTCAAGAACTACCACCCTGAATGGGTCGAGCCCATCACGCAGGACTACCGCGGCTACACCGTCTGCGAGATCCCGCCCAACGGCCACGGCATCACGGTTCTGATGGCGCTCGGCATGCTGAACGGACTTCCCTTCCCCGCACAGCGCGAGGATGCGGACTACTATCACAAGGTCATGGAGGCCATCAAGCTCGCCTTTGCCGACACGAAGACCTACGTCGCCGACCTGCGCTATATGAAAACGAAGGTCAGCGAGCTGCTCTCCCCTGCCTACCTTGCTTCCCGTCGCGCGCTCATCACGGACCGCGCGCTCGAGCCTAAGGCGGGCGACCCGCACTGCGGCGGTACGATCTATCTCTGCACCGCGGACGCGGAAGGCAACATGGTCTCCTTCATCCAGAGCAACTACTGCGGCTTTGGCGCGGGCATCGCCATCCCCGGCACGGGCATTTCACTCCAGGACCGCGGCGCGAACTTCTCGCTCGACCCGAAGAGCGACAACTATCTTGCGGGCGGCAAGAAGTCCTATCACACCATCATCCCCGGCTTCCTGCTCAAGGACGGCGAGGCCGTCGGCCCGTTCGGTGTGATGGGCGCGTTCATGCAGCCGCAGGGCCAGCTTGAGGTGCTCGTGAACACCATCGATTACCACATGAACCCGCAGGAGGCGCTCGACGCGCCGCGTATCCAGTGGATCGGCGGCAAGAAGCTCCAGCTCGAGCGCGAAGCGGGCGAGGAGATCGCCGAGCGCCTGCGCGCCATGGGGCACGAGGTCGAGATCGTCGACGACCGCACGGCCATGGGCCGCGGCGAGATCATCTGGAAGTGCGAAAACGGCGTGTATGCCGCCGGCACCGAGCCGAGATGCGACGGCACCGTCGCCGCCTGGTAAGATCGCGAGGAAGAACAGAAGACCGCTCGAAGCTGCCTGCTTCGAGCGGCCTTTTATGATGAGGGATAGGCGGTTTACGCTTTGGCTTTGCCTTTACGCGTGAAGTGCAGGATGAGGCCGATGGCCGCGCCGATGAGCGCAGGGTTGAGTCCCGGGTCCTGCGCCGCGACGATGGCGTCGGCCACGATCATCCCCGCCTCCTCCGCCAGCGTAAGCGAACGGATGAGCGGCACGATGTTCAGCTCGGTCATGCCCTTATGCTTCGTGCGCTTTTCGACGTAAACCTCTTCCTGCGTGAAAAGTGCGCGGATACACTCACAGGCCCCCTCCGGTACGCCGCTGTCGTACTCCATCTCAAGGCGCGCGCGCAGCAGCGCCATCTCGCGCACGGGGCGCGAGGCGGCGTAGCAGTCGAGCACGCGAAGCCCCGCAGGCATACCGGTGTTCAGCGCCTCGGCCACGCCCTCGCCCGTGCTGTTCTCCACGCTTTCAAAGTCCAATATCTCGCACTCGCTCGACTGTCCCACGGGCAGCGGCAGCACGATGGATAAGATCGGATGCGGGTGGAAGCCGTTGGAGTGCCTGATGGAAAGTCCCGCGCGCGGGAATACGCGCTGGAACGTGCGCATCACGTCGAGATGCGAAATATAGGAGGCCTGCTGCTCCTTGACGAAGATCAATCTCAGCTTAGACATTGCACGTTCCTCCCACAAGGCAGTTTGCGCCGCAGGCGTTGCAGTGCGTGCGGCAGTCGGGCGTGGTCATGCCCTCAAACGTCAGCGCGTGCTCGCGCTTGAAGTAGGCGGGCGATACGCCGGTGGAGATCATGCTCCACGGCAGGATCTCATCCTCGCTGCGGCGGCGGTTGGCGTAAAAATGCGGGTCGAGGCCGCACTCTTCAAAGGCCTCCATCCAGCGGTTCAGGTCAAAGTAATCCTCCCACGCGCTGAGCGTTTCGCCCTTGCGCCACGCCGTCTCGATGACCTTGCCGAGCCTGCGGTCACCGCAGGAGATGACAGCCTCCATGAAGCTCGTAGGTGAGGGATGCCAGTTGTAGGTGACGGACTTGGTGTTGATCGCCTCGCGCAGGAGCTTGACGCGGCGCTCATATTCCTCGATGGGGATCTGCGGCTCCCACTGGAAGGCCGTGTGGGGCTTGGGCACGAACCACGAGGTCGACACCGTGATGCGAACGCCGCGGCTCTTGTTGACCGCGCTCTCGCGCCATGCGTGCATGACGTTCGCGGCGATGTCCGCAATGCCGAGCACGTCCTCGTCCGTCTCGGTCGGAAGGCCGAGCATGAAGTAGAGCTTGACCGCGCTGTAGCCGCCGGCGAAGGCGCGGCGGCAGGAGGCAAGCAGGTCCTCTTCCGTGAGATTTTTGTTGATGGCGTCGCGCAGTCTCTGCGTGCCCGCCTCGGGCGCGAAGGTAAGTCCTGTCTTTCTTCCCTTTTGCAGCCGCTCCATCAGCGCCATGGAGAAGTTGTCGGCGCGCAGCGACGGCAGCGCGAGCGTCAGGTGGCGCTGGGCGCAGAAATCCTCCAGATCGTCGCACAACTCGACAAGATGCGGATAGTCTGACGTCGAGAGCGAGGAGAGGGTCATATCCTGATAGCCGGAATCCTCGACCGCTTCGATGGCATAGTCGTGCAGGAGCTTTTCCGAGCGGTTGCGCACCGGGCGGTAGACATAACCCGCCTGACAGAAGCGGCAGCCGCGGATGCAGCCGCGGAACAGCTCGAGCGACACGCGGTCCTGCACGATCTCGGTCGAGGGAACGATGGTCTTGGTCGGATAGTAGGCCTTGTCCATGTCCCGCATGATGCGCTTTAGGACGACCTTGGGCGCACCCTCGTTTGCCGTGATGGACTTGACCGTGCCGTCGTCGTTGTAGGCAACGTCGTAAAGGCTCGGCACATAGACGCCCGGGATCTGCGCGGCGCACACGAGAAACTTGTGCTTGCTCCAGCCCTCTCGCCGCGCCTGACGGTGCAGCTCGATGAGCTCGACATCCATCTCCTCGCCCTCGCCGATAAGAGCAAGATCGATAAAATCCGCGATGGGTTCGCAGTTGTACATCGCCGTGCCGCCCGCGACAACGAGCGGTGTGAGCGCCGTGCGTTCGCTCGCGTGCAGCGGCACGCCTGCTAAGTCCAGCATGTCGACCATCGCGGGGAACGCCATCTCATAGCCGATGGAAAAGGCGATGATGTCAAAATCCTTGATCGGGTCAAACGATTCGAGCGCGTAGAGCGGGATGTTCGCATTTCGCATCTCCTGCTCCATGTCGCCCCAGGGGGCGAAGCAGCGCTCGCACCACACGCCCTCAATATTGTTCATCACACCGTACAGAATGCGCATGCCGAGGTTCGACATGCCGATCTCATACGTGTCGGGAAAGCAGAAGGCGACGCGCGTGTCGACCTTGCTCTTGTCCTTCATGATCGCGTTGAATTCCCCGCCGACATAGCGTGCGGGCTTCTGCACGCGGGGCAAAATGCGTTCCAATCTCTTATCCACAAAAGTTCTCCTCTGAAGTAAGCAAAAATAAAAAGCCGAAAATGGGCACAAACATCCATTTTCGGCTATTCTACACTTTTATTGCGCGACGCGCAAGTCTCAGTTCTTTGAGCGCGCTTAAAAGCAGTGCCAGTGCGGCAAAAATAACGAGCGCGCCGCCGCGCGTCTGCACATAGAGATACACTCCCCCGCCCAGCAGCGCGAGTGAACAGAGAACACCCGCAAGCGCCGCGACCGCGTCGCCCACGAGCGGGCCAAACAACGCCGAGACCGCAAGATTCAGCGCGTGCGAGCCGTCGAGCGGCGGGATGGGCAGCAGGTTGAACGCGCAGAGCAGAATGTGCGCGCCAGCGAAGACGAAGCCCTCCACCCACACATAGTGCAGCGAAAACCACGCCGTCAGAACGCCGCAGACGAGGTTCATGCCGCAGCCCGCGAGCGTGACGACGAGCTCACGCCCGTAAGAGAGCCTTTGCACTCCGCGCGCGTGCAGCACCGCGCCAAACGCGCTGAGACGCAGCCCCTCGATGGGCACGTGGAATGCCCGCAGCGCCAGAAGATGCCCGCACTCGTGCAGCGCGGCGGCCAGCAAAATCGAGAGCACGATCGTGATCGGACTGACGATGGCCGCGAGCAGAATGAGCAGCCAGAAGCTCCACGAAACGTGGAGCCCGCGTTCAGGGAACCGCATAGTAAACGGGGTTCAGATACTCTTCCCCGTCGTGCACCTCAAAGTGGAGGTGCGAGCCCGTGGCGTTGCCGGTCGAGCCAACTTTAGCGATGGCATCGCCCTTTTTGACGCTCTGTCCCGCGCTCGCGGTGATGGCGCTGCAATGGGCGTAGAGCGTTGAAAATCCGCCCTCGTGGTTGACCGTCACATAGTTGCCGAGGATATTGCTCTCCCCTACCGTGCCGACGGTGCCGTCGGCAAAGCAGGCGACGGAGGCGCCCTCCTCGCCCGCGATGTCCATGCCGTAATGGAAGCACTCGCCCGCGCCGTTCGGGTCGTCGCGCCAGCCGAACGGCGATGTCACCGTGCCGGACAGCGGCGTCGTGTATGAAAAGCCTAAAATGCGCTGCTCGCCCACGGCGAGTGCGGGCAGCTCCCGCGCGCTCGTGAGGTCGGAGACGTCCTGCTCCGAGACCGTCATGCCGATCAGATTGCCCGAGACCTCCTGCGCCTTGCTCTCGCCGCCAAACACCGCGACATAGGCCTCCGACAGCGAATCGCCCCAGTCCTGCTCGCCGGATGCCGCACGCCCGACCGCGGAAAACGCCGAGATGAAGTCCGCGTCACGCACCAGCCACTGCCCCAGCGTCCCGCGCAGCGCGCTTAAGTTCCCCGGCATCAGCAGCTTGAGGCCAATGAGCGCCACAAACAGCGCCCCGCAGACGATGAGCTGCACCCAAAGCCGCGGCACTCCCATCTCCTTGCCGCGAGACACGCGCGATGTGCGCGTTCGCGGCGCAACGCGCTTCCCGCTCCCGCTGTATGTTGTCCACTGCCGCCGCTTCTTCATGCCGCCCGCCTCCCGTCCATTTCTGCCATAGCCTATGTGGACGAGGAGGAAAAAATACCTCCGCCATGTAGCGGAGGTACTTGAGGCCATTTTATTCTTCCATTTTATATGCCGCGTAGACGTTTCTTCTTGTAAAGCCAGTTACCCTGTCAAACATGACGTCCGGCAGTTTTGTGACGGCGTCCTCGGCCTTGGCGCTCGCGTCGATAAGACCGTTTTCGTGGCAGTAGGACATTGCGCCGTCGTAAGGGCCGGCCTTGCCGGTCTTTCGCAGCTGGGCGACGCGGCGGGAGATGGCCTCGTCGCGCGGCGCGAGCAGCATCGCGAGCTCGCCGACGGTCATTTTGTCGTCAAGGCGCAGCTTGTTGTCGGTGAAGACGATGGCTCGCTTCTTTGAGAGCGTGACGAGCTTTTCAAACAGCGGATCGTCGCGCCCGACGTCCGTGAACGGGCTCTCCTCCATCAGCTCGCCCACGCTGACGACGCGGTAGCCGTACTCCTTGAGGAGCTCGAGCTGCTTGCCCAGCGCGAACGCGACCGGCGTGCGCTTGGCCATATTGTAGCCGTCCTTCTGGAAGATGATCTGACCGCAGAAGAAGTCCGGGTCCTTTTCGAGCGCCTTGCGCATCGGCTCGACCATCGCGTCGACCTCCGCCTGAAGCGCCGCCTCGGGGTCCTCGTGCGTCGAGGGCAGCCAGCCCGCGCCGTCGAACGACGCGGCCATGTACTGATACCCCATACGCTCGTAAACGTCGTAGCTCGTGAAACCGCCCGCCATCTTGTCGACATAGTGCGGCGGGCGCGCGAGCGTGAGCGTATAGCCGTAGCGCTCACGCATCAGCGTGTCGAGGCGCGTCAGGTCCGCGACCGCGGCGTCAAAGCCAGGCAGGTACTCGCGCGCGCCGTAGACAAACGGCTTTTTGCCGAAGATGATGTGGCGGTAGCCGTGGTTTGTGATCTGATGGCCCTCGTCGAGCATGCGGCGGATCAGGCGGTCGTTGTGCACGGCTCCGCCCTTGTCGTCGCAGTGGATATCGGGGTAGTGGTCGAATTTGACGCCGCCCCACGCCGCGCTGCCGAGCTTGCCCGCCTCGTCGGGGTAGTTCTCGCTCGTGTCGCCGATGACGTCGAAGCTGCCCTTTGCGCCGTACTGCGCGAGCGTGTCGAGCAGCACGTCCGTCAGCGTTTTGCCCTCAAATCGGTCGGGCGACGCGGGCAGACCCATCGGGCCGTCGTCAAACGTCATCGCGCAGATGCGCTCACCTGTCTTCACGCGCTCGATGCGGCGCGTGTAGCCGACGTAGTGCTTTTCCGCGGGCGTGATGATCTTCTTGACGATCTTCTTTCCCTTTTTGCCGAGTTTAACGATCCATGACATGCCATCCATCCTCCCTGGTGGTAAAGTCCTGCAAGGCGCATTTTACGGTAAAGAGCATTCCATTTACTCGTCTTTTTACGCCTGCGTTTGTCTTCTCTCTTTTGGTCTTCTGGCTTCTCGCTACGCACATTGCGCGGCCACGGCGGCCTTCGACCTGCTTCGCGCCCCGCAGGAGCGCTGCCTTGACGGCGGAAAGCGACAGCTCGTCCGCTTCCAGCACCGTCACGCCGCCGCCGACCTCTTCCGGTACGTGGGCGTCGCTACCGGCGGTGACTGGTTTGTCCCACTTCTTCGCAAGCGCGAGCGCCATGGCGTTCGCAGCCCTGTTTTTTCGGTCGGCGCGGCTGTTCCACATCTCAACACCGTCGAGCCGGCTCATCACGTCGTCGAGCCGGTTCGCATCCGTGCTGTGCTCAAAGGGGTGCGCGATGACCGCGAGCCCGCCCTGCGCGTGGATGGCCGTGACCGCTTCGGAAAACTGCCTTGTTTCAATAGGCTTTGTCACAAAGAGCCCCAGCAGGTGCCCGCACTCGGTCGAAACTTCAATCGCGGGAATGATAAGGAGATCGTCATATTCCGGCACGCTCTCCAGCACGCGGTCGTGGTCGCAGATCGCGACACCGTTCAACCCGCGCTCGCGCGCGAGGCGAACGATCTCGTCTAAACTCATGCAGCCGTCGAACGACCGCTCGGAATGAATGTGCAGATCGAGCCGCAGCTCCATGATCCTCTCCCCCTTCTCAGCGCTCAAACAGGCTCTTTTTAAGGTATGCGCGCATGACCTTGCCATCGCCCTTGGCGCTCAAGGCCTCTTTCGCCGTGAAGAAATCGCCGAGACCGCGCAGACCCTCCTTGACGCGGCCCGCCTTCAGATAGCTCAGCGTGGCGACTGTGTCGTTGAGGAAAAAGCGCATCTTCACGCCTACTTGGTAGTCCTTCGCCGCGTAGGCGACCTTCTCGCCCTGCGCAGCCTGCGCATAGTGTGCGACGATGGGGCTCTGCGCCGCCTCCGTCATCGGGAAACTGCCCCACACGCGGGGGTTGACTTCCAAAATACAGTCCCCTTTGAACTCAACCATGGCAAGGCCTGTAAAGTAAAACGACTTGAGCAGTTCGTACGCCTCGTCGATCATTTTTTCATCATAAAAGCTCTCGCAGCAGGTCGACGGCCCGCCCGTGATGGGATACTCGCGCACGCGGCGGTGGCACAGCGCGCCGAGCAGCTCGCTCTCGCGGCCGAGCAACAGGCTCACGCCCGCGCCCGCGCCCGTGATCTTCTGCTGCACGATGGGGCTCGGGTCGTAGCGCTGCATCTTTTCCATGATGGCGTCGAATTCCGCCTCGTTGTTCGCCACGGCGTAGCGGTCGGCGGCCTTGAGGCCGAACTTCTCCCCGCAGTGCGGCTTGACGACGACGGGATAGCTCTCCGGCGTGCCGTCGTACTCGCGCGGCACAGGAATGCCAAGCTCCAGCGCGCGCTGATGCACGCTCTCCTTGTCGTTGAGCGCGTCGAGCGTCTCCTTCGGCGCGATGAGGAAGTCCGCCAGCGCGGCGAATTCCTCCCGATGGGCGGCGACAGTGTTGAGCGTCACTGCGCCGACACAGAACAGCACCGGATGCTCATATTCTTTGAGCACACTCAGCAGCTTTTCAGCGTAGTCCGTGTCCGCGCAGGCCCCGTCGATCCAGCGGAAGGCATCGCAGGACTTCGACACTGATACCGCAGGCGCGCTCTTCACGTCATCTCGCGTCTGCGTCACGACCACGTGGTAGCCCGCGCGGTGCAGCGCGCGCACCGCCGCGATGGATGAGCGGTACTTTCCGTCTGTCACAAGCGCTGTTTTCATTCTTCTCACCATCGTTTCTTCGTTTCAGTCTGCCTGCCATGATACCAGATAGGCCTGCAAAATGCAAGCTTTCCCCGCGTTTGAGTAATATCGGACATGAAATTTTATTATCGAAAAAAACCATAATAACTCTTGCATTTCAAATCCGACTGTGTTATTGTTTTCACAAGAGTTTTTCTGCCTGTTTGGCATCCTTGGAAAGGCGGTCCCCCCCATGAATGATATCAGTCTCAAGCAGCTTGAAGTCTTTGTCGCCGTTGTGGAATACGGCGGCTTTACCCGTGCCGCAGAAGAGCTTTTCTTCAACCAGTCGACCATCAGCGCGCACATCAGCCTGCTTGAACAGGCGCTGGGCAAGGAGCTGTTCGTGCGCAGCAACCGCCGCCATGTTCGCCTGACGGCGGACGGCGAGCAGGTATACCCCATCGCCAAGCGCATTTTGGGTGACTGTGACACGCTGCGCACGCTCTTTGCCTCGGAAAAGGCGGGACAGACACTCTCGCTCGGCGCATCCACGGTACCGGGACAGTATCTGCTGCCGGATTACCTGTCGAATTTTCTCAAAAAGGAAAAGGATTTCCGCTATTCCCTGCGCCGCGGCGACAGCGCGCAGGTGCATCAGATGCTCAAGGACGGCGATATCTCGCTCGGCTTTGTCGGTGCGATCAGCGAGCCGAACACGGTCGACTACTACCCCCTCGCCGAGGACAAGCTCGTGCTCGTC
>ERZ827088.3991-NODE-3991-length-12841-cov-2.374550_pt1 | contig 12841 bp, 8 predicted proteins | sample MGYA00519922_ERZ827088 | MGnify/ENA primary metagenome ERZ827088 (study PRJEB31778, sample SAMEA3449254) | human gut metagenome | biome: human gut; feature: human-associated habitat; material: faeces | place: United Kingdom | collected 2010/2012 ... | reverse complement strand
CCAACTACCGAAGCAATACGGGAAGCTGTTCGGCGCACTTTATCCGGGCGGTTGTTCTGGAAGATTTGGTCTGGATGCACATGAAAGCGGTCATCTTCTATGTGACACGGTACGAAGCGCACTTCCGGGCAGTTATGGAACACAAGCTCCTACTGTCCAGCGAAGAAAAAATCTGTGCAAGTGTCAAGCGTCTGGAACAAGCGCAGCGGCGCATGGGGGAGCTTGACCGCCTGTTTATCCGTATCTATGAGGACAATGTGGCGGGACGCATCAACGATGAACGGTTTTCCATGATGAGCAGAAGCTACGAAACCGAGCAGGAGCAGCTTAAAGTGGAAATCCAGACCTTGCAGCAGGATATTGAAGTACAGGAACGACAGATTGAAAATTTGGAGCAGTTTATCCAGAGGGTACACAAATACAAGGATTTGGACGAGCTTACCCCGTATGCTCTGCGGGAACTTGTTAAGGGAGTTTATATTGAAGCTCCCGACAAGAGCAGCGGCAAACGGCGGCAGAACATCCGCATTTCCTATGACCTTGTGGGCTTTATCCCGCTGAATGAGCTGATGAAAGAGAGAACGGCATGACCGAAGCCATGCCGTTTCTGCAAAATTACGATATTACTTTCTTACGACCCCCGACCACATGCAGGGCTTTTTTTCTGGATAAGGGGTAGAGGAAGAATCTGAGGATAAAAGTCTATAAGTTAATAAAACTGTTCCTTAATTCCCACTCCCTCTAATTGTTGCTTTCGAGCTAACCTTCTTCATCATCCCCGTGGTTGAGGATGAAGTTCAGGTCGTCAATGCCCAGGCTGGAGGTAAACCCTTCGTCACCCAGCACGTTGGCGACGAGCTGGTTTTTCTGATGCTGGAGAATGCGGATTTTTTCTTCCACGGAATCCTTCGTCAGAAGGCGGTAGGCGATCACCTTGTTTTTCTGGCCGATGCGGTGCGTACGGTCGATGGCCTGGCTTTCTACGGCCGGGTTCCACCACGGGTCATACAGAACGACATAGGAGGCGGAAGTAAGGTTGAGGCCGGCACCGCCGGCTTTCAGGGAAAGCAGGAAGACGGAGGGATCCTTGGTCGTCTGGAATTTTTCAATTTCTCCGCGGCGGTCCTTGGTCTGGCCGGTAAGATAGTTAAGCGGCCTGTTTTCCGCTTCCAGCCTGTTCTTGATGATTTCCAGCATGGAAACGAACTGGGAGAAGACGAGCACTTTGTGCCCTTCTTCCCGGAGCTGGTCCAGCAGGTAGAAGAGGGCTGTCATTTTGGCACTGTCTTCCTTGGCGTATTTGGGATCCACCAGGCCGGGGTGGCAGCAGATCTGACGCAGGCGCATCAGGCCCTGCAAAATGGCGAAACTGTTCTTTTTGACGGATTCGTCCGAATCCAAGCCGAGCAGGGCCTGCTGAATGCGGCGGAGTTCCGCCTTGTACAACTGGCTCTGGATGCCTTCCATTTTGGCGTACACTTCTTCTTCCGTCCTGGGAGGCAGGTCTTTTGCCACCTGGGATTTGGTGCGGCGCAGCAGGAAGGGTTTCAGGCGCGCGGCCAGGCGGTTCTGGCTTTGCGGGTCCTTGCGCTTGTCAAAGCGCTTCTTGAAGTAGGAGCGGGAACCGAGGACTCCGGGCATGGAGAAGGCCATGAGGGACCACATATCCAGCAGGCGGTTTTCAATGGGTGTGCCGGAGAGAACGAGACGGTTGTAGGAAACGATTTCCCGTGCCGCCTTGGCTGCCTTGGAATCCGGGTTTTTGATCTGCTGGCCTTCGTCCAGAATAACCGTAAGCCATTTGATTTGGTTCAGGGTTTCCCCGCAGACGCGGAGCTGGGCGTAGTTGACCACGACCATGTCGTAATTCTTCTTGATGTCTTCCAGATTGGCCTGGTCCTTGCTGCGGATGACGAGGACGCGCACGCCTGGCGCAAATTTTTCCGTTTCTCCCGCCCAGACGTCCAGCACGGATTTGGGGCAAACAATAAGAACCGGAGGGATGACGACTTTTTTCTTGGATTTGTTTTTGCGGGCGAATTCTTCACGCAGCCAGAGGACGTAAGTGATGGACTGGATCGTTTTACCCAGGCCCATGTCATCCGCCAGAATGCCGCCGAACCCGTTCGTGGCAAGGTAAGCCAGGAAATGGAACCCTTCCACCTGATACGGGCGCAGGGTGGCCTGGAGCTGGGAGGGAACATCCGGCTTGACGTCGATCTGGATTTCCGCGGTACGGTCCTTGATGCGTTTCCATGCCTTTGGATCGAACACTTCTGCGGCTTTCGGGTCCGCCAGCTGCATGGCGTGCATGCGGTGGGTTTCTCCGGAAAGATCGAAGGGGTCCAGGCCCAGGCGGGTAACGGCGTCGCGCTGGTCATTGTCCAGTTTAATTTCCAGGCGCATCCATCCTCCGTCGTCCATGCGGACGTAACCGCCTCTGGCGGCGACCAGGGCGCGGATTTGCTCCTTGGAGAGCTGGACGCCTTCCACATCAATGACGATGCGGAGGTCAAACCAGTCGATTTCCTGGTTGACTACTTCAAACCGCACGGCGGCGGCCACCGGATCCGCCAGCAGCGTCTTGAGCTTGTCGTCCATATTGACGGTCAGTTCTTTCGGAAGCTGTTTGGCCCATTCCGCGAATTTTTCGGGGAACTGGCGGGTGACGCGGGTCTTGAACGCGCCCACCTGGGGATCATAGGAAAAACCCATTTCTTCCAGCAGGCCGGGAATGGGATAAAGGTGCTCCCGGATGAAGCGCAGCAGAACTTTGTTCTTCATGGGCTCCTGATGGGATACGTCCCAGCCGTCCTTGCCGAGTTTTTCCGTGCGGTAGCCGGAAGCGTCCCTGGCGCTTACTTCGCAGAGCACGTGTTCCGTTTCCGCAGAGGTGAGGCCGCGGACGATTTTCATGTCAAAGGTGCCGCGCAGATCGATGTCCACCACGCGGTCTTCCATGCTGGGGGGCAGGGAAGCGCCTATTTTACGGAGGAATTCCACCCCTTCAAGGCTGTCGATGACCTGCTTGGGAATGGAGTAGCGGGGTTCCACTTCCGTGCTTTCCAGCCAGCGGGGGGGGCCGGGAAAAACAGTTTCGTCAGACTGGTACAGTTCCTGCTGCCCCGGAAGCTGCCGGACGGAGTGGGAGACGTTGATGCCGGTGGAAGTTGCAAGCTGAAGAGCGTAGCAGTCCGGTTCAATGGGGTCGTCCTGGCAAATCCATTTGAGCGGTTCGTCCACCACTTTGAAATAATTTTCATCAAGGTTCACCAGGTAGCCTTTCAGGGCGGGCTGGTGGAAAAGTTTGTTCATCAGGGCGCATGCGGCTTCCTGGTCCAGATCCAGCGTCAGGGCGTCTTCCGCATGGGCGTAGTCGGACAGGGAGACGAGCAGGATTTCCGTCTGGGCGTCCATGCGTACGGCAGCCCGTTCATGCAGATTTTCCAGATGTTCCAGATCCTGTTTTTCCCGGACGGGAATCCAGTCCTGCTTCAGGGAATGGCGGTATTCGAAATGTCCCTCGTTAATAGTGGAAACAAGCCTCATGAACAGTTCTCCGCGGGGCGGCTGCGGGGGGCGTTCATTCACGGATTGGATGCGGTCGTACCAGGTGCCGACTTCACGGGAGCGCTCCCATTCATGAATCTTGCGCTGGACCTTTTCCAGATCCGTAATGGATTCCATGAATTCCGGGTAGGGCAGGCGTTTCTTGTTGAAGGCGTAAGCAATGTAATTCCAGAATTCGAGGATGTTTGTGGGAGGCACGGGCCACAATTCCAGCGGGTCATAGCTGACGATTTCCCATCGGGGATTCAGGCGCACCATATCATGGTCGTGAATCTCCTGTTCAATGGCGAAACGGCGGTAGCGCTTTTCCAGTTTGCTGACATAGTCCGCTTCCTTGTCGTCCAGTTCGCGTCCCAGTTTCTCTTCCAGAATATCCAGAAGAGGAACATCATTCAGTTCGTTCGGAGATTCCGGAAGGTCCTGACCACGGTACATGCGCTCCAGCATGGCGGCATACATGGCCGCTCCGGCCAGATCCTCGTCTTCCGTGGAACATGCTCCGAACCACCTGTTGCCCTGAAGGCGCAGATTCACGCGATGCACGCCGTATGTGTCTTCCACTCGGCCCTGAATATATAAATGATTGCCAAAAATTTGCGTGACTGCGCCATCTTTCTGGAGCTTCTCGCCGCGCAGCCGGATTTCTTCCGGAAAGGCATTGAGAAAGTTCAGAGTAGCCCTATCCGGGTTAAGTGCCATGCTCATAATATCAGACTGTCATATAAAAATTGGAAACAAACGTTCCCTGTCAAGGGACGCTACAGGTCTATGCACTTTACTATGGCACAAAAAGCGGATTAGAGCAACTATTCTCTGAAAATAATTCCAAAGGTTGTTTGTGATGATGTTCACAATGTTGAATGACAAATTGTTATGTCTATATGAAGAAGACCGGTTTTTGAAGAAAACGAACATATTTTATCATCTTGGAAAGAAAGGATGTCAGTTTTGCGTAACATGGTTCTTGACAGGTTCGCCGTAAAAGCGTCTTTTATGCCTGAAATTTTATGTCCTCTGCATCACTTCTACAGTTACTGGCGACTCAAGCCCGCTTGAGCGATGGCGAATTGGCCGAACGTCTTGACATGACTGAAGAAGCCGTGCGAGCCCAGCGGGAACAGTGGGAAAAGGAAGGCGTCATCCTCGGATACCAGGCCGTGGTGAATGAGGAATATGAACACGACAGCAAGGTGGCGGCCTTCATTGAAGTGAAAATGACGCCCGAACGCGACGGCGGTTTTGACCGTCTGGCCATGCGCATCTCACGGTTCGACGAAGTTTCCTCCTGCTATCTGGCAAGCGGCGGTTTTGACCTGCTGGTGCTGGTGGAAGGAAAAAGCATGCGGGAGATTGCCCGGTTTGTGGCGGAAAAACTTTCTACGCTGGAAGGGGTGTTGTCCACTTCCACACACTTCCATCTGAAAACCTACAAGAAAAACGGTTGTGTGTTTGAAGCTCCCGTGCAGACAGAACGCCTGGCTGTCGCTCCGTAATCCTCTGCCGTTAAGAAAGGAATGATCATGAATTGGCAGAACAAAATAGCGGAGCAGGTAAGCTCCATACCCCGTTCCGGCATCCGGGAATTTTTTGACCTGGTCACGGGACGCACGGATATCATCTCCCTGGGCGTAGGGGAGCCGGACTTCGTGACGCCGTGGAATATACGGGAAGCGGCCATTTACTCCCTGGAAAAGGGGCACACCTCCTACACTTCCAACTATGGGTTGGAATCCCTGCGCCGTTCCATCGTCAAATACGTGGACGGATTCTTCCATGTCAACTACGACCCCCTGCGCGAAGTGCTGGTGACGGTAGGCGTAAGCGAAGCCATAGATCTCGCTCTCCGTGCCATTCTGAATCCGGGGGACGAGGTTCTTTATCACGAACCCTGTTATGTCTCCTATGCCCCCAGCGTCAATATGGCCTACGGCGTAGCTACCGCCGTGCCTACAAGCAAAAGGGATCTTTTCGCCCTGAACCCGGAGGTGCTGGAAGCGTCCATTACACCGCGGACCAAGGTGCTGATGCTCAACTTCCCGACGAATCCGACCGGAGCGGTGGCCCCTGTGGAAACCCTTCAGGAAATCGCCCGCATCTGCATCAGGCACGACCTCATCGTGCTGACGGATGAAATTTACAGTGAACTGCGTTATGACGGCAAGCCGCATGTTTCCATAGCTTCTCTGCCGGGGATGAAGGAACGCACGCTCCTGCTGCACGGATTTTCCAAGGCATTCGCCATGACGGGGTTCCGGCTGGGGTATGCCTGCGGTCCGGAACCGCTTATTTCCGCCATGATGAAAATTCATCAGTATTCCATGCTCTGCGCCCCCATTACTTCCCAGGAGGCGGCCATTGAAGCATTGGAAAACGGGACATCCGCCATGTTGAAGATGCGGGAAAGCTACCGCCAGCGCCGGGATTACCTGGTGAAGCGCCTTAATGAAATCGGCATGGACTGCCACCTGCCCGGCGGCGCGTTCTATGTCTTCCCGGACATTTCCAAATTTGGTCTGACCAGCAAGGAGTTTGCCACCCGGCTGCTGATGGAAAAGCAGGTGGCCGCCGTACCGGGGACCGCCTTCGGCGCAAGCGGAGAAGGCTTCCTGCGCTGTTGCTATGCGACCGCCTTTGACCAGATCAAGGAGGCCTGCAACCGCATGGAACATTTCGTGGAAACTCTTTCCTGACCCGGCAGTGTGCATGAACTCCGTGACGGAGGCGCTGAAAACAAAGGCGTATGTGGCGCCGTTTGCGGTATTCATGGGCTTTACCCTGGTGTGGCAGTTTGGCGTTCCCTTGCTGGAATGGGACCACCCGGCCGCACCCTGGTGGAGAAGGGCACCGGAACAATGGCTGTATCCCGTTCAGGCAATCGTTTGCTTTGCCCTGGTTTTCCGGTGGAGAAAGGCCATTGATTGGGATTGGCGGTGGAAACCCGCCGCCTGGGGAATCCTGTTCGGCGTGCTGGGTATCCTGTGCTGGCTGGCCCCGACCATGATAGCGGACCGCCTGCCCGGAGGGGCGGATGCCTGGTTTGGGCATCCCTCCTGGCCCTGGTACCGGTATCTGCTGGGAATTGACGCGCGCCCGGATGGGTTTGAGCCGGGCGTCGTCTTTCTTGCGGGTTCCTGGAGCTGGCTGGGGGCTCTGGTGCTGCGCTTTTTCCGTGCCGTGGTCGTGGTGGCTCTGGTGGAGGAACTTTTCTGGCGCGGCTATCTGATGCGCCTGATGGTGAACCCGGACCATCCCTGGAAGGTGCCGTTCGGCACCCATAGCTGGAAGGCATACTGGGTGACTACCCTTTGTTTCATGGCGGTACACCAGCCTGTGGACTATTGCGGCGCATTCGTTTACGGTTCCCTGGCGTATCTACTTGCCGTCTGGCGGAAAAACCTGTGCGCTGTGATCATGATGCATGCGGCGGCGAATGCGTTGCTGGGATGGGCCGCTCTGGAATGGGGTAAATACGGATTATGGTGAATCCGGCATTTACAGAGAGGATTTTCTTAAGTACATAAAAGCCGATGACTCCAGAGGAAGCCATAGCAATTTTATGGGATTACCATCACGTGAAGCAGGAACTGCGTCCGGCGGAACTCATATTCATTCTTGGCAGCAATGACATAAGGGTGGCGGAATATGCGGCGGAACTTTATGCCCGGAAGCTGGCTCCCCTGTTGCTGTTTTCCGGCGGAATGGGGCGTTTTACAGGGGAATGGGCCGTACCGGAAGCAGAACTTTTCGCAGAGGCGGCTATGAAAAAGGGAGTGCCGGGAGACTGCATTCTCATTGAAAACAAATCCACCAATACGGGAGAAAATGTCCGCTTTTCCCGCGCTGTCCTGGAAAAAGCCGGCATTCCGGAACCATCCAGCATCATCGCCCTTCAAAAGCCCTATATGGAACGGCGCACGCTGGCTACGCTCCAGGCCCAGTGGCCGGAAGTACGGGTGGCGGTCAGCTCCCCTCCTTTCTCGTTCAGGGAATATCTGACCAGGGAGCTCCCGCAGGATCTGGTTGTTTCCGCCATGGTGGGGGACTTTCAAAGGATACTGGAATATCCTAAACAGGGATTTTCCACGGAACAGCCTGTGACTCCGGAGGCGATGGCGGCATTCCGCACGCTGGTGGAAGCGGGGTATGGCTCCCAGCTGCTCAAGGGTGTCCCCCTTCCTTGGAATTCTTGAGAAGACACGCTTTTTGCTTTTACTGAATGCTGATTGCGGGCATCAATACAACCCGCATAGCCAACCCAATTATATAACTTATCATGGCAGACAGAACCAACACAGACCCCGCCCGAATGGAAAAAATCGTGAGCCTCTGTAAAAGGAGGGGATTCATCTTCCAGTCAGCTGAAATTTACGGCGGTCTGAACGGTTGCTGGGACTATGGTCCCATGGGGGTGGAGCTCAAGCGCAATCTGAAAGAATACTGGTGGCGTAAAAATGTGCAGGAACGCGAGGATGTGGTCGGCATGGACGGTTCCATCCTGACGCATAACTCCGTACTGGTGGCTTCCGGCCATGTGGGCGGATTCTCCGACCCGATGTGCGATTGCCTGTTGACCAAGGAGCGTCTGCGTGCGGACCAGGTCCCGGCCCAGAGCGGCATGGGGTTTTTCTATACCGGGGCCGCCAAAAAAGACGGTTCCTGGAATATTGAAAAGAAGTACTCCGTTCTGGTGGAATCTGAAAAACAGGCGGACAAGGCCCGTAAGACCGCGGCTCAATATTATGCCCAGCTGGCCGGCAAGGATGCCTCTTACAAGGATATGGAGCTGAAAGGCGAGTGCATGGAAACCGTAACGGATTCCACCATGTACAATCCTGCTAACGGTTCTCTGCTGACGGAAGCCCGTGAGTTCAACCTCATGTTCAAGACGACCATTGGAGCTACCTCTGATGAAAACGATCCCAACGCTACGGGCTGGCTGCGCCCGGAAACGGCCCAGTCCATTTTCTGCCAGTATAAGAACATTCTGGACAGTTCCCGCGTCAAACTGCCTTTCGGAATCGCCCAGATCGGAAAATCTTTCCGCAATGAGATCAACCCGCGGAACTTCACTTTCCGTTCCCGCGAATTCGAACAAATGGAAATCGAATATTTCTGCCGGCCGGAAGACGGGCTGCGCCTGGTGGATGAATGGCTGGAACACCGTCTTTGCTTCTATGACGAAGTGGGGGTTCCGCGCGAACACATTCATATTTTGGACGTGCCGGACGGCGAACGCGCTTTCTACTCCAAGAAAACCTATGACCTGGAGTATGAATTCCCCTTCGGCATCCAGGAACTGGAGGGCATCGCCTACCGGACGGATTATGACCTGAGCTGCCATCAGAAAGGTTCCGGCCGTCCTCTGGAATATTTTGACGAAGAGACGCGGGAGAAATTCATTCCCCATGTGGTGGAGCCTTCTGCCGGTTGTGACCGCACCATTCTGGCCATTATCTGCGAAGCTTACGATGAAGAGGAACTGGTGGACGACAAAGGTAAAAAAGACGTCCGCACGGTGCTGCGCTTCGTGCCCCGCATGGCTCCGATCAAGGCGGCCATCTTCCCTCTGCTTAAGAAAAACGGGGAACAGGTGCGTATTGCCCGGGAAATTGAAAAGACGCTTCAGCCGTGGATGTCCGTCTTTTATGATGAAACGGGAGCCGTCGGCCGCCGTTACCGTCGTCAGGATGAAGTGGGTACTCCTTTCTGCATAACCGTGGACTTTGAAACTCTCGGGGAAAATGATGCTTCGCTCAAGGGGACGGTGACCATTCGCCACCGCGACTCCATGAAACAGGAACGTGTTGCAATTGAAGACCTGCTGCATTGGCTTATTGCCCGCATACGTTGATGTTTTTCAGCGGCTTTGATGCCGAAATTCCTTCAGAGCCGTTCCGTTGACAGCGGAACGGCTTTTTATTTTCAAAACAGCAGTGAAAAAAGGGGGCTGAAAAACCGATACCGGGCGTGATTTTTCCAGAAGAGAGCCCGTTGTTCCGGAGTCGGTATGGCTGGAGGTCTGTGCGTTTTTTTTGATGCTGCTATGCACGGCTGGGAATGGATATTTCTTATATGTTCACTGGAAGCATATGGAATGAAAATTCAATGAGAGTTATTGACGTCCCGCCAGCAAAAGAGGGAAAATGACGGGTGAGGCGGTTCAGGAAAAACGTCCTGATTTTTGAGCTTTTTTTTATCCTCTGCTGTCAAAGGTTTGTACGGCATGGAATGATGCGATCAAGTAGAAAGAAGATATTAATGATGGAACATTCAGTAATTTTTCCGGACCATCGGAAGGTTTGCGCCCTGGGGCAGGGAACCTGGAAAATGGGAAAGTCAGCGTTGAGGGAAGCCGATGAAATAGATGCTTTGCGCGCCGGCATTGAGCTGGGCATGAGCGTAGTGGATACGGCGGAGATGTATGGCAACGAGGAAATGGTGGGAGCGGCAATCCGCGGTTTGCGCGACCGTGTTTTCCTGGTTACCAAGGTGTTGCCCGGCAACGCCAGCAGGACAGGAACCAAAGCGGCCTGCGAACGGAGCCTGAACAGGCTGAAGACGGATTACGTGGATTTGTTTCTGCTTCACTGGGGAGGTCCCCATCCCATTGAAGATACGGTTGCTTCAATGATTGAGCTGCAGCAGGAGGGAAAAATAAAAGCATGGGGCGTCAGCAATATGGACGGTTTTACGCCGTCCCGGGAGGAGTTTCCTGCGCCGCCAACCAGATTCTTTATAATCTGGCCCATCGAGGTGTGGAGTACGATTTGCTGCCGTGGTGCCGGGAACGCCACCTTCCCGTGATGGCCTATTCGCCTGCGGATGAAGGGCGGCTTTCCCGTAATCCGGTGCTGATGGAGATTGCGCAGAAGCATGAGGCCACCCCGGTGCAGATTGCCCTAGCCTGGATTTTGCGCTGCCCTGGAATGATTGCGATCCCCAAAGCCGGTTCCGTCACGCATGTGCAGGAAAATTACCGGAGTTTGTCCATCAGGCTGACTGCGGAAGATGTGGATTTGCTGGATGGGGCTTTTCCGCCCCCGGTCAGAAAGGTGCATCTGGATTCCTGGTAAACCGTGATGCCGTCCGGCAGTTGGGGTGAAGCGGGACGCGCGGATTTTCCTGCCGCATCAAAATTGTTTCAAGCCTTTCATCTGTCCGGGATGAAAGGGCGCCAGCGGGTAATTTCAATACACGCACGCCTTGTGGGTAGGGTATTGGCTTTTTGTTCATGCGGCCGGGGAATCTTCTGACACGTTTCCGGAAGGGGACTTCCCGGTTTTTCCCCTTGAACAGAGGATGTGCCGTTTTCCGGTTCCGGCTTCTTCAGTAGGGAAGAAGATTGAATGCGGCTGAAAGAAAGCCGCCCTTCCGGGAATACGGCATTCCGGAGAGGCGGCTCCAGAGGAGAAGGGCAGGATAATAAAGCGCTACAGCGGCTGAGCGTCCGTCCTGGGTATCCAGACGGGCGTGTTCTGGAAGGTGCTGGCGTAGTACCAGGAGCCGCGTTCCGCGCGCAGGATGAGCGGGGTGGATTCCGGAAGGGTGATGAGCGCAGGGCTGTTCATGTCCGCCGCATGTCTGCCGGGCGTTTTTTGGGTAACGACCAGCAACCGATCCGCCGGAATGGATTCCGGGGTTTCCGGGTACATGATGTAGTTCATGACAGCCGCTACTGTGACCAGTCCGCTAAGGGTGGCCAGGATGGTCAGCAGGGCCCCGTGTCTGCGGGTAACGGTCAGCAGGGCCAGGAAGGTGAGCATGACGGCTCCGGACAGGATGGAGATGGGGCCGAGCGTATCATGGCGGATGTAAGTGAGCCACTGGTTTTCCGTGGTGTTGGCAGGCAGGATGGCGCCCTCCTTGCGTTCGATGAATTGCAGGTTGTATTCCGCTTCCGTGAAGTACGGGGAGAGTTCCAGAGCACGGCGGTAATTGAGAGCGGCCAGACCGGGTTTGTTCATGCGGTAATAGGAATTGCCGATGCCGAAACAGGCGTAGGCGCGTTCTGCCTTGGAAAGGTTCATATTGCCGCTTTCCTTGCTGAAATAGTCAATGGCTTTGGCGTACTCTCCCTGTTCATAGGCTTTTACACCCAGGTTGTCCGTTTCCGACGCGTTTCCGGTTGCTCCTGCCAGGGACAGGGCCAGTACGGCGGCCATCATGAGAACGGGAAGCTTGGCGATGGCTTTTTTAATAGCCTGGAGCATGTGCTGGCGTTCCGCGTGCGGCAGTTCTTCCGAAGATTCCGAAGGCTTGAATGCCCTGTCGTCCCGGAGTTGAAGGATATCTTTCATTTTTTCATTCTGCTTGGAAGGTGGAATATAGGATTCAATAAAGTTGCCGGCGGCACGCAGGAATTCCGTAGAGCTTGCCTGGCGCGGAGTGGAAGCGAGCCTGCGGAAGGCTCTCATGCGTTCCCTGGCCGTGAAGCTTTCCTTCCGGATTTTCCAGATGTAGCGGATCAGAGCCATTCCTAGCAGGATGACGGCGGGGATGTAGGCCAGGAAATACCACCCCCAGTGAGCCGGAGCGGTAAGGGCGTTCATGACGGTGGCGGGCATGAGCCCGTAAATATCCGTCATTTCAGCTACCGGAATGGTGCCTGCCGGGGGAGGCGTGGCGGGAGCGGCACCTCCGGCCGCCGTTCCAGTAATGGCTGAGGCCTTCCATTCCAGGGGAATGGGGGCTGTGGTTACGGTTTTGTACTGTTGCGTGCTGGGGTCAAAAAAAGTGAGTTCAAAGGGAGGGATGGCATCCGTTTGGGCAACCGGACGCATCATTTGCTGAAATTCCACGGTTCCCTGGATGGAGCGCGTATTCTGGCCCGGGTCCAGCTTGTTGGGAGGATAGAGTTTCCAGTTGGAGGCGTCTGTGAGGGCCGGGCAGGCGATACTGTGGATATTGCCTGTTCCTGTTACCCTGATTTTAACAGTAATGGGTTCATTGGCACTGAGATCCCGCGCATCCGTGGTGGAGGAGATGCGGAAATTCCCTACGGCATTGGTGAAGGAAGAGGGAGCTCCCGGGGGGAGTTCCCGGGCTGTGATTTTCACTTCCGGAATGGCCATTTCCACCAGTACTTCCGAACGGATGAAGTTGGCGATGAGAGGGTCCGCCTCCGGCAGGGCGGCGCGTGCCGTGACAGTGCCGGACGCCGTTACCTCCCCGGCGCGCAGCGGGAACAGGGTGCTCTGGAAGGTCATGACATTCCAGTTGACGCCTTTGTAAAGTACAGAACCGCGAGGCTGTCCGCGGAGCAGTTCCACCA
>ERZ827088.3978-NODE-3978-length-12870-cov-3.379009_pt1 | contig 12870 bp, 11 predicted proteins | sample MGYA00519922_ERZ827088 | MGnify/ENA primary metagenome ERZ827088 (study PRJEB31778, sample SAMEA3449254) | human gut metagenome | biome: human gut; feature: human-associated habitat; material: faeces | place: United Kingdom | collected 2010/2012 ... | reverse complement strand
TTAGCCGATGACGCACAGAACGTCGCCGGGGTTGACAGCAGCGCCCTTGGCAACTGCGACGGAGGAAATGGTACCAGCGCAGGGAGCGAAGATCTCGTTCTCCATCTTCATGGCCTCGAGGATGAAGAGCAGGTCGCCCTCCTTGACAGCCTGACCAGCAGCGACCTTCACATCGAGGATGGTGCCTGGCATGGGGCTCGAAACAGTGCCGGCGCCAGCGGGAGCAGCAGCCTTGGGGGCAGCAGCGGGAGCGGCGGCCGGAGCGGCGGCCTTTTTCTTTTCTGCCATGATGTATCCCTCACATTTCTTCAGAATCGGTAGGAATCGGTTTCTTTTTCTGTGCGTAAATGACGCGCTCGGTGCCGAGCGTGTCGAGCGTGCAGCCGAGATTGTGGAATCCGGCCTCGAGAAGCAGCGCGCGCACATCCGCCGCCTGCCCCTCTCCGACTTCAAATATAATCCATCCGCCATCCTTTAAAACGGACTTCCAGTTTTGCAGGACGCTGCGGTAAAATACGAGACCGTCCTCGCCGCCGTCAAGCGCGAGCATGGGTTCCCAGTCGCGGACGGACGTGTCCAGCGCTTGGCACTCTTCCTCGGTGATGTACGGCGGATTGCACGCGATAAGATCAAAATTCTGCATCCGGAGCGGTGGCGGGGCGAGAGCGTCCGCCTCGAGCGCAACGGCGCGCGGATTGAGCCGGTGCAGGGAGATGTTCTTGCGTGTAACGGAAAGCGCCTCGGGACTTATATCGGCAAAAATGACGCGCGCCTTCGGGAGATTGACGCCCAGCGCGCAGCCGATGCATCCGCTGCCGCAGCAGAGATCGAGGATCCGCGGTTCGGGAACATCTTTCAGAATTTCCAGTGCCGTGAAAACGAGCGGCTCGGTATCCATGCGGGGAATGAGTACCGCGGGCGTTACGATCATTTCCAGCCCGAAAAACTCCCATTTTCCGGCGATATACGCCAGCGGCTCGCCGGAAAGACGCCGCTGCAAAAGATTCTCCGCGGCCTTTTCCGCCTCGTCACCGGCGTACATATACATCCGTGCAATGAGCTGCGCGTCGGTATATCCGGCGCCCTGCGCGAGCAGACGCCGGGCTTCGAGCGCATATTCTTCCACGCCGGCCTCCTTGAGCGCGCGGCGCATGGCGAGATACAGCTCATTATAGGTCTTTGCCAATCCTAACCCCTCTTTTTTTTACCAGGCGTCCGAGCCTTTTTCTTCCGGGAGAACGAGTTTGAGCGACTCGATGGCGACTTCGAGCATGGAGTCGTCCGGCTCGGCGGTCGTCAGATGCTGCACGGCCTTGCCCGGCGCGGAGGCGATGCGGGCAAGCGCGCTGTCGCTCCGGCCCGCCCACTTGATGATCTCATAGCTGATCGAAACGACGACCGGCAGAAGCAGCAGATGCAGGCCCATGCGCGCGAGTGTTCCTTCGGTGCGCACGAAGGAGAAAACAAGAATGCTGATAAAAATCACAATGAAGAGAAAGCTCGTTCCGCACCGCGGATGGAAGCGCGACTGCATGCGCGCGTTCTCCACCGTGAGCGGAAGCCCCGCTTCGTAGCAGAAAATGGTTTTATGCTCCGCGCCGTGATACTGGAACACCCGGTAGATATCCTTCTGCCGGGAACAGACGAGCTTGAGATATCCGAGAAAGATCGCAAGGCGGAAAATCCCCTCGGCAAGACCGCGCCATACGCCGAGCGGCACGAGCCGGTTCAGGAGACCGGCGAGAAACGTCGGCAGCAGGGCGAAAAGCCCGACGGAGAGCGCGATGCCGAGCACGACCGCGGTATAGAGAATAATCTTTTCCGCCGTCTCGTCCGAAAAATGCTTCTGGATCCAGAGATCAAATTTATCCGGCTCGCCCTGCTCGTCCTCCGGCTGCTGCTCGGCGGACCAGGTGATCGCCTTTACGCCGTTGACCATGGAGTCAAGAAAATTCACCACGCCGCGGATGAACGGATATCCCATCCACGGGTGCTTGTCCTTGCTGAGCTTGAGCGGATCAACGCGGGAGACAAGCGTACCGTCGCTCTTGCGGCAGACGATGGCCTGCCGGTCAACACCGCGCATGAGAATGCCCTCAATGAGCGCCTGCCCGCCGATGCTCGTCCGGAAGGGCGCGGGGGTCTTGGATTCCTGTGCCATAGAAAAACTCCTTATAGTTAAGATGCCTTGCGCGGCAGCGTCACCGTGACGCGCACGCCGCCGCCGGCGGCGTTGGCAATATCGAGCGTGCCGTTGTGCCGCGTGACGATCTCGTCGCACACGGCAAGGCCGATGCCGCTGCCGCGTGCTCTGGACGAGCCCTTGTAAAACTTCTGCTTGACGAACGGCAGCTCCTCCTCCGGGATACCCGCACCGTAGTCGCGCACGCATACGGAGACGGTCGCGTCGTCGTGCGTGATGTTCACGTCGATCTTTTTGCCGTTTTTGCCGTATTTGCAGGCGTTATCGAGAATGTTGAGGAACACCTGCGAGAGCCGCTCGGGGTCGCCGGGGATCTCCGGAAGGTCTTCCTCCGGCGAAACATAGGTCACGGCGAGATCTTCGTGGCGGAAAAGCTCATTATAGGTATAAAGGCAATCCTCGACCAGCGCCGGCAGCTCCACCGTGGAAACGTGCAGCGTAAACCGGCCGTCCTGAATGCGCGTGAATTCGAGCAGCTCCTCGACCATTTTGGTAAGGCGTCCCGCCTCGCGGGTGATGATCTCGATGCCGCGGCGCGAGTCGCCCCGGATGGCCTCGTCGTAGGCAAGCGTTTCCGCCCAGCCGGTGATGGCGGTGAGCGGCGTGCGCAGCTCGTGGGAAACGGAGGAGATGAACTCGGTCTGCACACGTTCCGCCTGCGATAGCTTCTGCGACATATCGTTGATCGCGTCGGTCAGCTCGCCGATCTCGTCGTTGTGCGTTTTTTCCACCTGCGCGCCGTAGCTTCCTTCGGCGATGCGGCGGGCAACGCCCGTGAGCGAAGCGATCGGCTCGGTGATCGTGCGCAGAAAGTAAAGATTCGAGAATACGACGATCGCGAGCACCACGAGCCCGATGCCGCCCGCGACGAGCGAGGAGGTGTTCACCGCGCGGTCGATGAGCTTGAGACTTGTGATATACCGCATCACGCCGACGACGCTCCCGCTGCCGGAAACGAGCGGCGCGGATACGGCGAGAACCTTTTCCCCCGTGGAGGCGCGCTTGCCCTGCCAGAAGCTGATCCTGCCGGAGTCGAGCGCGTTTTTGATATCATCCGAGCCGGGGATCGAACCGGCGGAAATGCCGGTGGAGGCGATCTCTACGCGTCCCTCAGTGTTGACGAACTGCAATTCGAGCGAATCCTTGTCGTCAAAATCCTCGGCATAGTTGAAGGCGCGCTGATAAAACTCCGCGTAGGTGCGGTCCACATAGGACGAAAGGAACGCCGAAGCGGTCTCCGCTTTTGCCTGCAGTGAGGCGCGCGTGGCGGAATAGTAATACGCCTGCAGCGAGAGAGTATACGCTGCGAGCGAAATAACGATCGCCAGCAGCACAAGACCGCTTCCGACGAACATACCGCGGGCGCGGATGGAGCGGAAATGGATATCGCGCAGGCGCGGCAGGCGCACCGGTTTCTTGGCGGCTGCGGCATGGCGGCTTTTTTCTTTTTTTGCGAAAAGGTCAGCGAGCAGCTTCTTCATGGAATGCAGATCCTCCGAAGAGTCTTAAAGTCCCCACTTGTAGCCGTAGCCCCAGACGGTGGTGATGTAAGCGGGCATGGTGGGATCGTCCTCGATCTTGATGCGAAGACGCCGGATGTTCACGTCCACGATCTTCAGCTCGCCGAAGTAGTCGCGGCCCCATACCTCGTTGAGGATATCCTCGCGGGAGAGCGCCTTGCCGGGATTGTCCATAAAGTATTTGATGATGGAAAACTCGATCTGCGTCAGACGCACGCGCTCGCCGTTTTTTTCCAGCGTGCGGTTGCGCGTATTGAGACGGAACGGCCCCTGACGGATCTCCCCGGTATCCTCGGCGTCCTGCTCGCCGCCGGTGCGGCGGAAAAGCGCGTCGATGCGGGCGGTCAGCTCGGCGGGGGAGAAGGGCTTGGTAACATAGTCGTCCGCGCCGGTCATAAGACCGGTGACCTTGTCCATTTCCTGGCTGCGGGCGGTGAGCATGATGATGCCGATGCGCGTGTTGGACGCGCGGATACGGCGGCAGACCTCAAAGCCGTCGATATCCGGCAGCATAACGTCCAGCAGCGCCACGCGGATGTCCGGGTGGCGGCGGAGCTGCTCAAGCGCCATTTCGCCGCAGTCGGCCTCGATCGGCTCATAGCCGCTCCGGCGCAGATTGATAACGACAAAACTTCGGATGTTGGCCTCGTCTTCCAGAACCAGAACTTTCTTCATATCGGTTTCTTACCCTCCAACGACGGAGCCGGAGCTCCAGTCTGTATAAATCACATGAAATCGGCTGCGGATCGTGTTCTCGTCGGTCTTGCCGTCAAGAATTTTGGCGGCGTACACCGTCGTGCCTTCCTCCTGCAGAAGGAAGCGGTTATCGAGCCTGGCGCGCTCGTACCGGTTTTCGCCGGTGATGGCGTAAACGGCGACATAGTCCTCAAGCGAGCCGTCCGAGCGCAGCCGCGAGAGAATGACCGCTCGCTCGCCGGAAACGCTGTCGTCCCGCCGCACCGTGAGCCCGACGTCCCAGCCGGACGGCAGCACAAGATACCAGTTGTCCGTAACGCAGTGGTAGGTTGTCATGATCGTGCTCGCGCGGCCCGAAGCGTCGTAGCGGAACCAGGCGATCGACCAGAAAACCTCGTCCCCGCGGCTGTAGAGCTGCTGCGGGTGCGGGATCTCGGTGGAGCCGTCGCCGTCGATGTCCTGCGCGTACACAAGACTGTAGGAGCGGCGCGTTTCGGAGATCTGCGTGGTGCGGTTCATGGTGAGATTGATGAGAGAACCGTCCCGGCAGACGAAGAGATCGGACACAAGATCGCCGGTCGTGAGCGTAGACTCCGCGAGCAGCGCGGGCGCGTCCCCGGCGAGCGTCACCATGCGCAGCCGCTGCAGCGCGGAGATACCGGCGCTGAGCGCCGCCGAGGTCGCCTGCGGTTCCTGCCCGAGCGGGAAGGTGTATTGATCGACAAGATAGGTCGTGCTGTTCGCCGCGCGCAGATTCAAAAGCTCGTCGCAGCCGTCGCGGTTGATGTCGCCGGTGACGAACTCGGCGCTGTCGGTGCTCAAAAGCACGTCGCCGGACCAGCCCGCGAGAGAATATACGCCCAGAACGGACAGACCCGAGGAGATCTGCCACGAAACGAGAAGCTCCTTCTGTCCGTCGCCGGTGAGATCGGCATAGTCGATCCGCCCGATGGACGAGCCTTCGCCGGAGATGGAGAGCGCGAGCCGGTGTTCGCCGTTTTCGGAATCATAGATGTTGATCTTGGGGTTCTTCGCGGCGTCGCGGAAGAAGGCGAGCGCCTCGTCGGCGCCGTCGCCGTCCACGTCGCTGAGCTGCACGCTCTGGCGGTAGCTGCCGTGGATCGGCGCGGCATATTCGCTGCCGGAGGCAAGCTCCTCATCGATGAGCGATTGGAGCTGCCGGTATTCCTCCGAGGCCATCGGAAGAGAGAAATATTGATCGATGTTGCCGGAATAGCAGCCGCTCAGACAGAAAAGCAGCGCAGCAAGCAGCAGAAAAGCCCCCGGCCGGACAAATCGTTTCATAGTCTATCTCCGTTTTTTCAGTGCATAAATAGGCAAAACTATATTACCATATCGACGCTAAAAATGGAATACCGGAAGCGGAATATTTTTTCTTGCCAAGCAGATAGGATACATGTTTGGTAATCGTTGTTGCGATTCCCTGACAGCAAAAAGAAATGCCTAAGATGTAAAGTGGAAAAATAAGCTGATAAGTTCCAAGCTCTTTAACACCAATCAGCCGCGTCAGGAATATTCTATTATAAAAGCCGAGACATTTGGTCAGGATGCCGGTTATGGTCAGTATCAGGGTTCCTTTGATGATGGTTCGTTTTGACATGATGCTCATTTCCTGCCGGAGTCTTGGTTTATTATATTGGATAGGGCGATAAAATATGACAGTTTATATGGATCACGCAGCGACGACGAGCACCCATCCGGAAGTGATTCGTGCCATGCAGCCGTATTTTCACGACAAATTTGCGAACCCTTCCGGCATTTACAGTATCGCAAAGGAAAACCGGCAGAAGATAGAAAAATGCCGTCAGATGATCGCGGATACCCTGCATGCGAAAAAGAACGAGATTTATTTCACGGCAGGCGGTTCGGAGGGCGATAACTGGGCGTTAAAAGAGATTGCAGACACATACAGTAAAAAGGGCAGACATATCATCACGACAAAGCTGGAGCATCACGGAATCCTGCATACATGCGAATACCTCGAAAGGCATGGATTCGAGGTCACATATCTGGATGTGGATATATACGGACGTGTGAATCCGGTACAGGTGGAGCGGGCAATCCGGAAGGATACGATTTTAATATCCGTGATGTTTGCAAACAATGAGATTGGAACGATACAGCCGATCGGTGAGATCGGAGCAATCGCCAGACGGCACAATGTATTATTTCATACGGATGCGGTGCAGGCGTATGGACAGATTCCAATTGACGTTGCATGCCTGCAGGTCGATCTGCTCACTGCGAGCGGACACAAATTCCGCGGACCAAAGGGAACCGGTTTTTTATATGTGCGGGAAGGGGTGCGTCTGCAAAGTCTGATCCACGGTGGGGCGCAGGAGCAGGGACTTCGGGCAGGCACAGAAAATGTACCCGGTATCGTCGGACTTGCGACCGCCGCATACATTGCGGATGCAGCGATGGAACAGCGGATGCAGTATGAAATCCAGATCCGTGATTATATGATCGGTGAACTGCTTACAACGATTCCGTATAGTCAGTTAAATGGACACCCGGAGCAAAGACTTCCAAACAATATCAATGTGTCCTTTCAGTTTGTGGATGGTGGGGCATTGCTGGTTATGCTGGATACACTCGGCATCTGTGCCTCTGGTGGATCGGCATGCACATCTGCGTCGAAAGAACCGTCCCATGTGTTAAAGGCAATCGGGCTTTCCGACGAACTGGCGCGTGGCACGATTCGGCTGACGATTGGGGAAGAGACAACAAAAAAGGATGCAGACTATGTGATTGCCTGCATCCGGGAACTCGTCGGGGGACTGCGGGAACAGTCACCTTTTTATGAGGATTACCAGTCGCGTTTTCACGCGGTAGATTAAGGAATCTTATGGAATTCCGGTTTGCGTTCTTTAAATGTCGTATAGTAACGGAAACCATGGGAGAGCAGCAGATCTCTTGCAGCATCAAAGCCGTAGCCGATATGCTCTGCATGATGCGCGTCGCTTCCGACGGTGATAATTTCTCCTCCGGCGTCCTTGTACATTTTCAGGATATCTGTATGAGGATGCGGGAAAGAGAGACCACGGTATAAGCTTCCGGTGTTGATCTCGATACCCTGACCACGGGCGACAAGAATCTGAAACAGCTCTTCAAAGATATCTGCATAATCGCGGATATCAAAAAGATCCGCCTTTGTCTTTCCGTAGCGCACGATATAATCAAGGTGTCCACATACATTGAAGTTGTCAAATTCTTTTACACAGGCAAGCAGCGTCTCAAAATAATGCCGGTAGGCAGACAGATCTTCCTTTCCCTCGAAATATTCCGGGTAGTATGGGTCCATGCCGTCGACGACATGCAGGCTGCAGATGATAAAATCCAGTTCCGGGTGTGCCTGCACGAAGGCATTTAATTTTTTCGTTGTCGATGGCATCACGCCAAGTTCCACACCCACGCGAAGATCAAACTCCGGGACAAGCTTCTCAGAAAGAGCGTGGTAAATGCGATAGTAGGAATCCAGATCTAAATCAAAATCCATGTCCGGTTCCTCAGGCCGGACCGGAAAGTCCATGTCATAATGATCTGTAACGCAGAGGGCAGACAAGTCTTTTTCTTTTGCGGAGGCGATCACTGCCTGTATTGGTTCGTCACAGTCGCTGGAAAAATCCGTATGAAAATGATAATCGGGAAATAGCATGGTTTAATCCTCCTGTAAAATATAATGCATAAAATACTATGATTTCACGAAAGCTATGATTGCTAATTATAACGTATAATCTTATAAAATCCAATAAATTTGGAAAATCACGCACTTTTTGAAAAAAATTACAAAAAACTAAAAAACATAAAAATACGTAATGAAAAGTCTTTATAAACAATCACTGATTCAAAATTGTTTGTCATAGTTTTTGCCCACATAATAAGTCAATACAGCATCTTTCGCGCGATACCATTCTTTAAGGATGGTTTTGCTTCCGCAGAACAGATCAAAGGATTGCAGCTCTTTGGTGTCATATACCTTTTTGGGTCTGATCGTTGTCAGATTTTTCTCTTTGGAAAGGCGCAGACCGGTATCGAACAGTGTTCCGTAATCCAGACAGTAGTAAGTGCCGTTTTTGGCACCATGTGAGCGCAGAGTGTTTAGTGTGCCTGGTCCTGCCGGATCGCCGTAAACTAAGAGATAACATTCATTCTTGCGCAGCAAAGGTGTAATGTTGCTGCTTTTATAGACGGCAGAAACGGAATTCGCATCCAAACAGGGACTGTCGAAAGTATAAGCATTGATCGTATTGCCGACTTGCAAAGGATGCGTCGACTTGATGTTCTTTAACAGTTTTAACTTATACGTTGCAAAGAGAGAATTGTATTTCACATCTTCGGTCACCTGAAAAATGCCGACGTTTTTGTATTCGTCATATAAATGCTTGATGTTCTTTTTGCGCTGTGCCGTCCGGATACCTTTGAGCCAATTGATGGACGTCTCGTCTTTATCGAGCAGCATATCACGCTTGAGAAACTGCACTTTTGAGATGGAACGAGCGCCGTATCGTGCTGTGTAGGAAGCAACAGGAGCTTTGGGAGTGGAGAGCTTTTCACTCAAAAGCTTTTGCGAGTACAACAATGCTGCCCCCACACAAAATAATGCAAGTGCGATGAGGGTTATGGAAAACCAATAGTTTTTCTTGTTTTTCTTAAGTTTTTCTTTGCTCATAGCCGATTCTGATTTATGATTCCCTGTATTTCTGCGAACTGTTTTTAATCTGCTTTCTATACTCAATTGTATTCCTCCTCTATGGCCAATGGAAATGTAACGATCACTTTGAACAGATCGCCGTCAACGTGCAATGCGAGAGTACCATTCATTAACTCGGCCAGATTTTTAGCAATGGACAAGCCAAGCCCATTACCTTGTGTGCTGCGAGAACTGTCACCGCGTACAAAACGCTCCAGTAATGCATCGGTGCTCTGTTCCAGAGGGTATTGCGATGTGTTGCGGAAAGTGATCTGTGCACATTGGTCGACTGTGGCGAGATCGATATAAACACGGGTGCCGGGTTGTGAATATTTACATATATTACCCATTAAATTATCGAATATGCGCCAGAGATGTCGACTGTCTGCGGTAATGACAAGGTCCGGCAGATCTGCGTTATCGACGTTCGGATCGATCATAGGGGTACTTTGCTGCTTGCGAAGGATCAATTCTAAACCTGCCTGAGTTAGTTTGTCGGTAAATTCACCGGCAGTTTGTGCCAGCAGTATATTTAAGTTGCAAGGTTCCGGGCAAACGGTTAGATTGCCGGTTGATGCTTTGGAGGCCTCGATCAGGTTCTCGATCAGCTTTTTTAGCTTGCCGGATTGACGATCAAGGACATCTAAGTATTGCGCCTTTTCTTCCTCCGACAGATTATCTGCTTTTAACAAGTCTACATAATTTATAATAGAAGTTAAAGGTGTTTTTATGTCATGTGACACATTTGTGATCAATTCTGTTCGAAAACGTTCGCTTTTCATCTTGTCCTGCACTGCTATTTGGATGCCGTCCTGCAGTCGATTCAGTGTTTCGGCGTGGCGGCGGAAAGGTCCAAACAGTTTTGAGGTGTCCAATTTGGTGGACAGAGCATCTTCGGCGAGACTGCGGCTCGCATCTGTTAGTTTGGTAAATTGTTCCACACAGAATAGAAGAAACAATGCTTCTGCAACTTTGTAAATAGCAAAGGCAATAATTTCAAGATCCGTATTCATGTCGGTTATGCCGATCACAAACAGTTCGATCAGCGTGAGTACGATCCATACGACGCCAATCCTCACTGCTAAATGTATATGTGTGCCGATAAACTCTGATGCCCATTTCAAGTTGTGGGTCAGATTGGATTTAATACGACGTAACAGTTGCATAACACCGTGGCATACTGTGTATTTGCGGAACGTTTTGGTACCAAGTCGTTCACCCAGATTAACGAAAACAGAGCTTAACAGGAAGAAGAAAAGCACTATTCCGCCAACGGCGAGAAGCAGATTTCCACTCATTAATAATTTCTTGGACTGTAGTGTGCGCAGCAATAAGAAACTTATAAAGTAGACAACCCAAGCCGATATAAAGGCCATACTACTGAGATAGACCAATAAGGGAATGCGCGTCGTGAAAGAAGGTTTCCCGGATGACTTTAGCAGTATTGTCTGGTGGCAGCACTGGTATAATGCACCAAGTAAAGCAATCAATAATAATGCCGTTACCAAAGGAATGGCATAGCAGATCGGATATAATGTGTTAACAAGCTTGGTCGTGTAAGCAAACAGGTCATGCTTTGAAGTGTCTACAGGAGTAGAAACTTTGGAACTGATGGAATAGAAGTGTGTTTCGTCCGTGGTCTGTATGCTATAGTATACGGTTGCGTGAACCATTTGTAATGGAATCCGTCTGCCGTTTTGTGTGACGGTCTTTGGATGGTTGTAGGCACCCAGATAATAAATGGCGGCATCTGATTTTGATAAAAACTCAGATGCAGGAAACTGACTGTCCACGGAACCCCAATAGACCACAGGATCGGTAAGCTGCCAAGAGGCTGCCATACGATCGCTTTTGATATCATGCATTTCAATATCTTTGGTATAATAAGGAATATCATCTAATATGATGCGAACGGGATTCACGTCATGGATATAATTACGTATATTCAAGTTCTCATAGCTTTTGTCTACACAGACGTAACAGCTCCGGCGCTTGGAATATTTAAAGGTCAATGAACTTCTGGCACTTGCTACTCCTTTAGCCTTAACCACAGCGAAGGCGGTTGGAATTTCGACGGTCCTGACCGGAAAATAGTATTGTGATTTGGTTCGATAGTACAACAGTCCATTGGTAGTGCATTGAATCTGGTCTATCGTTGTAGAGTGTTTTCGGTATAGATCGACATCTGTTCCGTCATAATCCGTGGTAATGTTGTTTTGCAGGATCGTAGCAAGATTTGGCTCCGGCACAGATCGTGTTGCCTTTGTGTCGGTAAATGTAGTGTGATACAGATGTGCAGACGCTGGCTGAGCATCAATTTCCATATTCCATACACCGAACACGCTGTATTTGAAGTTGGTGATCTTTTTTTTGTTGACAACGGCATCTTCATCTTTCTTTTTATTGATCTCGCTCATGATGGTAGCTTCGTAATATTTCGTCAACAGATCGTACTTGTTGTTCAAGATTTCTTTCTTGGACTGGTCTTTATACATTCCAAGTTGATAGCATAATAGCGACAATAAAATACCAAGGATCAGACCGGTACCGGTGATCATCGCAATGGCAATAGCACCGATCTGCCGTTTTTGGATTTGGTGATTTGTTTTCATATACTCCTCCAATCTGAAGTGGATCACTTCATTCCTGCATCGCATTGTATCGCAATGTTATGACGCAGATCTTCCAAAATATTAATTGTTATCCAGTTTATAACCGCGTCCCCACACTGCTTTTAAATAACGTGGTTCTGCCGGGTTATATTCGATTTTTTCTCGTAAGTGTCGGATGTGTACGGCGACAGTGCTTTCTTCACCATAAGCATTGTCGTGCCATACGTTTTGGTAGATTTCACGTGGTGTAAAGGATTGTCCGACGTGCTGCATCAAAAATAACAGTATATTGTATTCGATGCGTGTCAGCGCAATGGGATCAGAGTCTAACGTGACTTCCTTGGTAATTGGATTTAATACGATACCGCCAACAGAATAAACATCGCTTTGCGTTTTGCCGCCGCCAAGCTGCATATAGCGGCGAAGCTGTGATTTAACACGTGCCTGAAGCTCGATGGGATTGAATGGTTTTGTTATGTAATCATCAGCGCCGACTGTTAAACCGAGCACTTTGTCAATATCTTCGCTTTTGGCGGTTAACAAAATCACAGGAACATTGCTAAATTCGCGTAGCTTCGTGAGTGCAGCGATGCCGTCCATATGAGGCATCATAATGTCCAGAAGAACCAAATGGATTTCCTCTTCTGTTAGAATTTTGAGTGCATCTGCGCCATTGTAGGCTTTGAAAATTTTATAGTCGTCGTTGCGTAAGTAGATTTCTAATGCGGTAACGATATCTTTTTCATCGTCACACAGTAATATTTGGTACATGTTTCCCTCCGTAATATTTATTGCCTCCTTACAAGATTTATCTTGCATAGTTCTATTGTAGAGAAATGAATCTTAAAATTCAACATGCTATTTGTTTAAGATTTTATTAAGAAACTCAACCTGCGCACATTTGAAGCTGCTCTTGATAAGGTTATTGGGATGTTTGTTCAAAAAGGGTGAATTGAAAAAGTCGGAAAAGTGGGAAAAGTAAAAAAAACACTTGCTTTCCATGCGAAAGTGTGATATATTAAACGAGTTGCTGACATTGATGTGTCAGATATGCGCGATTAGCTCAGTTGGCAGAGCACCTGACTCTTAATCAGGGTGTCCAGGGTTCGAACCCCTGATCGCGCA
>ERZ827088.3977-NODE-3977-length-12871-cov-2.200218_pt1 | contig 12871 bp, 9 predicted proteins | sample MGYA00519922_ERZ827088 | MGnify/ENA primary metagenome ERZ827088 (study PRJEB31778, sample SAMEA3449254) | human gut metagenome | biome: human gut; feature: human-associated habitat; material: faeces | place: United Kingdom | collected 2010/2012 ... | reverse complement strand
CATTTTTGAGTTGCTGCCGGTTACATAGATATCCACATTGCGAAGCCGCATCAGGCCGTTCAGCACATTATATAGCCGGATGGAATCCGGATTTTTCAGTTCTAACCGTAATGATGCCCGAGGATATGACCATATTTATAGTTTTGAATTGCCTACGATCAATGTGTGGGTGACCGGAGTCGTTATCGACCGTGACGAAGAACCTGTTCCGGATGCTATTATCCGCATTGTCGGCAAGGATGGTTCTAATCAAAAAGCTATAGCCCGAAAGGACGGGACTTATAAATTCCCTTTAAGTTTAGGTACGGATTATGTGATGATGGCGGGATGCCGGGGCTTCTTGAATGCCAAGAATGAAATGCACACCAGTGATGAGGAAAAAAATATCACCTATTCGGTCGATTTTATTCTTGCATCCATAACGAAACCGGTATTGATCGAAAATATATTTTATGATTTTGATAAGGCTACATTGCGTCCCGAGTCGGCGACAGCGTTGGATGAGTTGATAAAAATGCTCGAAGACAATCCGAATGTGACGATCGAGTTGGGTGCACATACCGATATGAAAGGAACAGATGCCTATAATTTGAATTTGTCGGAACGTCGGGCTAAGTCTGTCGTAGATTATTTGATAGCCGGGGGGATTGCGGCAGACCGTCTTACTCCGAAAGGTTACGGTGAAAGCCAGCCTAAAACGATAACCAAAAAAATGGCACAGAAATATCCGATGTTTAAAGAAGGAGATGTGCTTACCGAAGAATATATTCTCGCATTGCCTGAAGATCAGCAAGAAATCGCCAATCAGATAAACCGTCGCACCGAATTTCGTGTGTTGAAAATAAATTACGGCTTGTATTGATTTCTCGAAATTTCCGAAAAGCATTTTCAGGGAATTTATACTGTCTTTAGAATATTCTTAAAAATAAAAAAGGGGCTTTCTCGCAGATTCTGGATTATCTTAAAAGTTTTTACTTTTCTTGATTTTGTGACATATTGTTCTACTATTGTGTGTATTTCCCGTATTTTTGTTATTGTATATCGAAATATTTAGGTATATTGTTTGCTATCATTTAAGATTGTCTTATCTTTGCAAGCGTAAAATAGTTAAGATGCAGAAAGTAATAATTTAAACAAATATCACCCATGAATCAGATTTCAGAACGTTTGGCAAGCCTCTCTCCTTCAGAGACGTTGGCTATGTCGCAGAAAAGTAATGAATTGAAAGCGCAAGGAATAGACATCATCAATTTAAGTGTAGGAGAGCCTGACTTCAATACCCCCGATCATATTAAAGCCGCAGCGAAAAAAGCGATTGATGATAATTTTTCATTCTATTCTCCGGTTCCCGGATATATGGATCTGCGTAAAGCTATATGTGCGAAACTGAAAGATGAAAATGCGCTGGAGTTTACTCCCGACCAGATTGTTGTGTCGAACGGTGCAAAACAATCTATTTGTAACGCGATATTGAGTCTTATCGATCCGGAAGACGAAGTGATTATTCCTGCTCCGTATTGGGTGAGCTATGTAGAAATGGTGAAGCTTGCCGAAGGTAAAAGCGTGATTATTACGGCAGGGATCGATCAGGATTTCAAAATTACGCCTGCTCAGCTCGAAGCCGCTATTACACCTAAAACTAAGGCATTGATCTTGTGTTCGCCGTCCAATCCGACAGGAAGTGTTTATTCGAAAGACGAATTGAAAGCTTTAGCCGACGTGTTGGCTAAATATCCTCGAGTGATTGTATTGGCTGATGAAATCTATGAACACATTAATTATATAGGAGGGCATCAGAGTATTGCCCAGTTTGAAAATATCCGAGATCGTGTAGCTATCATAAACGGAGTATCGAAAGCTTACGCAATGACCGGATGGCGTATCGGTTTTATTGCAGCACCTCTTTGGTTGGCAAAAGCATGTAATAAGTTGCAGAGTCAATATACTTCCGGACCGAGTTCTATTGCCCAAAAAGCTTCGGTGGCAGCTTTTGCAGGCGATCAGTCGTGTGTAGGAGAGATGCGCAAGGCATTTGAACGTCGTCGTAATTTGGTTGTCGATCTGGCAAAACAGATTCCCGGTTTTAAGGTAAACGTTCCTCAGGGTGCTTTTTATCTTTTTCCTGAAGTAAGTTACTATTTTGGAAAGTCTTTCGGAAACCGTAAGATAGAAAATGCTGCGGACCTGGCAATGTTCTTGTTAGAAGAAGGTCATGTCGCAACAGTCGGTGGCGCCGCGTTCGGAACTCCCGAGTGTTTGCGTTTTTCGTATGCGACTTCTGACGAAAACTTGGTTGAAGCTCTACGTCGTATAAAAGAGGCGCTGGCAAAATTGAAATAACCGGTTATTTCTGTAAAAATATGAAAGGGTTGTCTGTTTGCAGGCAACCTTTTTTTTGAGTTTCTATTTACACTTTGTTCTCAGTTCTCATGGATTTTCGTAATATTTATTGGACAAGCTCTTAGAAACTTTATTTCTATTTTTTTTCTTTTTTCTTGTGGTAAATCTGTTATTAAAAGAGGTGTCTTTTTATTGTTATATGTATAACCGGTTTTTGCATTATTATGTGCATAATAGTGAGTGATATTGCATATTTATTTATATTGATGATTTCTTTATAAAATCTTTATACCCTGCCTTATAATACTTACAATATACTTATAACTTCAATTGTACATTTGTAACATCCAAAAGGGAAATGGATTACAAATGTTTAATTTTTAAAGACAGATAATAATATGGACGAAAAAAAAATGACCGGTCTGTTAATCGGGATGCAAAAGAGCTTGTTCAATTTTGCTTATAGCCTGACCATGAATCGAGATGATGCTCAAGACCTGTTGCAAGCAACTTCTCTTAAAGTGCTTAGCAATGTAGAAAAATTAGTTCATTATGAAAATCTGAATGGGTGGATGTATACGATCATGCGTAATATTTTTATTAATGATTATCACCGTAACGTCAATCGCAGAACGGTTTATGATAATGAAGACGAAACAATAATGAAATCTGTTGCAAATGATCCTTCGGACGATACTCCTGAATCTTTATATAATGTCAAAGAAATAAATAAAGCGATCAATAGTCTTTCAAAAGAATATCGTGTGCCTTTTTCACTTTATCTTGCCGGTTATAAATATCAGGAAATTGCCGATGAAATGCATCTGCCTATCGGAACGATAAAAAGCCGTATCTATATGACACGTCAGCAATTGCAGTCTTAATTGAGAGATTACCATTATGAAAGATAGCGTGTGAGTGTGTGTTGTAAAAAGAAAAGAGGAAGCCAAATAATAATCGGCTTCCTCTTTTTAGTTTTGCAGAACAGTGTTTATCGGTTTATATTTATTTTTATAGTTTTTCCGTCAGAGAGGTTTTTTATTAAATATACTCCGGCAGAAAGGGGAATGCGAATATTTCCGTTTACTTCGTATCGGTTTATATAAGCACCGGTAATGTCATATATAGCAAAGATGCTTTTTTGAAGAGATTCGATGATCAGTTCGTTCTGAAAGCTATATATTTTAAATAAAGAGTTCTCTATTCGAGTAATTCCGTCAGGATTATCGTAATCGCTTATCTCTATATCGTCTATATTGATGCGGTTACCTTTATCCTTCACTATTTTGATTCGGATGTTACCCGGCTCGTTAACTATGTATGTAAATTTTTGCAATGTATTTGTCAATGTTTCCGACTTTTGAACGGTTTTCCAAGTCGTCCCTTGATCGGTTGAGTAAAACAAGCTGAAACTACCGTCGTTATCGCTACTGAAATTTGCCCCGTATAGAGAAATCATTCCGATACCTCCCGGCTTATCTTTGGCCATTTCGATCGACCCTTTTATGCGAGCCGATTGTTTCCCGTTCTTTTTATCTCCCGATTGAGTTCCGATCAGAGAATTTTCCATATACCATTCTGTAGCTGAACATTCGACATTTCCATTATTGTAGCTTCCTTTTGTTCCGTTCTCAAAAGTTTCGGAAAATGCTTTTTTTATTTCGATAACTCCGGATAAAAGTTCTATTTCTTCTTCTATTTCGGATGAGGATATCGTTAAATCGGCAGAATAATTTCCCGGTGCTTCTGAAGCCGATAGCCGGACATAAACTAATCCGCCTTCTGCAGGAAGGACAAGTTGAGTATTCCATTCTTGTTGATCTCCAGATAATTCGAACGGACTTTCAGTATTTATTTGCAATGGAAGCGAAGTGTCTGTCCCGGATATTTGTATGCGTTTGCTGTCTGATGCATAACCTGTTATTGTCGTAAAAAGCAGGTCTCCGTCTTCTAAGTCATATTCTATATGAGGATTTAGCGGCAGAGTCCGAATTGTAACCGTATTGGATGTCAAACCTCCTCCGGATAAATTGTAACTATATTCAGTGTCAGGTGTTAATCCTGATATTTCCATTTTTGTCGTATTTTCATCGACTGTTTTTGGAAATCCCGGAAGAGGAGAACCCGATGAATTTTGATATACCGTAAGAGATATATCTTGTATGTGTGCCGGATTTATCCAATTTGCCGTAAATGAATTTTTTGTAATGTCCGTAGCTTGAAGAGCGGGAATACCTTCGACGGCTTCGGCTTTCAGATCTACATTAGCAACCAAAGATCCGCAAGAAACGGTTAAATTCCCTTCTGACCGTCCTGCTATTGCCGTAGTATAGGTAAGGGTAACATTTTTCCCGATTTTTCCTTCTTCTGCCGTGATCGTTTCGGGGGTGACAGAAAATCCCGTACCGCTTACCGATAAGGAAATATTCCCTTCGGGATTACGAACTTTTATTAATAATTCCCGGGATAAAGGATAATTGACAGCGGTCATACCGAGGTCGATTTCCGACTTATCTTTGGGAGAAATAATTGCCGGTTCATTATTATCTTCGGGATACCATTCCGTGTCTGTTTTATCTCCCCAGATATATTCGGCAAGTTCGGGATGATCGACAAACGGATTCCGGTTTCCTTGTATTTTATAGACTTTGTCGTTCCGGGCTATTTCCCAGTCATCGACGGGATCTTTTTCACACCATTCCAATAACATTTTTATTGTCCAATTTTCAAAAACAGGATAGGTGTTATTATCGAGTTGGTTTACCGAGTTTCCTGTCCATTTCTCGCTGAAATTTTCATAACAAGTAACCATGTACATATAAATGCGAGCAAAATCTCCTTTATATTGGTCGTTAGGTTCGAAAACAGTTCCCGAATATTCGGGAAAGGTGCATGTCCCCAATTTGCTGAAACCATTATCGGATTTATAAATTTCGCCATTGGTTTCTCCATACGGATAATTACTTCGTTTATTATTAACGAGTTTATCAGTGGGATAAACATTGAATAAATCGGATTTCATGTCCCCTGAGGCTTTTTCAAACCAACTTTGCGGAAATGAGTGTTCCCGATTATATTTATCGCCTTCTATTGTCCCTCCCGAACCTTTATCCTGATCTGTTACAAATGTGAAATTCGAAGTGTTTGAGTACATATCCCAAACTTTTCCGTCCGGACGGGCATCCGTGTCTTTATAAGCATCCCACAATCCGCTATATCCGACAACTTTGAATCCATTATTACTGATAATCTGATATAAGGCAGTCTTCAGATCTTTATCTTTTTTACCTTCGATTGCATCGTAATATCCATTAGGAATCTGTGCCCACAGAGTATATGCAGAGAGAGTAAAAAATAATGATATTATGCTTTGGCAAACAAAATATTTGATTTTCATAAAATGAAAAATTTAGTTTTCGATAATAACTTTATTGCTTTTACTTCCTTGCGGTGAGACTATTTTTACAATATAAACACCTGCTGTATCGATTGTATATTCTTCAAGATTCTCATCATGTAAAGTGCGTTCCAGAATCAATTGTCCGTCTATGGTAAATACATATACTTTCGTATTTGCCGGGGCATTAGAGACATATAGTCGGTTTGTATTACTATATATGACAGAATAACTAATATCTGTTATGTCGGGAAGAGCTGCAGGATCATCGGAAGTCGTTACTTTGATTTCATTCGATTTCGAAGCTGTTCCTCCGATAGGCGTAACTGTATAGTAATATTCTGTAGAAGGGGTAAGCCCTGTTACTGTTTCGGAAAGGGTATTTCCTACTTGTTTGGGATAACCGTTTACTCGTACTTCTTTGTATCCGCCTCCTTTACTGATGATGATTTCTTCAACATAAATACGTTTGTCCGAAGAGGCTTCTAATTTTATTACCGAAGATGGTGTGCCGGCCGGTAGCGGCATCTTTTTTTCTATTTGGCTGCTGACATTCAGCTCATCTATCTTTTTACCGTCCAGATAAATATATAGTGATGCAGCTCCTTTATATGGAGATGCTTTTATATATAATGAAGTCTCATTACCCGAAAGGTCGAGAGCCGGAGTGGAGATAGATCCGTCTCTACTTCCCGAAGCCAGGCGTACACCGTTATCGCCTTCTATCGCAGCAAATCCGGAAGTTTCCCAGCCTTTAGGGATTTGAGTCAATTCTTTAAAATTCGTATTTAATACCGTGACTTCCTCTCCCGAAGATGTATTATCTAAATAATAGACATCCAACAAATATCCGGTTGCACCATTGGCCGCACTCCACTGTGCGGTAAAAGAATTACTGGTAATATTTATCGGGTCTAATGCCGCAAATCCGTCTATCGCTTTTCCGGTTAGGGTAACTTGTGTAGAATAGGCCAAATCTTTTCCCGATATTGTCAATGTCGCGTTATTCAGACCGACTTCTGTCGGTAAATAGGTTACGGTTATCTGTTTCCCGTCGTTAATATCCGATGCGGAAACAATCGTTTCCGATAGAGAAAAGAGTGTTGCATCTGTTCCGCTAAGAGTAAGAGTCAGATCATTCTCGATATTTTTCCCTTGTATGAGAATATTGTTACTGACGGAGTGATTAAACAATGTAGTTCCAATGTTTATTGTCGATCCGCTTAACGGAGAAATCAGATAAGGATGTTCGCTTCCGTCAGGATTAAAAGGTTCGTCGGTCCTGTCCCCGAAGATGAGATCGACAAGTTCGGGATAATCGATGAACGGATTTCGGTTTCTTTGTTCATTATAAACAGCATCGTTTCTGACTATTTCCTTTTCACTTACGGCATCTTTTTGATGCCAGCGGAGCATCATATCCAAAGTCGGTTTGGCTAAATGAGGAAATGAAGAACTGAATACCTGACTTTGCCAGTTTCCGCACTTATCGGCATATCGGGTGGCAATATAAAAATAGGCACGGGCAAAATCCCCTTTATACATATCGTTCGGTTCGAATACCGTTCCGGTTATCCCGGGAGTAGCGGATGTCCCCCATTTAGAAAAACCGTTTGCCGAAGAACTGTATTTTGAGCCGACCTCTCCGAAGGGATTGTTTGATCTGTATCCGTTTATTTTCCCGTCTGTCGGATATACCAGCCATGCATCCGATTTCATAGGACGAGCTTCATTAAACCAACTTTGCGGAACTGAATGTTCCCGATTATAGCAATCTCCTTCGTTTTTATAGTTCCCGCACGTATTACTAAAAGAAAAATCTGTTATGTCGGAGTACATGTCCCATACTTTTCCGTTCCGGTTATCCGAAGTTCGATAAACGGAATATAGCCCGTCATATCCGACATCTTTAGCTCCGTTATTTAATATCGTAGATAATGCTTCTTGCAAAGCCTTTCCGCTTTTTCCTATAGCTTTGTCATAATAGCCTGTGGGAATTTCTTGGGCGTGTAAGGATAACATGCCTGTAAACAATAGCCACGAAAAGGAATAAAGTAAAAATTTTTTCATATTTATATTTGTTAGGTATCGTTTATCTTTCTGAAAGAAAAAGGGTATCAAAATTAGTATATATAAATAAGAAAGGAAAGATATTTACATAGAAAGGCGAAATTCCGATGATACACAAGTTCAAACAGCTCGGCTACAACATAGTGCTCGACGTCAAAGGGACAAGAGTAAAAAGTATCTGAAGTTTTTCTGAGCAAGAAAAACTTCAGAATAACCATTAAAACCAACGACGTTTACGGAATAGCCATACACCGAAAGTAGATAAAGTGATTGATGCTATTAAAATGATAGGAAAGCCATACGGACTATCTTGTAACGAATTGGGTACGTTCATCCCGTATAGACTTGCGATGAGAGTCGGAATCATGAGAATAAGGGAGATTGAGGTTAGCTGTTTCATGATATCGCCCATATTATTTCCGATCACAGAAGCGTATGCATCCATCATACCAGCAAGAATGTCGCTATATATATTAGAGGTCTCAAGGGCTTGTCTCATTTCTATTTCTACATCTTCGACCTGATCGGGATCAATATATTTACTGCTCCTTTTATCGTGTTTGATCCTGTGCAGGAGAATAGTATTCCCTTTTAAACTGGTTATAAAAAAGACAAAACATTTTTCTATCTGCAATAGCGCTTGAAGCTCTTGATTTTTAATAGATCTTTCTAATTCTTTTTCGCTCTCCTTTATAATGATATTCAGTTGTTTGAGATATTTCATGTACCATACTGCCGCAGAAAATATGAGTTGAAGAACCAGATCATAGGGATTATTGAATCCGATCTCTTTACGTTGATTATACCGGATAAAATCCCCTATCATTTCATTTTCGTAAAAACATACAGAGATGATCAGGTCGTTTTTTAAGAAAATACCTAAAGGAACTGTCGTGTAGGCATATCCGGTATCATGGCCTTTTGTCGGGATACGAAGGATAATCATTTGCCATTCGTCTTCGTATTCGATACGTGGTCTTTCTTCAGGGTCTTCTATGTCTTTCAGAAAAGACTCGGGAACATTGAGTTCGTTAAGCAGATAGTCGATATCGATCTTGTCGGGTTGTTCGATATTGATCCAATAATTGGGCATCCAGATTTTTTCGGGCATAAGTTTTATGCCGTTCAGATAAGTCTTCATATACAAATCTCCTATACTTTTACAGGTAGAATTTGTATAAAATCCTACCCTTACGTTAATATTCCGAATGATAATCGTCCATTTTGTTTATTTTTAGAACGGTGCAAATATAATAAAATGATTGTTTCCGTGCTTTTCTATTGTCGAAAATTCCTAATTGCAGTTGAAAATTCTTTTATAGTATATATTTCCTCATTATGTGTTTGAAGTTTGCCTTATGACACGAAATTCATTTTGCGCTATTTCTTTTTGTTGATAAATGGATATATAAAACCGATTAATAATCTGTAAGATATACTTAATGACATATATCATTAAAAGATTTATTATACGGAGTTCCTAATAACTGTTCATATTCTGAGCAGAATGCATCATAAGTGCTCTTCGCCAGTCCTACTTTACCATTTTTTACCAGTACGTTACATTTTAAGTGTATGGCATTTTCATCTGTAGGGTCGAATAAGAAAATAATGTCTGCAATTTTGGTAAGGAGTCTGAAATCTGTCAGATTCCCTGATTGTACGATATTCCATAGCATATCTTGAACATAATTGGCGTAATCGGATTTGAAAGAATCGACCCAGTCCTGATTCAGATATGGCAATGGTAATCCGTTAGTGATGAGATGCAGTACGTCATATAATTTATTTACTTGAACCTTTGATTGTTTTTGTAACTTTTTCAGACTCTCGAAAACCGTATAATAGTCGCAAAAGAACGGTTCGCTGCATTTCGTTGCCCAATAAGTATTTGTATTTACTAATTCGATACCTCCTATTTCTTCAAGCAAAACTTTTAGTTTCCGAATGGTAACCCGCCGGTTGTTCTGTGCGCTTTCATCGCTTTTGTCTGCCCACAAGATTTCACACATAGTAGAGTTGGAAATTCCTTTTCCGTTTTTCTGTGTGTAGAGAATGATCAATATAAGTAAATATCTTAATGTCGGAGTAAATGATTTGGTTATATCGTTTCCGTTTTTGTCCCACACTTGAAATCCTCCGAGAAATAATATTGCCGATCGATTTGGAATTGCTTCGGGAACATATTCTTCCATATTTAAGATCACCGAATCTTGAACTGTAGATTTTTTCTTTCTTATATATATTATGAATAGTGCCGTTCCTATAATCAGAATAATTGCCGTTGCGATATATAACCACATAAAGTCGGCCTTTTCCCGGGCCGGTTGAATAATGCTCGCTGTAGATAATGGCGGATACAGTAATGAATATACGGATATTTGAGATTTGTCTTTTTCGTGAAAAATGGTTACGGCATATAATTTATTGTCTTTCTTGCTGTAAAATAGAGAGCAGTATGCATTTATATCTTCGAATGGATAGGGAATCGTATCTGCTAATGTCCGGGAATTTCCGTTGCTTATATCGAATGATTTCAGAACAATATGGCTGTTACTCCGGTTATTGGGGAAGCAAAGTGTGTAAAATAAGTTTTCGGTAGTATCTATTATCATAGCGTTCGATACGACAAAAGGCTCTTCTTGTTTATCCAACGACCATAACTTCTTTATTTTTCCCGTGTAGGGATCTGCTTCGTATAAATCATAATAATTATAAGGTCCTAATTCTTGTAATCCGCTGATATGGCCATATCCTCCGAATATCAGTATAGAATTTTCCGATTTTATGCCTAATGCACTCAGATAACGAGGAGGAATCGAACCTTTCATATCGATTTTTTCCCATTTCGATTCGTCGGAATATAGTTTGAGAAAATCATTCTTATAATGATATTCGCCATATCCTCCGAATATGTATAAATTAGAATCTTTTGGAGAAATAAAAGAGTTATGGTGAGTATGGATAGGGTTCTTTGTGTCTTTATTGGCTTGACTCCACTTATGGGTTTTGAAGTCGAATCTGGAGATGATAGGACCGTCGAAGTCATAAGACCATAGTTCGTTTGTCGAAGGTTGATAAATTAACTGGTTCGAGCTTACATAGTACGGGTTACCCAATTGTACGGGGATTGTATCTATGCGGTTATCGGTTAGGTGGTAAACGAGAATTTGTTTTTGATCAGCAAAATAAAGTATGTTATCTTTTTCGTTGAAGGCAATTTGAGTGTAATGTCCCGAAACGAAAGATCGTTCTTTTTCCCATTGCGTATGTTTATCTATTTCCCAAATGGGATTGTGTACTATTGCAGATCTACAAGAAACCGAGTCATATACTTCTGCGATCTGATGTTCTCTCAACGGCCAGTATGCTTCTATTTTACCTTCTTGATCTTCAATGCGTATATTTTTGATTGCCATGGGAGGGACATCGTAGGAAAGAAAGTCGGGATGACTGCAATATCCGAATTGAAAACGATATCGAGACAATTTTTTGTAATGATATGGAATTTTGATCTCTTCACCATTAAACGATATTGTTATTTCTTTTGTTTTAGGGTTTATACCGAAATGAACCGTAACCCAACTGTTTTTTTCGTATTGCTCCAATATCTGTCTGCTGAAGGGAGTGAATATTCTGTTTCCTTCGATAAAACTTAAAGATTTTCGTCCATCGGAATAATTGGATACCAAATCAAAGCATACCGTATCGTTAGCTATAATTCTGAAAATATATCCGTAGTTGTGCAATTCGGTTCTGAACCGCAATCCGAAATCCAAGGAAAATCCTTCGGGCAGGTAAAATTCTTTACCGTCATTCAACAATAAAGAAGTCCTTTTTTCTTTGATTACCTCATGGGATGCAAAATTTAAACCGGAGGAGATATCCGTTGCTGAAATATGTAAAAGGAAGAAAAACGACAAAATAGAAAATATGAAAATTTTCTTCATGGCTTTTGTTGATGTATAAATGTGTTTCAACAAAGGTAGTGAATATATTTAAAAGACTAAAACAAAAAAATAAAAAGGAATACCGCTTTTTGCTTTTTGGGAAAATTAATGAATAATTTCCGTTTCTGTTTCTGTAAATTTTAGAGTAGGGCTCGGTTATTTTTTATTCATTCTCTTATTAATGAATAATTAATGACGGTAGATATAGGTCGGGGATATTTTTGCCATACGATATTTATTTGTTGTTTTTTAAATTAGTTGAGATGAAAGGCACGAACAAAATCCCTTTACTTTTATTATTTGTTATTCTGACCGGTTGTTCTCTCCGTGTTTCGAAGCCGAAATATAAGAGCAGCTTAGTTCCTGAATCAGGACAATTTTTTAAGTGTAAAATGTCTTCTGAAATTTGGGTTGCCGATTGCCGTAAGGATTCGGCGCTGTCGAAAATGGTGGCTACGGCAATCCAAGGGATTATTAATCAGGATTCGGCAGAAGTTTATTTATTTCTCGGAGATCATCATGTTCGTCAGTTGAATGATACGGAGCGGAAATATACGGTTCTGAATAGAGATTCGAGAGCCGGAAATGCGGGACTGCAATCATTGTTGGATAAATATTTGAACAGGTTCTCTTATATATATGTATGGGATACTTGTAAAGATTGGACGTGGAATATGGCTTTGATGCTTTCTTCCCAGAACAAAGGCATTCCGTTGACACGAGAATATGCCGATTGGGTGGTGAAGAAATATAATTGGAAAGGTGAAGTTGTCGATTTATCAGAAGAATGGGTGAATAAAGAGTCTGCTTATAATTGGGCTATCGCCGAATTGATGCCGAAATGTCATAAAAATATTCTTTTTTCGGTAGGTTTAAGAGATGATTGGCGCGGAGCTCCTTGGACTTTGTATGATTATGCTACTGCATCCGGAGGATTTGCTTTCTGGTTGGATGACGCTCAAAAAGATGAACAGCAAATTATCCGGAATATTTGTATTGCGGGTAAGTACAACCCCGGATCGATCGTTATGGGGTATGCCAAAAGCGGAGATGACTTGTTGGCTACAGTCAATAATTATGGAATAGGTTATGTGGTCAGTGATTATTATGCCAA
>ERZ827088.3972-NODE-3972-length-12879-cov-4.450405_pt1 | contig 12879 bp, 10 predicted proteins | sample MGYA00519922_ERZ827088 | MGnify/ENA primary metagenome ERZ827088 (study PRJEB31778, sample SAMEA3449254) | human gut metagenome | biome: human gut; feature: human-associated habitat; material: faeces | place: United Kingdom | collected 2010/2012 ... | reverse complement strand
CAAAAATATCCCAAATGTTTCACGTGAAACATTCCTGCCCATAAATAAAAACAAAGCGCCGGTCCTGTGTAAATCAGGATCAGCGCTTGTTTTTTATCAATAATCGTTACTTCAACGGTTCCTTCCCCGGAAGTCCCGCCTTTCTCGGATATTTCTTTGCAGTGACTGCCATCTTCTTGACCGGGACAAAGGTGCGTTCCACATCTGTCTCCGGAAGAACTTTTACGATCACTTCTTTCAGTTCTCCGCCGAGTTTTTTTACCGCAGATTTCGCCTGTTCGATCTCCTCGTCAGCTTTCCCCGATTTATACGGAATAAAATAGCCGCCTTTTGAGTGAGGGGGAGCGTATAGGAAGTGTTGTTCATGAACGGGTCGGCAGCGTCTTCCTCGCTGATGCCCAGTTCGCGGCGCACTTCCATCGGGATGGGTTGCGTCGTCTCCACGTGGTAGACGTACTGCACCTCGTCCGGTTCTTTGTTGGGCTGTCCGTCCAGGTAGATGATGTGGTCTTTGATCTGCAGCGTCTGTCCGGGCAGGCCGACACAGCGCTTCACGTAATTCTCGCAGCGGTCGACAGGGCGGGAGACAATCTTTCCATAGTAGTCCGGGTCGTTGGCGATGGCCTCGCGTCCCAGGTTGTAGAGGAAGCTGTAGACTTCCTGTTGTTGATGGTGGCTGATGCTGTCCATGTCAGGCAGGGCCACGTTGCCTTGTTGGCAGGTGAGTTCTCCTATTTGGTAGCAGAGGCTGTAGAAGTCGGTGTTCTGCATGTTCAGGGCCACGGTGTCACCCGACGGATAGTTGAACACGACGATGTCGTTCAGCTGCACGTGTCCGAAGCCTTTCACGCGGCGGTAGTCCCAATGCGGCCACTCCAGGTAAGACTTGCAGTTCAGCACAGGAAGCGTATGTTGTGTCAACGGCATGGAGAGCGGAGTCTGCGGCACACGAGGCCCGTAGCTCAGCTTACTTACGAAGAGGTAGTCACCTACCAAGAGTGATTTCTCCAGCGACGATGACGGGATGGCGTAGTTCTGGAAAGCGTAGATGTTGACGAAGTAGACCGCAATGAGGGCAAACACGATGGCGTCCACCCAGCTCATTACGGTACGTACAGTGGCATTCTTCGACTTCTTCCACCACGTCCATTTGATTTTCTTGCTGATATAAGCGTCGTAGATAAACGGCACGACGATGAGTCCCCACCAGCTTTTCACCCACAGGAGGAAGAGCAGGTAGAGCACGGTCACCACAGCGAATTTAATCCATTGCTTCTTTTTCATAGGCTTTTAGAATTTGAAGAGGTCGTTCATGCCGAGAAATCCTTCGTGCGTGGCTGTGAATTCTGCGGCGAGCACAGCTCCCAGGGCAAAGCCCTTGCGGTTCTTGGCATCATGGGTGATGGTGATGCTGTCGGCTTCCGACTCGTAGCGGATGGAGTGTATGCCCGGCACCTCGCCTTCGCGGATGGAGCTGATGGGCAGTTCTTCCGGCCGGCAGTCAGTCGTACCGCTCACGCTTCCATCGGGAGCTGTCAGTGTACCTTTCACCCAGGAGGTCTTGCGTTTCAGGTTTTCCAGGATACCCTCAGCCAGTGTGATGGCCGTCCCGCTCGGTGCGTCGAGCTTGTGGACATGGTGTGTCTCGCTCATGCTTACGTCGTAACCGGGGAAATTGTCCATGATACGGGCCAAATAGTTGTTGACTGCGGAGAAGATGGCGACACCGATGCTGAAATTGGATGCCCAGAACAGGGTTCTTCCCTCTTCACGACAGAGCCGCTCCATTTCTTCGCCGTGTTCGCTCATCCAGCCCGTGCTGCCTGACACGACCTTTACGCCTGCGGCAAAGGCTTTCATGCAGTTGTCGTATGCAGCCGTCGGAGCTGTGAACTCGATGGCCACGTCGGCGTTGCGGAAAGCCTCCGAGTCGAAGTCCTGGCGGTTGTCCTTGTCGATGACGGACACGATGGTGTGGCCGCGTTGGAGGGCGATGCGTTCGATTTCCTTGCCCATTTTCCCATATCCTATCAGTGCTATTTTCATATGATTCATGCTTAAATGATTGGCAATATAAAGATTTCCTCGCAAAGATAAGCGTTTTATCAACGATACTTTGTAGATTTGTCCGATTATATAACCTCAATTAACATGGAAGAGTTGCTGCATTACGCGTGGAAGCATAAGATTTTCCCGCTGCACGAGTTGCGCACTCCCGAGGGAGAGCCTGTCGAGATTATTGACCCGGGACTGAAGAACACTGATGCAGGCCCGGACTTTTTCAATGCCAAACTGCGTATCGGCGAGACGCTTTGGGTGGGCAACGTGGAGATTCACCGCCGTTCGTCCGACTGGGTGCGCCACGGGCATGACACGGACCCTGCTTACGATTCCGTCATCCTTCACGCTGCGGCCGAGCTGGATGCGGACGTCTTCGACTGCCGCGGGCGGCGCATTCCGCAACTCCTTCTCCCCTATCCTGCCCGCTTGGCTGAACGCTACGACGAGTTGCTCCGGGCTGACCATTATCCTCCTTGCCATATCGTCATCCCCACCCTGCCCCGCCTCACGGTGCATGGCTGGATGGCCGCGCTCCAATACGAGCGGTTGGAACAGAAACGCCAGCGCGTGATGGAATGCGTGGAGCGCTGCGAACACAACTGGGAAGACGCTTTTTTCGTCACCCTGGCCCGCAACTTCGGCTTCGGGCTTAACAGTGACGTATTCGAACGCTGGGGACACAGCATCCCCCTGCGTGCGCTCGACAAGCACCGCGACGACCTCTTCCAGATAGAAGCCCTCTTCTTCGGCCAGGCCGGACTGCTGGAGGAAGACCTCTGCGACCCCTACTACGAGCGTCTGCAAAAAGAATACCTTTATCTTGCCCATAAGTTCGACCTCCGGCGCATGGAAGCCGCTTCGTGGAGACTGCTGCGCACCCGTCCGGGCAACTTCCCGCATGTACGCATCGCACAGATGGCCTGGCTCTTTTACCGCGAGCACTCTCTCCTCTCCCGCCTGCTCGAAGCTGACGACTTCGACGCCGTGCGCCGCATCTTCACGGCACAGACTTCGGAGTATTGGGATACGCACTACACCTTCACGTCCGCCTCGCCCCGCAGACGGAAGACCCTCTCCCGCTCTACGCAAGACTTGCTCATTATCAACACCCTCTGCCCTTTCCTCTTCGCATACGGCGCATACAAGGCCGACGAACGCCTCACGCGCCGCGCCCTTGACTTCCTGGAGCGATTGAAGCCGGAAGCGAACGCCATCATCCGCCAATGGCAGGCATGCGGACTGACGGTGGAGAGCGCGGCCGACAGTCAGGCGCTCATCCAGCTCAAGCGGGAGTATTGCGATGCGAAGAAGTGTCTTCGCTGCCGCTTCGGGTATGAATATCTGAAGGGGAAGCCCCTCCAAACCTCGCCGGAGAAGCCCCTCCAAACCTCCCCCGAAGGGAGGCTTTAGTCTGCATCGCAACGTTCGATGCTGCCTCTGTGCAGGTCTTTATAGAAGTCGTGATTGTAGCGGTAAGAGACCGTATCGGGAGTTTGGCCTTCTTCCGTTTGGCGTGCGATGCGGATGAGGCCTTGCAGGTTGATGGTGCGATGCTTGATATCCTTGTCTGCAAACAAAGAATCGGACGTGCTGAAGCGGGGCTTTTGCAGTTCGAAATCGACGTTGACCACGGCGGTGTCGTAGTTTTCAATGGAAATCGTTTGTCCGGTGAAGAGAATGTCATTCTTTTTTTAGTTGCACATAATCAATGGAATAGCTGAGCTGGAAAGCAACAGCTTCGCCTATTTTGCAATTTCCCAAAATCCCCGACATAGAGCCTGCGCATCGCAAGTCCTTCAAAAGAGGAGTCGGCTTCATCTCGTTGGAGTAATCGACCGTAAGTTCAGCGTGATGCACCTTCAGCTTGCTGTCCGTCGGCTGGATGTAGATGGTGTCATAGCCCGGTTCATAGGCGGCATCGATGAGAGCCCGCAGCGGGTATATCATCCTGCGATATTCCGGATAGGTCAGATGCTTCATGCTGATGGCCCACTGGTAGTTGTCCATCCGGATGGAATCTGTCGGGGCATTCGGGTCAAAAAGCGGGGTGATGTTGCCGTGAATTTCGCCGTTTATTTTTCTTGGTTCTGTAGTTCCGTACCGGTCAAAGAAGACGACCGTGTCGCTGCCTGTCTGGCTTGCCATCGTCCGTTCGCGCATCCCGTAGCCGGGAAGAAGCGACAGGATGAGCAGGGAGAGTAGGATAAGAGGAGTTCTCATAACAAGGAATTTTTATGTCAGACACGCCCGTAAAGTGCCACTTACCAAACGTTTTGCAATATAATATTATTTCCCGGATATACAATAAGGAGAAGATGTGTTGTATAACATGTTTTATGCGACCGACGGGCGCGCGGCTCACGACGGGTTGAGGCAAGAGGCCGCCAGCAACGCGAGCAGCATGAAGATTTCTTCGTCCGAGAGCGGGGCGAGGAGGGTGCGCAGCTTGGCGTAGGCGCCTTTCTTGAGGGTCTTGACCGTGTTGACGGAGACGCCCAGCAGGGTGGCTGTCTCCTGGTTGTTCTTGCCGTCGAGGGCGAGGAGGATGACCTGGCGCGACTGGCGGGGCAGGCTGTCGATGGCCGCGCGCAGCAGGCGTAGCGTCTCCTGGTAGGTGATTTCTTCGGCCAGGCGCGGGTCTTCGCGGTCGGCCTGTTCTTCGAGCAGGCGACGGGTGTATTCTTCCTCCACGTTGCGGTGGCGCAGGCGGCTGATGCAGAGGTTGTGGGCGGTGGTGTACATGAACGAGCGCGTCTCTTCGGGCGTGGGCAGGTCGTCCCAGCGTTCGTAGAGGCGCACGAAGGTCTCTTGGGCAATGTCCTGCGCCTCGTCGGTGTCGCCGGTGAAGGTCGTCACGAAGCGCACGACGGCGTTGAAGTGCCCGGTGAAGAATGCCTTGAATCGGAATATTTCGCTCTCTATCATGCTTTGTGTCTGTATGTGGTTTGAGGATTCGCAAGTCCATGAGCAGAAGCCGTTTGCCTTATCTTTCACTTCTTACGCTGCAAAAATAGGAAACTTTTTTTAGAATTCATTCACCCACTTTCAAGACTTGCGCGTTTTAAGAGTAGATTGGGAGCTTCCCGGGGCTGTCGGCCTGCGCCGGCGATGTGTCGCCCGCGCTTCTTTCGGGCTTCGAAAAAGGCTGACAGACGGAGGGCCTTCATCGCGGGCAGGAGCGGAAAGGTATCCGCCCGCGGACGGAAAGGAGGCTGTGCCTGCCCGGATAGGACTCCGCTCCCGGACGCAAAAGAGGCTGTGCGGACGGCGCACAGTGACAATGATTTAGCAAATAAGATGAAGAAATGAAAAAAACTGACTTACGACTTTCGGAACTCATCGCCCGCTGCCTCCTGGGCATCGCCACGGAGCAGGAGCGGGGACGGCTTCAGGCCTGGCTCGACGACGACCCGGGCCACAAGGAGGAATATGCCCGCATCGCAGAGCGGCTGCGCCGCGACTTGCTGACAGCCGATCCGGCCGACGCGCGCCGTGCGTGGAAGGCGTTTGAAGGCCGCTTGCCGGGCCGTCTGCGCCGCAGGTTGCAGGTGCGCCGCGTGTGGAGGTATGCAGCGGCTGTCGTCGTGCTGGCCGTCTTGTTGGCCGGAGGCTTGTGGTATGCGCTCCCGTCGATGGACGACGGACGTGTGGCTGACATCGTGCCCGGCAGTCCGAAGGCCATGTTGCAGACCGGGACAGGAGAGGAGGTGGAAATTTTCCCCGAACTGGCCGATGTGGGGACACAGACTGCCGGATGGGCGGTGCACAACGATAAGGGCGTGCTCCGCTACGACGCGCCCACACGGGCCGACTCCATCCGCGGCCTCTATCACACGCTCACCGTCCCCCGGGGTGGGGAATACACCGTCCTGCTGGCCGACGGCACGCGGATAAACGTCAACTCCGAATCGCGTCTGCGCTATCCCGTCGTCTTTGCTCCCGCCGACACCGTGCGCCGTGTCTACGTGAGCGGCGAAGCCTATTTCCAGGTGGCCCGTCATGAGACACTGCCCTTCGAGGTCTGCACCGCGCACGGGACGGTGAGGGTCTATGGCACGAAGTTCAATGTGCACGACTATGCAGACGAAGGACTGACTGTCGTCACGCTGTCGGAAGGCGCGGTGGCCTACGTCGTGGACGGGCGCGAACACCGTTTGTCGCCCGGCGGGCAGTTGACCTACGACCACGCGACGGGCAGGGTGGAGGAGAGGCAGGTCGATGCAGCCACCTACTGCTCGTGGATTGACGGTGTGTTTGAGTTCAGCGGGATGCCGCTGGAACGCATCATGAGGCAGCTTGCCCGTTGGTATGACATTGATTACAGGTTTGAAGATAAGGTGCTCGAAGGGCGGCTGTTCACCGGCATCGCCTTTCGCAACGCCCCGCTCCAGAACCTTTTGGACCAGATAGAGAAAACGACCCGCATCCATTTTGAAGTAAAGAACCGAACAATCATAATTACTAACTGATTTAAAACCAAAATTTGCTTATGAGAGAGATCAAGCAATCGATGCGCAAGGCCGGAACGGCTTTGCTCTCAGCCTTCTTCGTCCTTCCGTCACTGGCCCAGGAGCCGGACAATGTGACGTTGGAGTTGAACCGAGTGTCGCTGGTGCAGGCTCTGCAACAGTTGAAATCACAAACCCATGTGCGGTTTGTCTACAGTGACGAGGAGCTGCGCAATGCGCCGCCCGTGACCCTTTCGGTGGACGATGCCTCGTTGTCCGCCGTGCTCGACCTGCTCTTCCGCGACCAGCCGTACACCTACGAACGGAGCGGGGAGAACGTCTACGTCATCAAGCCCTTGAAACCTGCTGAAAACCAGCGGGGGGGGGTAAATAAGTCCATCCGCGGCAAGGTGGTCGACGCAGCCACGGGCATTCCTCTGATCGGCGCGACGGTGCAGGACACCAAAAGCCGGCGTGGCACCATCACGGCTGCCGACGGTACATTCACCGTCAGCGTGCCTCTCGACTGCCGTCACTTGTCCGTGTCGTTTATGGGTTATGAGAGTGAACGCGTAGTCCTGAAGCCCGGGACGTACACCGTGGTCGTCACGCTCGACGAGTCGGCACAGTCGCTTGACGACGTGGTGGTCATCGGTTATGGCACGGCCAACCGCAAGGACTTTACGGGTTCTATCTCTACGGTCAATACCGAAGAACTTCAAAACATCCCCGCTCTCTCGGTAGACGATGCCTTGGCGGGCAAGGCAGCCGGTGTGTCGGTCATCAAGTCCGACGGTTCGCCGGGCGGAGCCGTGCGTATCCGTGTGCGTGGCGGCGCGTCGCTTTCGGGCAGTACCGACCCGCTCTACATCATTGACGGCATCCCCACCGAGGTTACGGACAACTACCTTACGTCCACTGAGATGGTCAACCCGATGGAAGCCGCCAACTATGGCGACGACTTCAACTCCAGCATCTCGGGTGCGTTCGGCCGTGGCCTGAACAACCTGGCCGGCCTCAACATAGCCGACATCGAGAGCATCAGCATCCTGAAAGATGCCTCGGCAACGGCCATCTACGGTTCGAAAGCAGCCAACGGCGTGGTCATCATCACCACCAAGCGCGGCCAGCGCGACACCAAGCCGCAGGTGAACCTCAATTACTACGTGAGCGTGAGCAACCCCATCAAGGAGAAGGTGCTCAACGGAGAGCAATACAAGACAGCCTTGATGGAAGGTGCGCAGAATTCCATCCGTAACTTGGAGTACAACCTTGCTCAGATGACACCAGAAGAACGGGCCATATACAGCACAACGTTCAACAGCCGGATAACCGACGCACAAAATGTCATCGACGACGTGCTCGACATGGGCAATGAAAGTACCGACTGGCTCGACCTCGTTCTACGCACGGGCGTGGCCCACAATGTGGACTTCTCCGTGTCCGGTGGCGGCAAGAACAACCGCTACTACACGTCGTTGTCTTACACGAAGCAGGACGGTACGCTCATTTCGACCGACTTCGAGCGCTACTCCGGCAAAGTCAGCCTCGACACCGACATTTCCAAACGTTTCCGTACGTACACCAACATCAACTTTGGCTATACGAAGAACAACATCACCAATGGCCTCTATTCACAGGCTTTGTCCGCGCCGCCCGTCATCCGGCCCTACAACGACGACGGCACGTATGCCTCGATGGGCGAGCTGGGCGAGAGCTACATGGGCTTCCAAAACCCGATGGCCGTGGCCTCTGCCACCAACCAGGCCAAGACCTACATGTTCAAAGGCTCGCTCAGTGCCGAGGTGGACATCTTGAAGGACCTGAAGTTCAAGAGCACCGTGTCAGTGGACTACCAGAATTATAACCAGCTCAACTACATCCCCAGTTACCTGAAGACCGGAGGCTACTACGGCGCGGAAGACTCCGGAGGCGGCACAGGCACGCAGGCGCAGTCGAACATGCTCGGTGTCTTCTTCGAGAACACGTTGACTTATAACCACGTGTTCAATGCCGACCATCGGCTCGACGCGCTCATCGGTACGTCGTGGGAAGACCGCCGGACGAGCTATTTCTCTGCCACCGGCAAGGGTTATCCTGACGACGACTTCCTGAACAACCTCAGTTCAGCCCAGACACCGGCCCAGGTGCAGGGAGCCAACCCCAGTGAGACGAACTCGCTCCTCTCGTTCTATGCCCGCTTCAACTATGTGTTCAAGGAACGCTACTACTTGACCTTCACGGGGCGTGCCGACGGTTCGTCGAAGTTCGCGCCCGACTACCGTTGGGGCTATTTCCCCTCGGGTGCTGTGGCATGGCTCATCTCGGAAGAGCCGTTCCTGAAAGATGTGCATTGGGTGGACGAAATCAAGCTCCGTGCCAGCATCGGTAAGACCGGTACGCAGGACATCGCCGACCACATGTGGCGCACGCTCTATGCCGCCGGTGCCTACGGCGGACAGAGCGCACTCTATCCATCCCAGCTTGGCAACGACGAAATCAAGTGGGAGTCAACCGTGCAGAAAGACCTCGGCCTCGACTTCTCTTTCTTCAGAGGACGTTTGGGCGGTACGCTGGCCTACTACCACAAGATAACCGACGGCGCTTTGCTCAACATCACGCCTGCGCCTAGCTCGGGCTACAGCACCGTGGTCTACAACATTGCCGAGATACGCAACATCGGTTGGGAGTTTGAACTTCACGGCGACTTTATCCGCACACGCGACTGGACATGGAGCGGCTCGTTCAACATTGCACACAACGCCTCCAAGGTGCTCTCTATTGCCGGCGACCAATACTCTAACGCCGCCAACCGCAACGAGCTGAATCTCGGCACGAGCATCGTGCGCGAAGGCGAATCGCTGGGTCTGCTCTGCGGATACAAAGTTGACGGCATCATTGAAAACGAAGCGCAACTGGCCGAATACAAAGCGCGTTTCTCCGGTTGGCGGAGTCTTTTCCCGGCCATCGGCGTAGGGTCGCCTATGCTTGCGCTCGACGAGACAGGCTGGTATTACCAAGATGTGATAGGCAACTGCACGCCCAAGTTCTTTGGCGGATACACCAATACGCTCCGATGGAAGAACTGGTCGCTTTTGGCCATGTTCACCTTCTCCTACGGCAACGAGCTTATCTACCAGAAGGACGTAACCGACATGGCCATGAACTCGCTGGCCAACCGCGGCGTAAGCATATTCGACGGCTCTACGCCCACTCACATCAACCCCGACCGTCCGATAAATTTGTACAACGGCAGCATAAACTTCCTGACCAACCTGAACGTGTACGACGCTTCCTACCTGAAGCTGAAGACCCTCTCGTTGCAGTATGCTTTCCCGGCCAAGTGGCTCAAGAAGCTGCGCATGAGCAGCGCCTCAATCTATGCCACGGGTACCAACCTGTTTACCGTGACGAAGTATCCGGGCCCCGACCCCGAAGTGAGCGACGACCCGCGCAGCATCATCGGCGGCGGACGCGACATCAGTTCTTACCCCACCACGCGCAGCTACACCTTTGGCGTGCGCATAGGTTTCTAACCCTTTAACGAATAGCGATAATATGAAAACGATAAAGACTTACTTAGCAGCGGGCGGATGCCTGCTCATGATGGCGTTGACCACGGCGTGCGAAGACCGCCTGAGCGCCCTGCCTTCGCAGTCGAAAGTGGACGACAACCTGATAGTCGACCAAAAGAGTGCCGAGTATGCGCTCAACGGCATCTACTACATGTATGCGCAGTGTGGCACGGACTATTACGATGTGCTTTCTACCGGATGCTGCAGCACGCAGGAAATCTATCCGGCCAACTTCTCCGGAGTCATTACCTTCTATCAAGGTTCTTACATGCTCGAAAACCACGATGTTTCTTCCTTGGCTTCCTATGGCTCTTCCCTGTGGTCTGTTTCCTATTCCCAGTTGGCAGCCGCCAACGGTGTGCTTCACCAAATGGACGCTGCACCCGATAACTGGTTCTCCGGCAACCGCAAGGCGGAAATCATAGCCGAAGCACGCTTCATGCGCGCCCTCATCCACTACAATCTCCTGCGCTGGTTTGCCTGGTATTGGGATTACGACAGCCCCTACGGCGTGCTGTTGCGCACGGAGCCAGTGTTGGCTAGTACCATAGCCAAAGACCGCAGTACGGTGGCCGACTCGTACCAGTGCATTCTGGACGACCTTGACTTTGCCATCGACAACATCGTGGAGGAGAACCCCAACCACTATGCCAACGTGTGGGTAGCCAAAGGTTTGAAGGCCCGCGTGCTTATGATGCGCGGACAGGGGACGGACTATGCCGATGCGGCCGAACTGACGCGCGACATCATCAACAACGGACCGTATGAGCTGGAGGAAAACGTGCTCGACATCTTCTATGAGAAAGGTCTCGACAGCCCGGAAGTGATGTTCGGCATACAGCCTAAGGACGGGCAGACCGACGTGTATGAAACCTATTATTACAGGAGCAATCCCCAATATGAACCTTCGGCTAAGCTCGATTCCATCTTCGGCCTTATCCCCGGCGACCCGCGTCGGGAAGCACTCTTCACCGAAGTGCTTTATTCCTACAGCACACCAGAAAATCCGGTTTACTACACGCTCATTTGCAAGCACATGCCAAAGGACAATCTCACATCTGGCACTGTGGAGGAGAGTCAATACCAGATGCGTCTCACGGAGATGTATCTCCTGCGTGCCGAAGCCCTGGTGCGTTCGGGAGGCGACCGGAACGAAGCCAAGAACCTGCTGAAGACCGTGCTCAGCCATGCCGGAGTGACCGATTACACCCGCGTGGACAATGCCGCTACCGACGATGCGCTGTTGGGCGAAATTTTCTACGAAACGCTGCGCAACCTTTTCTGCGAGAGCGGACGCGAGATGGAAATCATGATGCGTATGCCGAAGGAAATTGTCTACGACTTCAATCCCGTGTATGCCATCAACGACCAATATAATATCATGCCCATTCCGGCGGATGAGTTCGATAACAATGCCTTGCTCCAAGAGCAGAACCCCGGATATTCGAAAGACTAAACCAACAAATATAAACCGATAAAAAGATGAACAAATTTCTTTTCTCCGCAGCCCTCGTGACTGCACTCTGCGCCGCATGCGCCCAACAACCCAAAGACCGGTTCACCCTCGACGGCATAGCCGAGGGATGGGACGGACAGTATGTGTATCTGGCTTACCAGAACGACAGTACGCAGATAGAGGACAGCGTGCTTGTGGCCGAAGGCAAATTCCATTTTGAAGGCCAGTTGCAACAACCGGTCATGGCCCGAATCAACGGAAAACTTACGTCGAACGTGTACGACCCGGCAAAGATGGCCTCATTTTACATTGAGCCTGCAGTTATGACCCTTACGCTCAACACCGCCAACCTGAGCCAGAGCCGCTTGGAAGGCTCAGCCACGCAAGCCGGCGTAGACAGTCTTAACGCCCAGCGCGAGGCCATCATGGCCGAGGCCAAGTCGATTGAGGATGCCATGGCCGCAGAAACCGACCACGAGAAACAAAGCGAGCTGCGCGAACAGTTGGAGCCCTACATGGAGCGCGCCAACAAACTTTACGATGTCTATATAGCTACCCATCCGGGCTCGGTGGCATCGGCGGACTACATGCGCTTCCGCATGGGCAGCATGAGCTATGAGGACATAAAGCGGGTGTACGAATCCTTCACGCCTGCCGTGCAGCAGACCGAATCAGGCCGCGAAGTGGCCAAGGAACTGGAAGTGCTCGCCCGCGTGCAGCCCGGACAACCTGCTCCCGACTTCGAGAAAGAGGACGTGAACGGCAAGCCCTTCCGTCTGTCCGACCTGCGGGGCAAATACGTGGTCATTGACTTCTGGGCCTCATGGTGCGTGCCCTGCCGCAAGAGCAACCCGCACATGAAGGAAATGTATGCCAAGTGGCACGACAAGGGCTTGGAATACGTTTATGTGGCCGACAATGACAGCCAGCCCGATAATTGGCGCAAGGCTATCAAGGAAGACGGTCTGGAAGCTTTCCACCACGTGTTGCGCGGCCTGAAGGTAGACCGCTCGAACGGAGAAATGAACTTCGACCGCACGAACGACATCAGCGACAAGTATGCCGTTCACTTCCTCCCCACGAAATACCTCATCGACCCCGATGGCAAGATAGTAGGCAAGTTTGAAAGCGACGAACTGGAAGCCAAACTGACGGAGATATTTGAATAAAGTGTGATAATTTGATTGGCAAAACAGAAGCTCCGCGCATCCCCCGGGTTGGGGAAGGCGCGGAGCTTTTTATTTTCTAGACACGGATGACGCGGAGAAATAAGTAAAAATCCGCGTCATCCTTTAGATTTGGAAAGCAAAAGAAAAGCGCAAAAGATATACTTTTGTAG
>ERZ827088.3969-NODE-3969-length-12884-cov-3.233144_pt1 | contig 12884 bp, 10 predicted proteins | sample MGYA00519922_ERZ827088 | MGnify/ENA primary metagenome ERZ827088 (study PRJEB31778, sample SAMEA3449254) | human gut metagenome | biome: human gut; feature: human-associated habitat; material: faeces | place: United Kingdom | collected 2010/2012 ... | reverse complement strand
CTGTTTTGGGCACAACAGACGGCGGCTCTAATAACCCTATTCCGGGTGCTGTATTTGCTCGTTCTAACAACGGCACAAACGGCGGTGAGTCTTACATTACGGGTGACTTTAATTTCACCGCTCCTGCAACCGAGCAGAAGGATCTTACTGCTACTTCTTACCCGACATCAACTAAGTATACACTTGGCACAAAGTTTGGTGCAGTTGCTGCTTGGAACTGCCGTAACACATTAAACTACTGCGGTTACAACTGGTACACATCAGAGATGAACAATCAGGTTCTTAACCCTGCTGTTCAGATTGTTGATATTACTCCGCTTGTTGAACTTGTTGATTTATGTAACACATATTTGCCGAATTCAAATATGTATACCGATGAAAGTTGGGCTGCATTCACAAAAGCACTTGAGCGTGCACAGGCAAATATTGACTATACAAATATTAATACAACCAATTTGCTTAATCAGTTAATGACAACATTAAAGTCTAAGTACACCATGCTTTGGAAAGCAAAAGAAGGACTTGAAGTTAAGACTCTTAATGTTACATTCAACTATAAGGATTCAACAGGCTCTGATGCCACATTGGTATTCCCTGTAACTTACGGCGAGAAGTTATCAGACGCTCAGACTAATGAAATCAACACAAAGATTGTTTCTTATGTTGACAGCAAGAATTACACTCACAAACTTGTAGCTTTCGAGCCCGCATTTAACCCAAATGAAGCAGTTACTGCCGACGTAACTTACACCGCTAAGTATGACGAAGGTACTCCTAACGCAGCAATTTGGACTGAATTTAATTCAGCTAAGGACGCTCTTATTGCTAAGCTTCAAAGTGGTTCTAAGTTCACCGCAACAGCTCTTGAAGACGTTAAGGCTGCTATTGCAGAACTTTCATATTTCAATTTCACATCAACACAGCAGGCAGAGATTAAAGCTGACAAGCAGAATTTAATCGATTCTCAGAAGGATACAATGCTTCAGCTTGCCGAAAGTTTGGCTACTATTGAAATTAATGATGATGTAGCAAAGGCTGTTAATGAAGCACAGGCAGCAGCTAACAAAAACGATTACGATATGTATGACAAGCTTGGCGACAACTTCAAAGTTACCAAGGACGTTACATTTGATGTAATCAATGCAGATTTAACAGGCGGCACACAGCTTACTGTTAAAGGCTATTTATATTCAAATCAGACTGAGCTTGATAATGCAATCAAGGCAGCTCTTGAAGGTCTTAAATTAAAGACTTATGATATTTATGTAAACAATAAAAAGATTGGTACAGTTGCTTACGGCACACCTCTCTCTGTAACACCTACAAAGATTATTTCAACAACTGACACAACAAGTAAGGGCGACGGCGCTAACTACAGTTGGACTTACAGCTTCACAGCTCCTTCACGTGACCCTAACTTCGGTACAGCCACTCAGGATAACGACAAGTATCTTACTGCTAGCAAGTATATGATTACTGCTCCTTCATTCGGCTTTATCGTTAAGGGTGAAACTCACCTTACTGCTACTCAGGTTAACGGCGACAAGACAGGTTACACAGTAACATTCAAGTCAGGCGTTAACGGCAAGATTATTAATGTACTCAATACTGACGCAAGCGGCAATTTTGAAATGCCAACTGCTCCAAGCGTTCCTTACTACACATTTGAATCTTATTCAAACGGTGTTGCTGCAGGCGCTTTGGCAACAGTAACTAAAGATACAGTTATCACTGTAAACTACACAGCAGACACTAATAATCTTTATACATTCTATGTGTATAATACACCTGATGATTTCTATAATTCTAACGTTTCGGAAACATGGGACGATGAAGATTCGGGTGCACCTACTACTCATAATTCTGTTGCATATAACCAGCTTGTAACTGTTAATATTCCGGGTGCCTATGCAATTGCTAAGGGCGTAATCGATGACGTAACAGGTGATTACTGTTATTACATCTTGGCTTATGGTGATTCATATAGTTTCTATGCTCATGAATCAATTGGTGATTCTAATTATACATCGGGTATTGTTGGTATCACAGAGGAACAGTATAAAAACTACCAGGTTCCTGATAATGAATATATGATGTATGTTTACGGCACTGACGGTGTACGTATCGTAGCAGAACAGGATACACTTACCGGTGAGTATATTACTAAGGACCTTGAATTTGAAGTTTACAACCGTGAAACTCCTGTATTCACAGATGATAATTCTAAGTTCTCACTTATCGGTACATTCATTTGCCCAACAGGCTATGAGATGGTTGAAACAGGTTTCTTAATGACAAAGGGTACTTCAAGCTTAACAATTGAAAATGCTTCTGACAGTTCAAAGGGCGTTTCTAGATTCAAGGCTTCAAAGTACACAGTCGGCAACCAGTTCGTTATCAATATTAAAACACCTTCTACTGAGCAGAACTTCAAGTATGTTGCTTATGCTAAGTATAAGGATAAGAGCGGAAAGATAGTAACCAAGTATGGTAAAACTATTTCTGCAACAACAGCAAATTCATAAGAAGGGAGTTAGATAGTTATGAAAAAGTTTTATGAAGAACCAGAGATTCAAATTCGTAATTATGTTCTCCCTACAAGAGATGTAGTTATGACATCTGATCCAAACGTTGAGAATCCTGACAAGGGTCCGGACCTTGGCGACGGTGACGATTACGATTTCTTTAAATAATCAATAACTGATTTAGGGCCGTGGCGGTAACGTCACGGTCCTTTTTATATTTTTAAGCAATTAAATATATTATTATAAACTGTAGGGGCGAACATTGTTCGCCTTATTTTTATGCAACAAAATATTACAAATTTATAAAATATAGAAAAAAACCTAATTCTTATTTGACATATTATAAGTTATATATTATTATTAAAGTAATTAACTATGTCTGGAAGTGGGCTTATGAATATTCTCGTTTGCGGTCTTGGTCTTATAGGTGCGAGCCTTGCAAAAACATTAAAGAAAAATACAAAGCACCATATTATGGGTTGGAACAGAACGGACTCTGTTTCAAAGCGTGCATTAAGTGACGGTGTAATAGATGAAATCGGTCAGCTTGAGGATTTAATGCCAAAAGCAGATGTCACGATTGTAAATTTTTACCCTGAAGCGATTGCTCCTTTTATTAAAGAACATAAGGCTTTGTTTAAGAAAAACAGTATAGTAACAGACTCATGCGGTATTAAGACTAAAATTTGCCGTGAACTTGAAAAGGAAGATTTTGATTTTTATTTTGTAGGCGCTCATCCTATGGCAGGCCGTGAGGTCAGCGGTTACGATAATTCGCTTGATAATCTTTTTGACAATGCTTCGTTTATCTGTACCCCGACCGGAAACACTCCACGTTATATATCAGATGCACTCGTAGGTCTTGCGCAAGAAATGGGTTTTGCACGTACTGTTGTTACAACTCCGGAGCATCACGACGAAATGATTGCTTTCACTTCTCAGATTGCCCATGTTCTTGCATGCTCGTATGTTCTTTCTCCGCTTGCCCCTTACCACGCAGGCTATTCGGCAGGCAGTTACAGAGATGTCAGCCGTGTTGCAAGAATTAATGCCGATATGTGGACAGAGTTGTTTATTGATAATAAGGAACCGCTTGTAAGGGAAATTGACGATCTTGTTTCAAACCTTATGAAATTCAAATATTGCATTGTAAACGAAGATGCAAATCAACTTTGTGAACTTATGAAAAAGGGCAATAAGATTAAAGAGGAAATCGGATAATGAAAGAATTTAGCGTAAATGTATCTGATAAAAGCAGAAGTAATATTTATATTGAAAACGGATTGCTTGCAAGTGCTGGCAAGATTATAAAAGATAACTTTAACTCGAAAAAGATTGCGCTTATAAGCGATACAAATGTTTATCCGCTGTATGGCGAAAAAATCAAGGCTCAACTTGAAAATGAAGGCTTTGAGGTTTTTACTTATATATATCCTGCAGGCGAAGCTTCAAAAAACACAACGCAGCTTGTAAAAATTGTTGAATTTATGGCTGAAAGCGGACTTACGAGAGAGGATATAGCGGTTGCTCTCGGCGGAGGCGTATGCGGCGATATGGTTGGCTTTGCGGCTTCGGTATTTTTGAGAGGGATTGAATTTGTTCAAATTCCAACTTCGCTTTTGGCTCAGGTTGATTCTTCCGTCGGAGGAAAAACTGCCGTAGATTTACCGCAGGGAAAAAATCTATGCGGTGCATTTCATCAGCCGGCAATCGTTATTATCGACCCTGACGTGCTTTCAACCTTGAGTGAACATTTCTTCAGCGACGGAATGGGTGAGGTTATCAAATACGGCTGTATTAAATCCGCCTCTCTTTTTGAACTTCTCGAAAAAGGCAATATTGAGGAGAATTTGACGGATATAATTACCGAATGTGTCAGTATTAAAAGGCAGGTTGTTGAAAACGACGAGAAGGAGCACGGCGAAAGAGCGCTTCTTAATTTCGGCCACACCTGCGGCCATGCTATTGAAAAGCTTTATAATTATGAAACCGTGAGTCACGGTGAAGCAGTCGGTATCGGTATGGTAATGATTACACGTGCAAGCGAAAAACTTGGAATTACCGAAAAAGGCACGACTGACAGAATAATAAAAGTGCTTGAAAAGAACAATTTGAAAACTTATGATACACATTCCGATAAGGAAATTATTTCGGCTATGAGCGCAGATAAAAAACGCACGAAAACAGGCATTAAATTTGTAATGATTGATAAAATCGGCTCAAGTTTTATTAATCCTATTAAGTATGAGGATATTAATAAAACGTTCGGCATAGACTGACGGGGAAAATATGAGTATAGCAAAAATTCAAAAGTCAATATTTAACGGTGAGGTTACTGTTCCTGCGTCAAAATCGGTTGCTCACAGGGCGCTTATCTGTTCGTTTCTTGCAGGCGGCGGAAATGTAGAGCCGATTATTTCGTCAAAGGATATGGCGGCAACTGTCGGTATTATCAATTCTCTTAAAAAGGGTGAAAATACGCTCAATTCCATTGAAAGCGGTTCAACTCTGAGATTTATGATTCCGGTTGCGGCTGCGATCGGCAAAGAGGTCACCTTTGTAGGTCAGGGCAGTCTTTTAAGCCGTCCGATAGGTGAATATTTAACGCTTTTGCCGCTTCACGGAACTCAGATTAAATCAAACGGATATCTTCCTGCAACAATTTCGGGCAAACTTAGAAACGGCAGTTTTGAAGTAAACGGTAATGTTTCAAGCCAATATATAACAGGTCTGCTTTTGGCGCTTGCGGCTTTGGACGGCGACAGCGCAGTTATTCTTAAAACCGAACTGCAATCAAAGCCTTATGTTGATATGACAATTAAAGTAATGAAAGATTACGGCGTTGACATTCGTGAAACGGATTTCGGATATCTTGTTAAGGGCGGTCAAAAGTTTAAAGTTCAGGATTATATTGTTGAGGGCGATTGGTCGCAGGCAGCATTTTTCCTTGTCGGCGGTGCAATTAACGGCGAGGTTACCGTTAAAGGGCTTGATATAAATTCAACTCAGGGCGATAAGGCAATTGTTGATGTAATTAAACGCTTTGGTGCAGATGTGAAAATTGACGATAAGTCAGTTTCCGTTAAAAAAAGTGAACTTCACGGCATAGAACTTGACGCAACAGACATTCCAGATATGGTGCCAGCCATAGCGGTCCTTGCCGCAAATGCAAGCGGAAAAACTGTTATTAAAGGTGGCGAAAGGCTTAGATATAAGGAATCTGACAGAATTGAGAGTGTTGTGTATAATTTAAAAGCGCTCGGTGCCGATGTTGAGGAAACGAGCGACGGAATGATAATTCACGGCGGCAAAAAATTACATTCGGCAAAGCTCAAGGGTTATAATGACCATAGAATAGTTATGGCATTTTCAGTTGCGGCAATGAATATAGGCGACTGCGAAATTGACGACGCACAAAGTATAAACAAATCTTATCCGTCATTTTTTGATGATTTTAATAATCTTGGAGGTAAGGCTGATGTCCTCTGAATTCGGCAATAAAATTAAATTATCCATATTCGGCGAAAGCCATGGTGAGGCAATCGGCTGTGTAATTGATTCAATTCCGGCAGGCGTAAAGCTTGATATGGAAAAAATATATTTTGATATGGCAAGGCGTGCTCCGGGTAAGGACAAAACGGCTACCCCAAGGCTTGAAAAGGATATTCCTCATATTCTCTCCGGTGTGCTAAACGGAGTTACCACAGGTGCGCCGCTTGCTATGATTATTGAAAATACAAATACTAAAAGCGGGGATTATTCAAATCTTTTGAGCGTTCCACGTCCGTCGCACAGTGATTATCCCGCTTATGTAAAATATCATGGCAATAATGATATAAGAGGTGGCGGCCATTTCAGCGGCAGGCTTACTGCTCCGCTTGTTTTTGCCGGCGCAATTGCTAAGCAGATATTGGCGCAAAAAGGTATAACGGTCGGCGCTCATATCCTTAGTATTAACGGCGTTTTGGACGATAGCTTTGATAAGGCAAATGTAAGCGAAAAGGAACTTTTGGCTGTTTCTTCAAAGGCATTTTGCGTTATTAACGATGAGATTGAGGATAAAATGAGAGCGTCTGTTGAAAAAGCAAGGCTTGACGGCGACAGCGTCGGCGGTGTAATTGAATGTGCCGTTGTCGGCGTTCCCGTCGGTATAGGCGCAAATATCTTTTCAACTGTTGAGGGCCATATTTCATCTGCGCTTTTCGGTGTTCCTGCCGTTAAGGGTGTGGAATTCGGTGCAGGATTTGATTTTGCGAAAATGACGGGATATGAGGCTAACGATACATATTCAATTTCAAATGGTAATGTTAAGATTGATAAAAACAATAACGGCGGCGTCCTTGGCGGAATGACTACCGGCGCACCGATTATAGTCAGGGCAGTGGTTAAGCCTACTCCGTCAATTTCAAAGGCGCAAAAAAGCGTTAATTTGCAAAAAATGACAGAGGAGGAGCTTGTTATTCACGGCAGGCATGACCCTTGCATTGTTCCCAGGGCAGTACCCGTTGTTGAAAGCGCAGTTGCTTTCGCTCTTCTTGACCTTATGGCATAATATTGAAAAAAGGAAATATAAATGGATTTATTAGGACTTAGAAAACAAATTGATGAAATAGATAACGAGCTTATTCCGCTTTTGCTTAAAAGAATGAGCGTGTCAGAGCAGGTGGCGCAGTATAAGGCTGAGCGTGGTATGCCTGTTTTAAACAGTGAGCGTGAGCAACAAATTCTTGATGACGTTGCAAGCAAGTGCGGCAAGCACGGCGATACGATTAAAACTGTATTTTCTGCCACAATGGACGCTTCAAGAGCTCTTCAGCATAAAATTATCGGCGGCGGAAAAGAACTTAGGGCAGATATAGAAAATGCAATTAAGATTGACAAGCTTGACACTTGCGGCAAGCCGATTGCGTGCCAGGGTGTTGAGGGCGCATACAGCGGTGTTACATCTAAAAAGATATTTCCTAAAGCTTCTATTCATTTTCATAAGAGATTTGAGGATGTGTTTGAAGCGGTAAACAGGGGAGATTCAAAATTCGGCATTATTCCTGTTGAAAATTCAACCGCAGGCTCTGTTCACGAATCGTATGACCTAATTATGAAATACAGATTTTACATTGTCGGCGCTTACGATTTAAAAATCGAGCATTGCCTTTGCGCTAAAAACGATACAAAATATGAGGATATAACCGATGTTTACAGCCATCCTCAGGCGCTTTCACAGTGTAATAATTTTCTTAGGAATTTTGATTTTACGGGAATTAACTATTCAAATACCGCAGCTGCTGCTAAGTATGTCAGCGAAAGCGACAAAAACAATATAGCTGTTATTTGCAGTGAACTTGCGGCAAAAAAATACAATCTTAAAATTCTTAAGCGCAACATTCAAAATAATAATAAAAACACAACAAGATTTATTGTTATTTCAAAAGAACTTGCAATTACGAGTGACGCACAAAAGATTTCTCTTATCTTTTCGCTTCCTCACAAAACCGGTTCGCTTTACAGAGTTTTAGGTCGTTTTTCTATGGCAGGTCTCAACCTTACAAAGATTGAATCAAGACCTATCGAAGACAGCGATTTCAGCTATTATTTTTACGTGGATGTTTTGGGCAATGTTAATGACGAAGTGACGCTTGACCTTATTTGTGCACTTTCAGACGAATTGCCTGAGTTTGAATTTTTAGGCAATTTCCACGAGGGAAAATAATAAATATTATTGAAAGATTTTTTTACGGAGATGAATTTGTGAAACAGCAAAAAAGGCATCAAACAAATTTAATATCCGCAATAACGCTGATAATTACGGGTGGCATTATCGTTTTTCTTGCCATTGCACTTTATAATCACGCAAGGCTTGAGGTAAGATTTGATACGCTTATTAATTACCTTAAGCAAATTGACAATTCGGTTGCAAATCTTGACAGCGATGTGGAAATAATTATTTGCATTTTTGCGCTTTATATTGCAAAATGCCAGCTTCCGATACCTATGGGATTTTTATGCGTTATATCAGGTATGGTATTTCCTTTGAGTGAGGCAATAGCTATCAATATTATTTTTACGGAGTTTTTCTTCATAGTTAAATATCTTGAAGGCAAGTTTATAGGCGGCGGCTGGACAGGAATGATACTCGGTATTAAAAAGCTTAAGTTTATTAAGGAATGGATACAGTTTAAGGGAAACGGCAATCCCTATGTTCTGTTTTTTTCACGGCTTTTTCCTGCAATTCCGCTTGGAATGGTGTCAAAATATTACGGCTCAATGAGATATGATTTTGTGTATTATTCGCTTTTGAGCCTGTTGGGATTTATGCCGAGGCTTTTTATTTATACGAAAATCGGTTCTGCGATTTACAATCCGTTTTCGGTGCAGTTCCTTGTGCTTTTGATAATTATTGTTGCATTTACGGGAATGTCAATCATATTGTTTAACATTTTTTACGGTATTAAATCTAAGCAAATGAATCAAACGTTGCTTATTTATTCCGAAAAAGAAAAATATAAAATAGTTTTATGAGGGAGAATATAAATGAAACCTAATGAGTTAATTGCTAAAATTGAGAACGGTGAGCTTGACAAGAACTTTAAAAAGATTTATGTCAGTGACAGTGCAGTTGAAGAACAAAAGCCACGTTATATAAGAACGAGTTTATCAATCTTTTCGGCGATGACAGGGACGTATTTGTTTTAAGTGCTCCAGGAAGAACGGAGGTTTGCGGCAACCATACCGACCATAATAACGGTAAGGTGCTTGCAGCTTCAATCAATCTTGACGCTATTGCGATTGCGGCTAAAAGAGACGATATGAAAATCAATGAAAAGAGTGAGGGCCACGGCCTTAATGAGGTCGACATTTCAACTCTTTCGCCTGATGAAGCCGAATACGGCAGATCATCATCTATGATTAAAGGTGTTGCAGCAGGACTTAAGGAAAAAGGTTATGAAATCGGCGGATTTGACGCTTGCACGACAAGCGACGTTATGGGCGGTTCCGGTCTTTCAAGTTCTGCGGCTTTTGAGGTGCTTATCGCAACCGTTATTAATCATCTTTACAATGACGGCAAAATTGATGCTGTAACTGTTGCAAAGGCTGCTCAGTTTAGTGAAAATGTATATTTCGGCAAGCCGTCCGGGCTTCTTGACCAAACGGCTTCCTCTGTCGGAACGTTTGTTACAATAGATTTTAAGGATACCGCCAATCCTGTAATTAAAAAGGTTGATTTTGATTTTGCAAAGAGTGGATATTCACTTTGCATTGTTGATACTCACGGCAACCACAGTGACCTTACAGACGATTATGCCGCTGTAAGAGGAGAGATGGAAGCTGTTGCAAAGGCTATGGGCAAAAATGTGCTCAGAGAGGTTGAGTATGAAGAATTTTTCCAAAGCCTTGATGTGCTTAAAGAAAAAGTAAACGACCGTGCGCTTTTACGAGCATTCCACTTCTTCGGCGAAAACGAGAGGGTGGACAAGGCAGTTTCAAGCCTTGAAAATAACGATTTCGACTCTTTCAAGCAGGCTATTACTGAATCCGGCTATTCCTCATTCCTTTATAATCAAAATGTTTATTCACCTAAAAATCCGACAGAGCAAAAGCTTTCACTTGCTCTTTGCATAAGCGAAAAACTCCTTAAAGGCAAGGGCGCATGGAGAGTCCACGGCGGCGGATTTGCAGGCACTATTCAGGCGTTTGTTCCAAATGATATGCTTGATACATATAAAGAAACAATTAATCGTGTATTTGGCGACGGCTCATGCCACGTGCTTATTATAAGACCTGTAGGCGGAGCAAGGGTGATTGACTGATTATAAGTGAATTTGGGAGGTAAAAGAAATGAAATATGTATTTATTGTTAATCCTGTAGCAGGAAATGATAATAAGGCAAAGATTTTTTCAAGAATTAAATCAACCTTTCGTCTTATTGATGATGAGATGATTGTTGAGCCTACTCACGCTCAGGGTGAAGCAAAGCTTATTGCTGAAAAATATGCAACTGAATGCGGCAGCGATTGCGTTATTGTTTCCTGCGGCGGCGACGGCACGGTGCACGAAATTGCAAATGGCCTTGCAAACACGGATACACCTTTGCTTCTTTTACCTCTCGGTACAGGCAATGACTTTGCAAAAAAAGTTTACGGTACTAAAAAAATTAATGTTGAAAATGTAATTAAGGCTTTTGGCTTTTACAGCGGCAAAATCAAATATGACGTTAAACCTATTGACCTGATTGATTATAACGGCGAAAAGTGTATTAACGTTATGAGCTATGGCCTTGACACAAAGGTTGAAACCATAGGCAGGCAAATTGCAGGAAAGATTCCTTCTATCGGCCATAAGGCTTACGATATTGCCGTTGTGCCTGTTTTGTGCCGGTCAATGACTTGTCATATCAATATTGACCTCGATTGCATTGACGAGGACGGAAAGCCGTATAAATACATAGTTGCGCCTTGTGATTACACACTTTTTGCGATTTGCAATGCAAGCTACTACGGAGGCGGTTTTTGCCCTGCTCCTAATTCGGTGCTTGACGACGGACTTCTTGACTTTGCGCTTTGCCATCCTGTTAATGCTTTTCAGGCGATGCCGATGATTCCTGAATACAGCAAAGGTAATGTGGATAAGCTTCAAAATTATTTCACATTCGGCAAGGTTGTCGGCGGCAGAATTTGGTCAACAGACGGCGATGCGCTTTTGGGCAACTGCGACGGTGAAAACTTTGATTACAGCGAGGTTAATTTTAAAGTTTTGCCTAAATCGTTGAAACTTTGCTTTATAAAGAATTAATTTAAATTAAAGAATAAGAAAAGGGGTAAGAAATTGAAAAAAATCATATCATTATTATTGGCTTTGGCTGTTATGTTTTCGCTTTCTTTGACGGGCACGGCGGCTTTTGCGGCTGAAATTAAATATAGTGATATTGTTATCGGTGACGGCGAACTGTCAGAAACGGGTGAAAACGCTGCAAGCGATAATGCAAAAGTTATTCAAGCAGCTTTTGATGAGGCTAAAAATAAAGCGAGCGATAAAAACAGATATCGTATTTATTTCCCTAAGGGTGAATATCATATCAACACTACGCTCAATATTTTCAGCAATACAGAGCTTTATCTTGATGAAAAAACCACCCTTGTTCAAGACGCACCGAAAGGTCAAAATATAGTTAAAGCAGGCGATTTCAGCCAAAAGCATATTCTTTACAACGGCTTTAGAAATATCAAAATTGACGGCGGTAAGTGGGACATGCAGTTTAACGGCTCCTGCGCTATGCGTTTTGGGCACTGCACAAATTTGAGCATAAATAACGTAAATATAACCAACATCTTGGACGCCCATCACATTGAAGCGGCGGCGGTTGATACATTAAGTATTACAGACAGCACATTTACATCTTCTTGGAGAAAAGGCTCAAATTCCTGCGAAGCAATACAGCTTGATATTTTGCACGATTCAAAGCATTTTCCGGGATTTGAGGAATTTGACGATACACCTAATAAAAACGTAACTATAAGCGGTTGTACCTTTTCAAATCTCCATTCGGGAATAGGTACCCGTTCGGCTGTTGTTTCAAAATATTTTGACAATGTTGTTATAGAAAATAACAAGTTTGAAAATATTCAGGAAAAGGCTATTAGCTGTTTTAACTATAAAAACAGTAAAATTATCAATAATACATTCACAAATGTCAATTCCGGCATTTGCTTTGAATACCTGCCTAATAATTTTTTTGGCGCTTATTCTCAAAGAATGTATATTGCAAATGATAAAAGCATAGGCAAAATAAATTCGAAATCATCTACCGTAATCAGCGGCAATGTTATGAATATTAAGCAAATGGCAAAATCAAGCTACGGCATTTATGCTTACGGCGCTAAGGTTGACGCTTCAACTGCCAAGGCTAACGGTATTGTTGCAGGTGATTATACAATAAGCGATTTATCGATTGATAATAATACGATTAATGTTGAAGAAAAATCGCCTAAATCATATGGAATATACATAACAGGCGTTAATAAAAGCGAAATTTCATCTAATACCTTGACCGATTATTCTTCGGCTGAAAACGGAATTAACGGCATTAATATTTGTGCAAGCCAAAAAAATGATATTAAAAATAATAATATTTCAGGTACTTTCAATAACGGAATTTCAATTTTTAACAAACCATTTCCGGGCAGTAAAAATTTGCTTATTACATCTAATTCAATTTCAGGTGTTAAAAGTTACGGTATAAGGGTGGCAGAATCCTCATTTGCCACCATTAAAAGCGATAATAATATTTCTGCGGGGCTAAGTCCGCTTTGCCTTTATTCGCAAAATTACAGCCAAAATGTTTCTACTCCAAGCGTTAAATCAAAG
>ERZ827088.3966-NODE-3966-length-12892-cov-3.703591_pt1 | contig 12892 bp, 7 predicted proteins | sample MGYA00519922_ERZ827088 | MGnify/ENA primary metagenome ERZ827088 (study PRJEB31778, sample SAMEA3449254) | human gut metagenome | biome: human gut; feature: human-associated habitat; material: faeces | place: United Kingdom | collected 2010/2012 ... | reverse complement strand
GCCGCTGATCAACGAAGGTGCTACCAAGGAAGACCTGTCCGCTTCTATTTTCCAGGCTGTGGTGAACCAGACCATTTCCGGCCTGGCATGCGGTAAGCCGATCCGCGGTCATGTAGCATTCTTAGGCGGACCGCTTCATTTCCTGTCTGAGTTAAAGGCCGCATTTATCCGTACCCTGAATCTGGATGACGAGCACATCATTGATGTGGACAACTCTCATCTGTTCGCAGCCATCGGCTCCGCACTGAATGCGAAGGAAGATGTCTGCATCAGCCTGTCCGATATGGTGAAAAAGCTGTCCTCCGATATCAAGATGGAATTTGAAGTGGAGCGCATGGAGCCCCTGTTCTCAGACAAGGCTGCGTATCAGGAGTTCGTAGAGCGTCACAGTAAGCATCATGTAACCACCGGTGATCTGCAGTCCTATCAGGGCAAGGCATTCCTTGGTATCGATGCCGGTTCCACCACCACGAAGATTGCACTGGTGGGTGAGGACGGATCCCTGTTATATTCCTTCTACTCCGGCAACGACGGAAGTCCGTTAAAGACCGCGATCCGTTCCCTGAAGGAGATCTACTCTCTCCTGCCCGAGGGTGTGGAGATCGTACGCTCCTGTTCCACCGGTTACGGCGAGGCGCTGATGAAGGCTGCTTTCCTGTTAGATGACGGCGAAGTAGAGACCGTGGCACATTACTATGCCGCTGCTTTCTTCGATCCCAGCGTCGACTGTATCTTAGACATCGGCGGTCAGGACATGAAATGCATCAAGATCAAGAATCAGACCGTAGACAGCGTACAGTTAAATGAGGCTTGTTCCTCCGGCTGCGGTTCCTTTATCGAGACCTTTGCTAAATCCCTGAACTACACCGTAGAGGATTTTGCCAAGGCGGCGCTTTTTGCCAAGCATCCGATCGATCTGGGAACCCGCTGTACTGTGTTTATGAATTCCAAGGTAAAGCAGGCCCAGAAAGAGGGCGCCGAGGTGTCCGATATCTCCGCAGGTCTGGCTTACTCGGTTATCAAGAACGCATTGTTCAAGGTTATCAAGGTATCCGACGCCTCCGCTCTCGGTAAAAATATCGTGGTACAGGGCGGCACCTTCTACAATGACGCGGTTCTTCGAAGTTTTGAGAAAATCGCGGACTGCGAGGCGGTTCGTCCCGACATTGCCGGTATCATGGGCGCCTTCGGCGCGGCTCTGATCGCCAGGGAACGGTATCAGGACGGCATGCAGACCACCATGCTCTCCATTGACGAGATCAATAACCTGGAATTTTCCACCTCCATGACCAAGTGTAACGGCTGTACCAACCACTGCCGTCTGACCATCAACAAATTTTCCGGCGGACGCCGCTATATCTCCGGCAACCGCTGCGAGCGTGGTATCGGAAAAGAAAAAAACAAGGACAATATTCCGAACCTGTACGAATACAAAAATAAGCGTCTCTTCGACTATGAGCCCTTATCTGAGGAAGCTGCGAAGCGCGGAACTGTGGGTATCCCCCGTGTTCTGAATTTCTATGAGAACTATCCTTTCTGGTTCACGTTCTTTACGGAGCTGGGCTACCGGGTGGTACTCTCCCCTTCTTCCACCCATAAGATTTACGAAATGGGTATTGAGTCCATTCCCAGCGAGTCTGAGTGCTACCCGGCTAAGCTGGCCCACGGTCATGTGACCTGGCTCATCCGTCAGGGCCTGAAGTTCATCTTCTACCCCTGCGTACCCTATGAGCGGACTGAGTTCCCGGATGCGGGCAACCACTATAACTGCCCCATCGTCACCTCCTACGCGGAGAACATCAAAAATAACATCGACGAGCTGTCCGGCAGCGACATCGATTTCTTTAACCCATTCCTGTCCTTTGAGAACGAGTCCATTCTGGAAAATGAACTTGTTACAGAATTTTCCAGGCACTGCGGTATCTCCGAGAATGAGATCCGCGAGGCAGCCAAGAAAGGCTGGGCGGAAATGGAGCATACCCGCGAGGATATCATGCGCAAGGGTGAGGAAACCCTGGAATACATGCAGAAGACCGGCCGCCGTGGCATCGTGCTGGCAGGCCGTCCCTACCATGTGGATCCGGAGATCAACCATGGCATCCCGGAAATGATCAATTCCTACGGTCTGGCTGTACTGACCGAGGATTCTGTCAGCCATCTCCATCCGGTGGAGCGCCCGCTGTTCGTCATGGACCAGTGGATGTACCATTCCCGGATGTACGCAGCTGCCAGCTTCGTAAAGACCAGGAACGATCTGGATCTGATTCAGCTGAACTCCTTCGGCTGCGGTCTGGACGCCGTCACCACCGACGAGGTCAGCGACATTCTGACCAATTCCGGCAAGATTTACACCTGCCTGAAGATCGACGAGGTCAATAACCTGGGCGCTGCCCGCATCCGGATCCGTTCCCTTATCGCCGCTATCCGCGTGCGTGAAAACAAGGGCGAATGCCGGAGCATCGTTTCCTCCGCTTATGATCGCGTGGTCTTCACCGAGGAAATGCGCAAAGAATACACCATCCTGTGTCCGCAAATGTCACCGATTCATTTCGACATTATCGAGCCTGCGTTCCGGGCTTCCGGCTACAAGCTGGAGGTACTGCCGGATTCTGACCGGGCTGCCATCGACATGGGCTTAAAATATGTCAACAACGACGCCTGCTACCCCTCTCTGGTGGTGGTAGGGCAGATTATGACTGCTGTCCTTTCCGGTAAATACGACACAAATAAGCTGGCCGTTATCATCACCCAGACCGGCGGCGGCTGCCGTGCCACCAACTACATCTCCTTCATCCGCCGGGCTCTGGCCAAGGCCGGACAGGAGCAGATTCCGGTAGTATCCCTGAACCTGAATCATCTGGAGACTAACCCGGGCTTCAAGATTACCCCGGGTCTGGCTGTAAAAGGTCTCTACGGACTGGTCTTTGGCGATATCTTCATGCGGGTCCTGTACCGGATGCGTCCTTATGAGAGAGAGGCCGGCTCTGCAGACCGTCTCCACGCCAAATGGCTGAAAATCTGTCAGGACTTCGTCTCCCAGAAGCATGTGAGCCACAAGCGCTTCGTCCAGATTTGCCGCGGCATCATCAAGGACTTCGACCGCCTGCCCATCCATGAGGATCTGAAGAAGCCCCGGGTCGGCGTGGTTGGCGAGATTCTGGTGAAGTTCTCACCCTCTGCCAATAACCATCTGGTGGAGCTTCTGGAGCATGAGGGAGCGGAAGCTGTGGTTCCGGATCTGATGGACTTCCTGCTGTACTGCTTTAAGAACAGCGAGTTCAAGGCGGACCACCTGGGCAAAAAGCGCTCTGGCGCGCGGGTAGCCCGGGCCGGTATCCAGGCCATGGAATGGCTTCGGAAGCCCGCCGCCAAGGCCTTTACAGAGAGCGTCCACTTTAACGCGCCCGGCAACATTGATGAAATGGCAAAGATGGCCTCCGATATCGTCTCTGTAGGCAATCAGACCGGCGAGGGCTGGTTCCTGACCGCGGAAATGCTGGAGCTGATTCACGAAAACGTGCCGAACATCGTCTGCACCCAGCCCTTCGGCTGTCTGCCGAACCACGTGGTCGGCAAAGGCGTTATCAAAGAGCTGCGCCGCCGCTACCCCACCTCCAATGTGGTAGCCATTGACTACGATCCCGGCGCCAGCGAGGTCAATCAGCTGAACCGGTTAAAGCTGATGCTGTCTACGGCCAATAAGCATCTGAAGTCTGAACAGAAATAGGTAAGATCGTTTAAATAAAAATGCCAGTAAGAAATTTGTGACAACATTTTCTTACTGGCACTTTTATTATTCATTTATCATATAAGCCAAAATCGTGTATCCTTAATTTTAAGAATACACGATCTATATGCTCTCTTCTAATTTTAAAATTTAATTTTCTCTGTTCTATCTGACATTCTTTATTATTTTGCCTGCTCTCTTGTCCGACTGAACAGAAGCAGACACAGCGGCACAAAAATCACGCTGTCAAAATGGAAGAACCGATAGGTCGGGCCGCACAGCAGCAGCATGGTTCCATAGCTGTAAGCCAGGATCGGCAGGGTCAGCGTCATGGCTTTCCAGCCCTTGCCCTTCCGTATGAAGACAAACAGCGTACATAGAATCAGAATCAACAGGTGCGTGCCATTGTAGGAAAACAGGTAATCTACGGGACTGTTCAGCACCCACTCGTCGAAGTCATTGAGGGCTGTCCGCATGCCTTCCCGGTTCTTTACATAGCTGAAATTCCAGTCATTTTCCCGGATCTGATACTCCAGATCTGCATGCCACTCTTCTGTTCCCCGAATATCCCAGACCATCCGTGTGACCTCGTAGAACGCCTGCAGGGACAGACCCGGCGCATTCTTTATGGTCTCCGCCGTAAATTTCAGGAATTCTGCCGGATCAGTCTCCTTGATAACCGTATTTGCATTGGTTACAAACTTAAAGGAATTATAATTGCCCATCTCATAGATCTTCCAGCGCTTCTCCGGTCCAATCTTGGCGAAAAACTCCGCCGCCTCCGGGCTTAAGCTCTCCGGCGCCATCTCATGGACATTGCAGAGAATTGTCATGGGCACACCTACCGTCTCCACATAGGTCTGGTCCGGACGGCTGGCCCCCACCAGATCGTAGATGGGATGCTCGATGATCCACATGCCCGCCAGCATCAGCACCAGGGAAACGGCTGCTTCCCTGCGAAGCTCCCTGAAGAACAAGAGCATCAGAATCAGCAGTGGAATCGTATACAGGATGCCATTGTGGCGCACCAGAGAAATGGAAATCAGCACCAGAATAAATACTGCCAGATTCCTTTTTTTCTTAAGCCACTGTCCATTCGTCTTCCAAGTGTTGACAAGATATACGGTAAACAGCACCATGAACACCGTCAGTGCGCTGTCCTTCCACATAAAAAACAGAATCCGGTGGGTCTGCGGATTGGCCGCCAGGAAAAACTCTGTGAACACCAATGCCCATACCGGAAAACGCCATTTTGCCATGGTGTATACAAGGTAACCGCAGACCAGGCTGTATAAAAGCAGCTGCATGAAAACTGCGAAGCCGTAATGATTCACTATCTTCGAAAACAGCGCGATAATCAATGTATGGAACACCGGATGCCAGGTGTCGTACTGGTGGTTCTGTATCTGCCACCATTGATCCAGATTATCCCAGTCAAAGGAGCCCGGGAAATAAGCGTAGAAATACACCATCATCCAGATAAAGACTGCACCAAAGCCCAGCACCGCCCAAAAAATCAGACGCCGCCGTTCTTTCTTCGGATCCGTACAGGGGCTGGTCTCCGATAAAATCATACCGGAGCATCGGTACACACCCCACTGCAATCCCAGATACACCGGAATCAGCATCACCAATGCAGCCAGAATCTTTACCTTCCAGTATTTCGTATCCATCGGCACAGCCGCCATCATCTGCGGAATCAGCCACAGCCAAAATATAAGATAGCAGGTCACCAGTCCTGTCAGAAGCTCGAGCATCACCCGCGTGCCCTTCCTCTGTTCTGCATACCAGGCTCTGGCCAGTTTTATCTGCCTACACATTTTCAATCTGCCAGTCTATGGGCTCCAGCCCATTTTTTACAAGGAATTCATTGGTCTGGCTGAAGGGACGGCTTCCGAAAAATCCCCTATATGCAGACAGAGGACTCGGATGGGGCGCCTTCAGAATCAGATGCTTCGGGTTGTTCAGCATCTGAGCCTTTTTCTGGGCCGGACTACCCCAGAGAATGAATACAATCGGGCGATCCTGCTCATTTAAGATACGGATGGCCGCGTCGGTGAACTGTTCCCAGCCCATGCCCCGATGGGAATTGGCCTGATGAGCCCGAACGGTCAGCACCGTGTTCAGCATCAGCACGCCCTGCTTCGCCCATTTGGTCAGATAGCCGTTGTTCGGGATATAGCAGCCCAGATCGTCATGCAGCTCCTGATAAATATTCACCAGTGAAGGCGGAATGTCCACATCCGGCTTCACGGAAAAACAGAGCCCGTGGGCCTGGCCGTCATTGTGGTAGGGATCCTGTCCCAGAATGACCACCTTTACCTCGTGAAGCGGCGTCAGATGAAAGGCATTGAAAATATCGTCCGCTGGCGGGAAAATCTGCCGGGTCGCATATTCATTTTTCACGAACTTGAAAAGCTCCGCGTAATAGGGCTTGCTAAATTCCGGTTTCAGCGGCGCAAGCCAATCGTTTTGAATCATTGACATGATAGTTTTGTCTCCTGTAAAAATCTATATATTAAATCAAAAATCACTTTTATAGTCGAACGGATACATCACGTCCACGCAGATATTCCTTCAGCGCCCGGATCTCCAGCTCTTTATAATGGAACAGGGAAGCTGCCAACACCGCGTCCGCCTTGCCTTCCGTCAGCGCGTCGTAGAAATGCTCCTTCGTTCCCGCGCCGCCGGACGCGATGACCGGAATGGACACATTTTCCGCAATGGTGCGGGTCAGTTCCAGATCGTATCCCGCCTTGGTGCCGTCACAGTCCATGCTGGTCAACAGAATCTCACCTGCGCCAAGCCTGTCAGCCTTCATGGCCCACTCTACCGCGTCGATACCCATATCCACACGGCCACCGTTTTTATAGATATTCCATCCGCTGCCGTCAGCCCGCTTCTTCGCGTCAATGGCAACCACCACGCACTGACTGCCAAACTTGTCCGCTGCCTCGCTGATAAGCTCCGGCCGCATGATGGCCGCGCTGTTCACGGAGATTTTATCTGCGCCCTCCCGCAGCAGCGCCTTGAAGTCGTCCACAGTACGGATACCGCCGCCTACCGTAAAAGGAATAAACACTTTCTCAGCCACCCGGCGTACCATCTCCACAACCGTATTGCGCGCGTCGGAAGAGGCTGTGATATCCAGAAATACCAGCTCGTCCGCTCCCGCCGCGTCATAGGCTGCCGCAATTTCCACCGGATCGCCCGCGTCCCTTAAGTTTACGAAATTAACGCCCTTCACCACGCGTCCCGCGTGTACGTCCAGGCAGGGAATAATTCGTTTTGTAAACATGTCTAACCCTCCAGCTTCGCGAAATTTTCCAGTATCCTAAGCCCCACCCGGCTGCTCTTCTCAGGATGAAACTGGCAGGCAAACACATTGCCCTGCTCCACGGAGGCATCGATGGTCACGCCGTACTCCGTGGTGGCCTTTACGATCTGTGGATTCTCCGCCTTCAGATAATAGGAATGGACAAAATACACATAGGATCCCTCGGGCAAATCCCGGAACAGCCGGCCTTCATTCTGCAGATGCAGGGAATTCCATCCGATATGAGGTACTTTTAAGCCTTCTTTATCCGGAATTCGTAATATCTCGCCCTTCAGGATTCCAAGTCCTTCCACGCCGGGTGCTTCGTCGCTTCGCTCAAACAAAAGCTGCAGACCAAGACAGATGCCAAGAAAGGGCTTTCCCCTCTCTGCCAGCTCGTGAATCACACCCACCAGGTCATAAGCCTTTAACTTCTCCATAGCATCGCCGAAATTGCCCACACCTGGAAGAATCACCTTATCAGCTGCCAAAAGCTCTGTCCGGTCACGGGTCACCAGCACTTCTTCACCAAGCGACAACAACGCTTTTTCCACACTGCGCAGGTTGCCCGCATCATAATCGATTATCGCTATCATTGATTGTCATCTCCTATCGTTGCTACTGCTTCCGTAATTAAGGTGTATTTTTAAGCTATTCTTCATTTCACTTCATTCTTTTTTATAGCCTTTTATTACATCTCATTCCTGCGTATAATTCGTAAATATTTCGTATGCAAAATTTCTTACGAATTAGCTTTTATCCTGTCTGCCACCCTGTTGATTTCAATCAACTGCTGTTCACTGGGCCTGACATCCACATAGCAATTCATTGTCGTATTAATGTTTCCATGTCCCAAAATATACTGCAATGTTTTAGGCGGAAGCCCTTGCATATTTGTCGCAAAGGTATGTCTGCAAATATGCGGTTCAAACTTACGAATCGGCGCATCCTGATTCGCTGCATTAAATCTTTTGATACAATTTTGCAGGTACTCCTCGACATGACTTCTCACTATCGTTTTTCGGCTGCGTGTCGCCAAAAACACAAAGCCTTCGTATGCAGTACCCTCTTCATCATAACACACAGGTTCCATGTCGCCTTTCAAATATCTGTTGTTCAATACATTTCTAAAGCTCCGATATACTCCCTCTGTCATAGGGATATATCGTATGCCATTTGATGTTTTTGGCTTATCGACCTTATGTCTGTGATTGAAACATTGTAATTGTTTTTCAACCCTTATCAACCGATTTTCCAGGTCTATATCATCCATCGTCAAACCACATAGTTCTGAAACTCTCAGTCCTGTCCAAAACAGAATATACAACATATCATAACAATGTTTGCAATGCCCGTCTCTCGAACAAAATTCCAGGAAACGATTCATTTCTGTTATTGTCAGGGCTTCCATCTTTTTACTGTCACTTCTGTCTGTGGTGATTCTTCGAAAAGGATTTTTTGCAATGTAATCATAATCCAGTGCGTATTCAAATGAACGCTTAATTAAACTAATATCCTTTTGTATGGACGACCCACGGTATTTCTTTTTCATATCCGTCAGCCATGCTTCGCAATGCTCCGGCTTAATCTTACCAATCTCCATATAGCCCAATCGGTATTGCTTTAATATATTGACTGTGACATTATAGCCTGTTTTTGTGTTATCTTTCAACTTTTTCCGATTGTATAAGCTCTCTAAATATTTTTCCACAACTTCCAACAATGTAAGCTTCGCACCGTCAATATCAATATTACAATCCAGTTGTGCCTTTAACTCTTCCTCCTTTTCCCGTAAGCTCTTTCCAGCTTTTTTGCCTTTCGGCACCTGATCTGTCTTTTCAAGCCTGTAGGAACTTATTACACGCTTTTTTCCTATCGCATCCTTATACCGATACTCATATCTCTTCGTCTTAGGATTGTAATATTCATTCTCGCGCAATGTCTTTCTTGCAGGTTTATTCTTTTCGCATGCTTTCTTATTTGCCATATTCTCAGCCCTCCGTAAAAAGCGCCTCGAATGTGTACCGTTAAATAATATCACACTTGAGACGCCTTGTCGACTTCTATATCTGCTCGACTTCATCAATAAATTTTTCAAAAGGCTGCCGTTTAATCCGAATAATCCTGCCAATCATCAAATGATATCTACAATCATAATCCTCTCTTACTATTTCTCTTAAACGATGCTGGCCGATACCAAATAAAGCTGCCGCTTCCTTTATGGATAATAATTTCTTTTCATTCATAATCCGTTTCCTCCTATGGCTTTGTATAAGTCCGGTATATGAAATCTTGGCTTTCATAATACCCTCTCATTTAGTAGCCGGTGAGAAACGGTGTTTTATAGCTTTATGAAACAAAAAACTCGAATGTTTTCGGAAATAAATGTGAAAGGCGATCGAACTTTGTCATGATTCATCGCCTCTTTACAAAGCTTTACTCTAATTCACCCTTCGTCGTCTGAATTGCAATACTAACCCAACAGGAACTCAAGGACATACACCGGGACATTTGTCCCTTCCTTAATTTTCTTTGTCAGGTCTTTCCGAACAATCTTACCATCAAAGTTCTGCGAAAGCTTGTTCTTTATATTTTTCCTTTCCCCTTTCTCTAATTTTCATATTTTTTTCGCCTTAAATCAAAGGCTGGCATTGTACCTTCAAGAACATCTATCACCCTTTTCCTAATTACAGGATCCTCAATTGCTCCTGATTCATATGAAATAGAAAAACTGTTTTTATCCATATCGCAGCATATTATTTGTTCCGCATCACAAGCTACCGCGATATTAGGATTATGCGTAACGATAATAACCTGCCTTTTTTGTTTAGCTTTGCAAATACATGGAACAAGTTTACTGTACACTGATTGATTGTCCAAGTTATCCTCTGGCTGATCAATTATAATAGGCATTTTATTTTTACTCAATGCTAAATAAAAAATCAATAAAACAATTCCTCTCTCCCCAGGGGACAGCTCGCTCAAATCTCTATTTCCCATTTTTAACTTAAAACTTACTCCAATATATTCCAAATTAAATAAAAAATCATAAAAGCCTTGTTTATCAATAATTTTTTTTGCAGAATTATCAATATCTTCCTCAACGACTCCTATTATTTTATTCAACAGACTTATAACGCTGTCTTCATTTCCAAATTCGGTAGAGCGTACCAATTTTGACATTTTTTCTCTCGCTTGGATAGTTCCTTTAAACATTCCAGCATACTTCAAATTTATATAGTGCAGTGCCTTTTCATCAAACTCTGTATCCATAAGTCTAATTTCTGCTTGAAATGATATATTATCCTCTAAATCACCTAATAGCACGCTAATCTCTCCTTCTACAGGACTATAAATATCTTGATAAATATCTGTAAGAGCCTTTTTTATCTCATATAACTGTCTTACAAGCTGCTCTCTCTTGTAAACATAATTTTGATAATCATTTGAAAGTTTTTCATTAATATACTGCGCTTCGCTTTCATAATAAGCCAGCGTTCCTTCTTGTTCCTTACTTCCTATTATATCCTCTCTTTGTTTTTTCCAATCTTCAAAATCTTGTAAATATCTCTGATACTGTTTTTCTTCATTATTGGCCAAAGCAATTAAACTTTCCTTTTCAAGCTTCAATTCTTTGCTTTTTATTTCCAATTTGTCAATTGAATTCTGTAATTCTTCTTTTTCTTCCTCCAATTTTTTTATAACTTCCGAAAGTATCTTTTGCGGAGAAGCTAATTGCAACGCTAATGTTTTAACGTCGATATTAACTTTAATTGCAAATTCGTTTAGCAAAATATTGACAGCCTCTATGTTTTCCATAATGGCTTTTATTTTTGCTTTTAATTCATTTGCTTCAATCACAATAACTGTTATTTCTACTTGCCTGTTTTTATATTTTTCTATATTTTCAGAACATTCCTTTTTAGCTTTATTAATACTCAACAACTTTTGTTGATAAATGTCATCATTTTCCTTCGCTTCAGGTTTCTTTACCTCAACAGGCTTTGACTCTTCATGTCGTTGTAAAGATGCTTTCTGTTTTTCTAAATTGTCCAATATTAATTTCTTATACGTTGAGGTTCTTTTATTCTCTAATTTAATTATTTGAAAATTAATTTCATGAATCTGTTCTATCAAAGCAGTCTTTTCAATCACAAGACTTTTTGATCTATTTTCAACTAATTCTATCAGATTTGTTGCTGACGCCCTTTCAGTTCTATCCACATAGGAGAAAATAACTTTATCAATTTCAGATTGAAATACATCGCCAATATCATTGCATACTTCTTCAATATATTTCTGTGGTAGATATTGTGCATCCTCAATCGAACTCTCATACTCATTATTTCCTAAAGACGCCTTCTCAGAATGTCCGTCAACCCAAGTGATGATACCCTCATAATCATCTGCAAAATTTTTCGGCCTCTTTCTAAATCTTTCTTCATTCAAAAATGATGCATGACTCATAGTATTACTTTTGCAAAGATGGCCTATAATATCTGACAGAGCACTTTTTCCACTTCCTTTATTTCCGATAATAGACACCAGACCTGCATTTAACGGAATCTGAAAGTCAAAACACTTCATATCTTTATGAACACAATCAGTTTTTCTATGAACAGCAATTGTATCAATATTAACCTGCTTATTTTTATAAATACGCTCTAATGCTGGTGGAATATCTCCTACAAAAATTCTTTCTTTTGGTTGATAAAGGCACTGTTTCAGACCAGCAAAAGTAACTTTACTCTTAATCCACAATCGTTCTTTTTGTTCATATTTACGTGGGTCATGGCAATCCGAACATATGATAATTGGTTTTTCTCCTACAGAAGGCCATATATGTTCTTTATACTCATCAATATCTCTTTTCTGTCCAACTTCAAAGAAATGTATTTTTTTACCAATTTCATCTTTTGCAGCAAATTGATGTGGTAATGCATTGGAATTTGGTAGTTCTTTATCAATTCCATTCGCTTTTCTTCCTGCATGAATAGATATAAGCGCATCATGTTCATTAGCAAACTCCACTATATCATTAAAATCCCAATAAATTGTTTCATTTGATTCACTCGCTTTAGCTTTTTGACGACACATGATTGCATTAAAATCTTCAGTTAAATTATTTAATCCAATTTCACAGTCAAAAATCAATATAACATGCAAGTTATTCGCATTTTTATCTGTTCTCAACTCAACTCCTGGGAAAAAAACAATATCCGGCGCAATTGCCCGTAGATGTTCAATTCTCTCTTTATCAATTACAAAATGATCTGTAATTGCCGCCGCTTTAATATCGTTCTCTTTCAATGCAGTACACAATAGCTGATCTGCGTCTGCGCCTTTATATTTTGCATCATATGAAGATGCCGTATGTAAATGCAGATCCCATCTATTCCATTCCGATCCTCTCGTATTTTCCATAATATTTCCTCCCTTATCAACGTGCTCAACTAAAGAAATCAAACTCATCCACCGCAAAGGCAATGTCAATCTGGAACGGCTCACGCTGTGGCATCTGCAATCCTTGTTCATCTGCAATTACCAGATAGTAAGTAGCGGTATTGCTGTATTTCAGAGATTTCAGATTAAACTGACAGCGGAAAGTTCTTTCCGCACCGTTATCACTGGTCTTATCTGCAATAATCTTCTGAACATCACTGATCTGTCTACCATTTTCATCCGTAAAGTAAACCTGATAGGTCGCCGCTTCACGATTCGCACTGACTGCATCCTTCTGATAAAAATTCAATGAGAAAATCATATTGCTAATTTTACGGTTTGCGGACAGCAGATTGACTGCTACTGGCTTGGTATCATACTTCTGTTTATTACGCTTATATTCCATA
>ERZ827088.3963-NODE-3963-length-12917-cov-3.076582_pt1 | contig 12917 bp, 13 predicted proteins | sample MGYA00519922_ERZ827088 | MGnify/ENA primary metagenome ERZ827088 (study PRJEB31778, sample SAMEA3449254) | human gut metagenome | biome: human gut; feature: human-associated habitat; material: faeces | place: United Kingdom | collected 2010/2012 ... | reverse complement strand
TGTTCACGGTGAAGGCCCGCTCAATGTTCAGGGTGGCAAGATTGCCGCTGAACGCAGTGTAGTAAACGTGGTCGCCCTCTTCGGCTTCAATGCCGGAGAGGCTCATGACGCGGGCAGGGTCAGTCTCACTGCTGACCACCAGCTGACGCGCACCATCGGAGTCGGTGACGTAGGTCAGCCGCAGATTCGCGGCGGTCACGGCCAAAGTGAACACAAGGCTCACTGCCATGACGCAGAACGCCAGCACACGGGGTGTGATCGCACGAGCGCGGTCAGACAATGCTTTTTGAAATTTGACGAAAGCGATACGAGACAACTCCTCTCTTTTCATCATTTTGGAATGCGGCGGGCTCTTCCTTTGCCCGCAAAGCGCAGGGCATTTTTCCCTGCAAAGGGCCGTCTTTTTATACGGCGTTTTACTTCCTGAGAAATAAAATTTAGACGCTCCAACGTGTGTATGATCCGCTGAGCGGGCACTATTTTAGCAGACGACGGCCCATTTGTCAAATCTGTGCGCTTCGGCTTGACAATTGTTTCACATAGTTTTTTGTGCAATCTGTACATTGTTTTCCCTGATTCAGAATGATTTCGGGCGTTTCCTTCTGAAATTTTCCCAAAAAATTGGTCGTATTCGTTCATAATTTTTTAACATTTCAAGTCTGTTTCCCGGGGAGAAATCGCCGGGCTCTTTTGCACATTCCGGCGCATCAATCATGCGTAATCCGACATTTTGCGGCACAAATTCCCCGCTGTTTTCCTGCCGGAAATAACGGGGAGTTTCTCCGCAGTTTCTGTCAAAAACCGGCTTCCAGCAAAATGCCGAAAGGTAAAAAACACCAAAAAAAAAGACCACACTTCCGCGCCCTGCCGCAAATCGGTACAATGGGGTCAGAAAGAAGAAAGGAAGGTTTTTATGCAGATCAAGATCACTCCCCGCACGCTGGGCGGCACCGAATTCACAGCCCAGCCCGCCCGGCTGCACCTGGGCGCACAGAACGCCGAGGGCGTGGACCGGCTGGTGTTCCAGCTGCCTGCGGAATGGGCCGGGTGCAGCGTCACCCTGCACATCCGCCACAGCGACGGCACCCTTGCCGCACCCCTTGTGCTGGACGCAGCGCACAGCGCGCCCGTGGGCCGCAGCTTCACGGGCTGGCCCGCCGGGCAATGGATGCTGGCCGCCACCGACGGCAGCGGCTATACCGCTTACACCCGCCCGGGCCGATACGATGTCTACGACATTCTGCCCACCGACGGCACCGAGGAGGAGCCCAGTCCCTCGGTGTACGAACAGTTCATCGCCCAGGTATCGGGGCAGGCCGATGCTGCGGTGCAGGCGGCCCAGAACAGTGCCGCCAGCGAGGCCAGTGCCGCCCGGCAGGCGCAGGCCGCTGCCGTACAGGGGGGTGGCGCTTTCCGTCAGAGTGCGGCCTATGGCCGCGGCGGCTTCTTGGATGTGTTGGGGATACATAAGCAGGCTTCCTTTCCGTGTGTGGAAAAATCAAAGCGGCAGAGAATGCGTCATGCATCCTCTGCCGATGCTTTTACGCGCTTTTCCCGGGCGCGTCAGGCCCGGGCCTTCTGGGCAAACCATGCACGACCGTTCCGGGCATGACAACAACAGACCATGGTACAAATGGCCCGGCAGCTGTTCATGGAAACGTTGCGGTTCATGGCGTTTGCTCCTTTTGGAATCTGGCCCTATTATATGCTCCCCACGCCCCCGCTTCCATTGTCATTTTGGACAAAATGCGAGTTTTATTCTCCCCGCACCCGGCGGTACAGAGTTCCGCAGGCAGGCTGCACCCCCTTGACGGCGAACAGCTCCTCCACGGTGACGAACCGCACCCCCCGAGGCTGCAATCGGTCCACGATCTCCAGGGCCGCCGTGACGCTGGTGGGATAGCAGTCGTGGAGCAGGAGGATATCCCCGTCTCCGGCCTGCCGCAGCACGATGTCCAGGATGCTGTCCACGTTCCGGCTTTTCCAGTCCTCCGTGTCCACGGACCAGCAGATGGCCGGAGTCCCCAGGGCGCACAGCTCCTCCTGCGATATGAAGCCGTAAGGGGGCCGCAGCCAGTAGCTTCCCGGCCCCAGCACCCGTTCCAGGGCCCGGCTGCATTTGTCCAGGTCCGCCAGGGCTTGGGCGGCGGACAGGTCCGTCAGGTCCCCGTGGCCGAAGGAGTGATTGCCGATCTGGTGGCCCTCCCGCCGGATGCGCCGGACCAGGTCCTCCCGGCCTTCGATCCGACTGCCCACCAGAAAGAACGTGGCCCGGACGCCCCGCCGGGAAAGGCCCTCCAACAGCCGGGGGGTGTTGGACGGGGAGGGGCCGTCGTCAAAGGTCAGGGCCATGTACACCGGCTCCGCCGCCGGTTCCGCCGCCGGGCCTGCCGGTTCCGCCGGGGTGCAGCCCGTCAGCACCAGCAGCAGGGCCAGAACTATCCCCGCCCGCCGCCTCATACCGGACCCTCCAGGGCCACCGCCTGCATCCCCAGCTCCCGGTGCCGCTGCCACACCGTCTCCCGGGGCCAGGCCGCCATGCCCCGGTCCCTCCAGGGGTCGCAGCAGATATAGTGCTCCCGGTCATACCCCGCCAGCACCACGCAGTGCTCGTTGGAGATCCACATGAAGGGCTCGCCTCCCGGCTCCAGACGGTACCAGGGTCCGTTGACGGTGGGGCGCAGGTCGATGCTGACCCACAGCAGCACCGGCAGGTCCCGGTCGATGTATCGGCGGCACAGATAGCCAAGCTCCGCGCCGGTCTCGTTTTTGACCCGGTATGTCCCGGCTCCGTCCCGGGACTTAGCCGCCAGAAACCGGGACAATCCGGTCTGTACCGCGCTGGCCCAGCAGCCCAGGGCCTCCGGGTCGTGGGGGTCCCCCACAAAGGCCCGGCGGGGGTCCGGCCCGTGGCGGACGCCGTTCTCGTCCCGGTAAAACCGGCCCCGGGGCAGCCACTCCCGGGCGAACTCCTCCGCCGTCACGGAGAAGCCCAGGTATTGCAGCACCATGGCGGCGCTGACGCTTTCGCAGCCGGTGGGCAGGTCCTGCCCCTGGCCGATAAAGGGCACCGGAAGCCGCTTCATACCGCCTCCCCTGCCCGCCGCCGGGAAAGCCGGTTCAGCAGGAACACCTGCCCCGTTACCAGCGCAGCCCCGATGGCCAGGGGCACCCAGGGATTTCCCAGCGCCGGGGCCAGCAGATAGCACACCGTGCAGTCGGCGGCAACCGCCAGGACGTACCACAGCTGGGTGTTCACATGGGCCATGTGGTCGCAGCCGGCTCCGGTGGAGCTCATGATGGAGGTGTCGGAGATGGGGGAGCAGTGGTCCCCCATGACGGCCCCGGCGCACACCGCCGCCACCGCCATGGGCAGCAGCGGACTTCCGGCAAACACCGGCACCGCCACGGGAATGAGAATGCCCATGGTGCCCCAGCTGGTGCCGGTGGCAAAGGCCAGCACCCCGCCCACCAGGAACAGGGCCAGGGGGAACAGGGCCGTCAGGGTTTCCCGGCCGTCAAACAGCTCCCGGACAAAGGCCGCCGTGTCCAGCCGGGCGGCAAAGGATTTCAGCCCCCAGGCGAAGGTCAGCACCAGCAGCGCCGGGGTGATGAGCTTGAATCCGTCCAGAAAGCCCTCCACAAACCCGGAAAAGCTCATGACCCCCCGGGGGATATACAGCAGGGCCATCACCAGCAGGGTGACGGAGCAGCCGAAGCACAGGGCCATGGGGGCGTCGGTGTTGGCAAAGACGTTGGAGGCCGTCAGGGCCAGGCCCGCCTCCCGGCAGCTGCGGCGGCCCAGCACCGCCATGCCCCACACCACCGCGACGATCAGGCACGCCGTGGGCAGCAGCAGGTCCACCGCCCGGCCCCGGGGGCGGTCCCGGCCCTCCGGCGCAGTCTCGGGCCGGGGCGGCTCCTGCCGGAGGGCCAGCTGCTCCCGGCGGTACATGGGGCCGAAATCCCGGCCCGTCAGGGCCACCAGAAACACCAGCCACAGCATCAGCAGGGCATAGAAATTATACGGTATGGCCTGAATAAACAGGGCGAAGCCGTTGACATGGCTATAATCCGCCGGGATGTACGACGACACGGCGGCGGCCCAGGAGCTGATGGGGGCCAGGATGCACACCGGGGCGGCGGTGGCGTCGATGATAAAGGACAGCTTCTCCCGGGAGACCCGGCAGCGGTCGGTGATGGGCTGCATGATGGCCCCCACCGTCAGGCAGTTGAAGTAGTCGTCCAGGAAGATCAGGCAGCCCAGGCCCGCCGTGGCCGTTACCGCCCCCCGGCGGGATCGCACCCGGCGGGAGGCCCACTCCCCGAAGGCCCGGGAGCCGCCGGACCGGGCAAACAGCACCACAATGGCCCCCAGCAGCACGTCAAAGAAGAAGATCTTCAGGTCGATGCCCTCCATCAGGGTCAGAAACAGGGTCTCAAAGCTGCGCCAGGGGGCAAAGCCCTCCGTCAGCAGTGCTCCCACCACGCACCCGGCCAGCAGGGAGGAATACACCTCCTTGGTGGCAAAGGCCAGCACAATGGCCACCGCCGGAGGCAGCAGCGCCCAGCCGGTGGCCGCAAAAGAGGCCGGGCCGCCGCGATCGGCAAAGGAGACGGCGCACAGCAGCACCAGCGCCGCCAGCACCGCCCCCCGCCTGCGGAAGGTTCGTTTCATGGTCAATATCCTCACTTTCCCCATAAGTCGGCGCCCCGGCGGGGCAGGCCGCTTACTATGAGTGTATGCGGGAGTATGACAGGGATATTTCCGGGGCATGCACCGTCCGTCCCCCAGGTGCATTTGACTTTTTACATAAATTTTCCTGGCGTTTCTTGTAAAAATCGTTGGTTTTTTGGAAGCCTATTGACACGGCCCGGTAAAGTTCATATAATCATTTATAGATTTGTCGGACATAGAACAAATGACAAAGTTTGAACAATCTTGGAGGGAACCGTAATATGAAGCACGGAAGATCAATTGTCGCTGCGCTGTTGGGAACTGCCCTGCTCATCGGCAGTCTGTCCGGCTGCGGCAGCACCGAGCCGTCCGGCGGAAGCGACGGCGAATATCAGAAAATCAACCTGTCCATGGCGGTCAACGGAACCGACACCCAGATCGACTCGCTGGTGGCCCACCACTTTGCCGATCTGGTGGAGGAGCGCTCCGGCGGCAACGTGGTGATCGACGTATTCTCCAACGACACCCTGGCCGGCGGCAACAGCACCAAGGGCGTGGAGTACATCGCCGTGGGCGGCTCCGACCTGGGCGCTTACGCCACCTGCGTGCTGGCCAACCTGGAGCCGAAGATGTCCGTGGCCACCCTGCCCTGGTCCTTCACCTCCTATCAGCAGGCCCGCCAGGTCATCGACACCACCGGCGGCGCTTACTATGCCAAGCTGCTGGAGGCCAAGGGCATCACCTATCTGGGCTCCTTCCACAACGGCTTCCGCCAGCTGACCAACAGCAAGCACCCGGTGACCAAGCCCGAGGACCTGAAGGATCTGAAGATCCGCGTGCCCGGTTCGGCGGTGTATATGGGCGTGTTCAATGCCCTGGGCGCAAGCCCCACGGCCATGAGCTGGAGCGAGGTGTTCACCGCCATCCAGCAGAAGACCATCGACGGCCAGGAGAACGGCTGCTCCGTGACCAAGTCCGCCAAGATGGACGAGATCCAGCAGTATATGACCATCTGGAACTACAGCTATGAGAACGACCTGTTTGTGGCCAACAGCCGGGTTTGGGAAAGCCTGGACGAGAACACCCGGCAGCTGCTGCAGGAGTGCGCCACGGAGTCCTGCGAGTGGGGCCGCGACCACCTGGAGGCCGAGGAGGACCAGCTGATCCAGGGCTTCATGGACAGCGGCATGCAGGTGGATATCCTGACCGAGGACCAGCTGCAGGCGTTCAAGGATGCCGTGGCCGGCGTCACGGCTGACCTGAAGGCGGAATACGGTGAGGACGCCTGCGCCGCCTTCGGGATCAACTAAGGAGGGGCCAACATGTTTGAGAAAATCGAAAAATTCGTCGCCTGCGCGTGCGTGGCGGTTATGGCGGTGCTGGTGTTTGCCAACGTCGTGGCCCGCTTTGTGTTCAAGCACTCGCTGGCTGTGTCCGACGAGATGTCCACCTATCTGTTTGTGCTGATGAGCTTCATGGGCACGGCCATCGCCGCCCGGCGGAAGGCCCACCTGGGCCTGTCTATCGTGACGGACCGGGTCAGCCCCAAGGCCCGCATCATCATCCATCTGACCGTTTATGCGATTTCCGCTCTGTTCTGCCTGCTGATCGTGGTCACCGGCGTGCAGATGGTTATCAGCCAGTATCGGCTGGGTCAGGAAACGGCCAACATGCAGTGGCCTGAGTGGATCTATGGTTCGTTTGTACCCGTGGGCGCGGCCTTCGCCGCCATTGCGTTCCTGCAGACCATGGTGCAGATGTATAAAGACTATCGGGCAGAGGAGGGCAAATAAATGGTCGGTATCGTATTACTGGGTATCTTTGTGCTGCTGCTGGCCTTCGGCGCACCCATCGCCGTCTGCCTGGGCATGTCCAGCGTAGGCGCTATCCTGGTGCAGGGCGCTGGCAAGCCCCTGGACGCCATCATGAGCGTGCTTCCCCGTCTGTGCTCCTCGGCCAGCAGCAAGTTCGTCCTGCTGGCGATCCCGTTCTTCATCCTCTCCGGCAACGTGATGGAGAAGGCCGGTATCTCCGGCCGCCTCATCAACCTGGCGGAAAAGTGCCTGGGCCACATCCGCGGCGGCATGGCCATGGTCTGCGTGGTGGTGTCCTGCTTCTTCGCGGCCATCTCCGGCTCCGGCCCGGCCACCGTGGCGGCCCTGGGCCTGATTATGATCCCCGCTCTGAAGAAGGCGGGCTATTCCCCGGCCTTTGCCTGCGCTCTGATGGCCGCCGGCGGCGCCATCGGCGTGGTTATCCCCCCGTCCATCACCTTCGTGGTGTACGGCTCCATCGCCGACGCCTCCATCACCGACCTGTTCAAGGCCGGCGTCATCCCCGGCCTGCTGATGGGCCTGGGCCTGATCGTGGCCGCCCTGTTCGTGGGCCGCAAGGCCAACCTGACGGTGCAGCCCAAGGCCTCCGGCAAGGAACGGCTGAAGGCCTTCAAGGATGCCTTCTGGGGTCTGCTGATGCCCGTGATCATCCTGGGCGGTATCTATGGCAGCATCTTCACCCCCACCGAGGCCGCCGCTGTCTCCGTGTTCTATGGCCTGATCGTGGGCGTGTTCATCTATCGCGAGGTCAACTGGAAGAAGATGAAGGACATCCTCATCGACTCCTGCTCCACCACCGCCACGGTTATGTTCATCACCATGGGCGCCACCCTGTTCGGCTATGTCCTGACCCGTGCAAGACTGGATCTGGCCATTGAGAACTTCATGCTCACCGTTACCAACGGCAACACGGTTATCTTCTTCATCATCGTCAACGTGGTGCTGCTGATCGCCGGCTGCTTCCTGGACTCCACCTCCGCCCTGTACATCTTCACCCCGCTGTTTGCCCCCGTTGCGGTGCAGCTGGGCATTGACCCCATCCACCTGGGCACCGTTATGATCGTGAACCTGGCCATCGGCCTGTTCACCCCGCCGGTGGGCGTCAACCTGTATGTGGCCTGCGGCATCGGAGATATCAAGATCGAGGAGATCACCAAGGGCATTGTCCCGTGCCTCATCGCCGAGCTGGCGGTGCTGCTGCTGATCACCTACGTCCCCGCAATTTCCACATTCCTCATTCATTAACGCTTTCTTTCTCTCTCCACACACAGCTTTCTATCCCACGCATGCAGCACCGGGCGGATTTCATCCGCCCGGTGCTGCATTTTTTATCCCGCCGCCCCATATCCGTCCAGATTTCGGTCAATTTCCATAAAAAACATGCAAAGAATTAGGTAAAAGAGAAAAATCCAAAAAAGCTCTTGACTTTGTCAGACAAAACGCTATACTGTAATTGTCATTTGTCCGACATTAAACAAATCCGTACATTCCGAAAATTTTCAATGAGGTGATTTTTGTGAAAGATATCTCCATGCAAGAGCTGAAAAACACCGCCACGCAGATGCGTATGAAGGTCATCGACATGATCTACAAGGCCCAGTCCGGTCATCCCGGCGGATCCCTGTCTGCGGCAGATTTTGTCACCGCCTGCTACTTCAAATACATGAACCTGGACCCCAAGAACCCCCGCTGGGAGGACCGGGACCGCATGGTGCTCTCCAAGGGCCATGTCTGCCCCATCCAGTATGCCTGCCTGGCTACCGTGGGTTTCTTCCCCGAGTCCGTGCTGGACACCCTGCGCAAGGAGGGCTCCATGCTTCAGGGTCACCCCTCTATGAACCGCTGCCCCGGCATCGACATCTCCACCGGCTCCCTGGGTCAGGGTCTGGCCTGCGCCGCCGGTATGGCCCTGGCCGGTAAGCTGGACCACAAGGACTACAAGGTCTTCTGCGTGGTGGGCGACGGCGAGGCCCAGGAGGGCGAGATCTGGGAGGCTGCCAACACCGCTCACAAGTACGGTCTGGACAACCTGATCGTTTTCGTGGATAACAACAACCTGCAGCTGGACGGCACCTGCGACGAGATCATGCCCAACGGCGACCTGGGCGAGAAGTTCCGTGCCTTCGGCTGGGAGGTCCTGGAGCTCGACGGCCACAGCATGGAGGAGATCACCGCCTCCATCGACAAGTGCTATGCCTCCCAGAACGGCAAGCCCAAGTGCCTGTATGCCCACACCGTCAAGGGCAAGGGCGTTTCCTTCATGGAAAACCAGTGCGGCTGGCACGGCGTTGCCCCCAACGATGAGCAGTATAAGCAGGCCATGGCTGAGCTGGAAGCCCAGCTGATCCACTAAGCAAGGAGGAAAGAGCAATGAGCGAAAAGAAAAAGATCGCTACCCGCGAAGGCTTCGGCAAGGAGATCGTGGCCCTGGGCAAGGAAAACCCTGACATTCTGGTGGTGGATATTGATATCGGCAAGAGCTGCAAGACCGGCGAATTCCGCAAGGAGCTGCCGGACCAGTACATCAACGTCGGCATCGCCGAGCAGAACGGCGCGGGCGTTGCCGCGGGCCTTGCCACCTGCGGCAAGATCCCCTTTGTCGTCACCTATGCCGTGTTCGGTTCCCTCCGTATGTGCGAAATGATCCGCCAGGAGGTCTGCTATCCCAACCTGAACGTGAAGATCGCCTGCTCCCACGGCGGCGTGACCCCCGCCAACGACGGCGCCTCCCACCAGTCCATCGAGGACATGGGTGTGCTGCGCACCATCCCCAACATGACCGTGATCATGCCGGCGGACTATAACGCCGCCCGCAAGCTGGTCCGCCAGGCCGCCGAGACCTACGGCCCCATGTATCTGCGCTTCACCCGTGACGCCGTGCCCCAGATCTATGACGAGGACGTGGAGTTCACCATCGGCAAGGCCCACCAGATTCAGGACGGCAAGGACGTGGCCATCATCGCCAACGGCGACACCGTGTGCCTGGCCATCGAGGCCGCCAAGGTCCTGGCCGGTAAGGGCATCTCCTCCCGCGTGCTGGATATGCACACCATCAAGCCCCTGGACGTGGAGGCCGTCACCGCCGCCATCAACGACATCGGCAAGGTCATCACCGTGGAGGACCACAACATCATCAACGGCCTGGGCTCCGCCGTGTGCGAGGTAGCCGCCGAGATGGGCAAGGGCCTGGTCAAGCGCGTTGGTATCCGGGATCAGTTCGGTCAGTCCGCCCCCTATGAGCGCCTGCTGGCCATGAACGGCGTGACCGTTGAGGACATCGTGGCCATCGCCGAGAGCATGAACGCCTAACATCGGAAAAATCAGGAGGTTATCATTATGAGAATCGGTTTTGTTGGCTGCGGCGCCATCGGCAGCTGCTATGCAAGCTATCTGTCCCGGAAGCATGAGGTCTGCGTGCTGGATACCTATGCCCCGGTGATTGAATCCATCAAGAAGAACGGCATTCTCCTGGACGAGTGCGCCCCCGGCAGCGGCACCGGCGAGACCGTGTCCTTCCGCCCGGCCATGGCCACCACCGACCCCAAGGAGATCGGCGTGGTGGACCTGCTGATCGTGTTCGTGCACTATCAGTATCTGGAGGCCGCCGTGCGCAACGCTCTGCCCATGATCGACCGGCACACCATGATCCTGTGCCTGCAGAACGGCCTGGGCAACTATGACGAGATTGCCAAGGTGGTTCCCGAGGAGCAGATCATCATCGGCAACACCGCCTTCGGCGCCACCCCCATGGAGCCCGGCCATGTGAAGCACACCGGCACCGGCGTGACCAACATGGGCTCCCTGAAGGCCCCCAAGGAGAACGTGGAGCGCATGGCCGAGGCCCTGCGCGAGGCCGGCCTGGAGGTCTGCGTCCACGAGAACGTCATGAACGCCATCTGGCACAAGCTGCTGGCCAACGTGGCCATCAACGGCATGAGCGCCCTGCTGGAGACCAAGAACGGCTTTGTGGACGGCAACCAGTATGCCCACGAGGCCGCCCGGATGCTGGTGGAGGAGGCCATCACCGTGGCCAACGCCTGCGGCTGCACCCTGGACCACGACGCCGAGCTGGAGCACGCCTATGAGGTCTCCCGCATGACCGATGAGACCATCAGCTCCATGGTGCAGGACGTGACCCATCACCGGGAGACCGAGATCCGCATCATCACCGGCGCCGTGTGCCGCCTGGGCCGGGAGCACGGCATCGCCACTCCCTGCAACGACCTGATGCTGCAGCTGGTGCTGGCCAAGCAGTCCATCTATCTGGGCCGCTGACAAAAATTACACAGTCAAACACACCTTCTTTTACCCTTTTCCCCTCCGAAAGCAGCGGACGGCAGCTTTTGTCTGCCGTCCGCTGCGCGTTTTGATGTCTTGGTGAAACTTTTACTTGACGGTATTCAAACTTTGTACTATGTTATACATATGTTATAGAGTTAACAGTCCCATAAAGGAGCGATTTATATGAGTGATACCCCCGGCTATGTGAAAAATCTGAAGAAGGAGTCGGTGGTGCAGAGCGTCATCAACTGCCTGACCGATGCCATGCGCAATAAACAGCTCAAGCCCGGAGACCGCATTCCGCCGGAGCCGGAGCTGGCCGCCTCCATGGGCGTGGCCCGTAGCTCCGTGCGGGAGGCCATCAAAATTCTCACCTATCTGGGCGTGCTGGAGAGCAAGCGCTCCGAGGGGACCTTCGTTTGCAGCGGCTTTCAGGAGAGCATGATCGACCCCATGATCTATGGCATGATCCTGAACCAGGACTCCTTTGACAACCTGATGGAGCTGCGCGAGATGGTAGAGGCCGGCATCATGCGCCTGGCCAGCGCCAAGTATAATGAGGAGGACGGCCGGATGCTGGAGCAGCTCCTGGACCAGATGCGCGGCATCGTCCGCGGCGATGGCCAGGACAAGGTGGAGCGCTTTTTCGCCGTGGACAACCAGTTCCACGACATGGTGTCCCAGATGGGAAAGAACCCCCTGGCCGACAAGATCAGCCGGGTGGTGCGCACCCTGACCCACGCCGTCCGGTATGAAACGGTCAGCACCATGATCAACACCGGCCGGGGCGAGGAGCTGCTGGAGGCCCACAGCGACCTGTTCGAGACCCTGCGCAGCCGCCGCCAGGACAACGTGGAGGAGATCGTCCGGGCCACCTATTTCAAAGCGGCCCTGTATGGCCAGGAGAAGAACTGAATTCCATAAAAAAATCTCAAAGGGCCAAAGCCCTTTGAGATTTTTTTCTTATTCCAGCAGGCCCTGCCGCATTTCCCGACAGGCGGCGTTGGTGATGAATACCGAGCCCGGGCGCAGGGGGTCCAGGAAGGAGCCGTCCAGCCGGACGGCGACACCTCCGGCCTCCTGGGCGATCAAAGACCCGGCGGCATAGTCCCAGGGGGACAGTCGGCACTCGAAGAAGATCTCCGCCCGGCCGCAGGCCACCATGCAGCAGTCCAGGGCCGCTGAGGCAAACCGCCGGTAGTCCAGGCACCGGTCATACAGGTGCCGCAGGATGGCAAAGTGCCGGTGGGTATAGCTGCGGTCATAGATGGTGGAGCCGCAGGCCACAATGGCGTGGGCGGCATCCCGGGAGCTGGCGCGGATGGGCGCGCCGTTGAGGGTGGCCCCGCAGCCCCTTTGAGCGGCGAACAGCTCGCCCACAAAGGGGTTATACACCACGCCGTACTCCGCCTGCCCGTTGTGGACCAGGGCCACGGACACGCTGCTGCAATTCATGCGGCGGGTGAAATTGGTGGTGCCGTCGATGGGGTCCACCACAAAAATCCAGGGGTGGGTCAGAGCGGGCCGCTCCCCCTCCTCGCCGAAAAACTCCGCCTCCGGCAGCAGCTTCAGCAGCTCCTGCCGCAAAAACACCTGCACGGCCTCGTCATATTGGGTCACCAGGTCTGCCGGGCCGTGCTTCTCCCGGGTGACGTTCTGAATGTCGTGGGCGGAGAGGACGATGTCCCCCGCCCGGCGCACAATGTCGATGATCTGCTCCAGCATACTTAGCTCCTTCTGACGATCTGCCCGGCCATGACGCCGGTGTATTGGCCGCCGTCGATGACCGGCTGTCCGGCCACCAGCACGGTGTCCAGCCCCTCCGCCATGCGGCAGGGGTCCTGATACGTCCCCGGCTCCCGCAGGTCCTCCGGGGCGAACACGTTGATATCCGCCTGGGCCCCGGGGGTCAGCACGCCCCGGTCCTTCATGCCCAGCACCGCCGCCGGGCGGCCCGTCATCTTGTGGATGGCCGCCTCCGGCGTCAGGTCCCCCCGCTCCCGGACGAACCGGGTCAGCAGGTGGACAAAGGTGCCGTATACCCGGGGATGGGGCTGTCCCTCCGTGGGATAGGTGGAGTCGGAGATCAGGTTGGAGAAGGGGTCCCGCAGAATGGCGGCAAT
>ERZ827088.3959-NODE-3959-length-12942-cov-3.509583_pt1 | contig 12942 bp, 11 predicted proteins | sample MGYA00519922_ERZ827088 | MGnify/ENA primary metagenome ERZ827088 (study PRJEB31778, sample SAMEA3449254) | human gut metagenome | biome: human gut; feature: human-associated habitat; material: faeces | place: United Kingdom | collected 2010/2012 ... | reverse complement strand
CACCGGGTGTCCAGAGAGGAATTGATCGACCGCGCTGCCGAGCTGATACAGAAGTATCCCATTTTGTTTATTGAAGACCTGATGTCCGAGGACGACTGGGATGGCTTTATAAAGGCGCACCAAAGGCTGAAGGGGGTCAAGCTGATCGGGGACGATTTCATTGTCACAAATCAGAAGCGGCTTCAAAAAGCGCATGAGTGCGATGCATTGGATGGGTTCATTCTAAAACCCAACCAGGTCGGTACGATCACAGAGGCGCTGGATACCCATGCCTATGCCCAAAGCTACGGCATGATCACCATACCCTCTGGACGTTCAGGCGGCGCTGTGGGAGATATCGTGGCCGATCTGGCCCTGGCCCGGCCCGCGGTGCGGGGCCTGATGGAGCTGACGGCCCGCTTTCAGGAGGACTACGCCCGGGAGAAGGCGCGCCGGGGCGTACTGGACTTTTCCGACCTGGAACATCTGGCCCTGCGGCTGCTCACCCAGGACGGGGACGGAGGGCCCAGCCCGCTGGCCCGGTACTGGAGCGGCCGGTTCGCCGAGGTGATGGTGGACGAGTATCAGGACACCAACCAGGTGCAGAACGCCATCTTCACTGCCGTGTCCGATGGGGGGCGGAAGCTGTTTATGGTGGGAGACGTGAAGCAGTCCATCTACCGCTTCCGGCTGGCCGACCCCACCATCTTCCTGGACAAGTACCGCCGTTTCAAACCTTGGGACCAGGCGGCGGAGGGGGAGGAGCGGACAGTGGTGCTCACCCGCAACTTCCGTTCCCGGCCGGAGGTCCTGGAGGGGACCAACGACCTCTTCCGAAATATTATGTCAACTGAATTCGGGGAGCTGGACTACACCCAGGACCAGGCGCTGGCGCCGGGAGCCGCCTTCCCGCCGGAGGGAGACTGGCGGGTGGAGCTGGACCTGGAGGACCTGTCCTTCCTGGGGGACCAGGAGGAAGGGGAGCGGGCGGACAAAAATCTGCTGGAGGCCCGCTGGGCGGCCCGCCGTATCCGGGAGCTGCTGGACGGGGAGCTGATGCTGACGGAGGGGAGCGGGCAGCGGCGGGCGGAGCCCTCTGACGTGCTCCTTCTCCTGCGCTCCCCTGGGGCGGTGCTCCACCACTATATCCGGGCCCTCAACGAGGCGGGGCTGCCCTGGTCCGCCGAGGGCGGGGAGGACTTCTTTGCCTCCACCGAGATCAATGTGGCCCTGTCCCTTCTCCAGATCGTGGACAATCCCCGCCAGGATGTGGCGCTGATCGCGGCCCTGCGCTCCCCGGTGTACGGCTTTTCAGGAGATCAGCTGGCTCTGCTCCGGGCGGAGGGGGAGGGGGACTTCTATTCCGCTGTGGTCCAGGCCGCCGGCCGGGGGGACCAGGCGTGCCGGGATTTCCTGACGGAGCTGGAGGAGCTGCGCTTCGGGGCAGGGGACCGCACCTGCCGCCAGCTGATCTGGCACATCTATGAACGGACCAACCTGCTGGGCCTGTTCGGGGCCATGGACGGGGGGCAGGAGCGGCAGGGCCGCCTGCTCACCCTCTATGCCCTGGCGGGGCGTCTGGAGGAGGCGGGGTGCCGGTCTCTCTTCCAGTTCCTGCTGCGCCTGGAGCGGATGCGCCAGACCGGGGGACTGTCCCTGTCCGCCCCAGGCCGGGAGGGGGGCGGTGTGACCATCATGTCCATCCACCGCTCCAAGGGGTTGGAGAAACCGGTGGTGCTGCTGTGCGGCCTGTCCCGGCGGCTGAACCGGGACGACCTCCAGCGGCCTGTCCTCTTCCATCCGGTGCTGGGGGTGGGCCCCCGGGGCCTGGACCGGGAGCGGATGGTGGAGTATCCCACCCTGGCCCGCAAGGCGGTGGCCCGGAAGCTGGAGCGGGAGATGATGGCGGAGGAGCTGCGTCTGCTCTATGTGGCCATGACCCGGGCCAAAGAGAAGCTGATCCTCTCCATCCCGCTGCGGCGGGGAGCGGAGGAGCTGGAAAAGCTGGGGGAGGACCTGTCTGTTCCACCCTCCCCCATGGCGTTGGAGCGCCAGCAGAGCGTGGGCGGCTGGGTGCTGCTTCACGCCCTGGCCCGGCCCGAGGCGTCCGCCCTGCGGAGCATGGCGGGGCTGCCGGAGGTGTCCCCGGGGACTCTGGGGCCCGCCTGGGATATTCGATGGGTAGATGGGGCGGCACTGGCCGAGATTCCGGAGCAGAGGGGCCGCTTCGCGGATCTGCCCGGAGAGTCGGAGACGGAACCGGAGGGGCTGAGAGAGGCGCTGGCCTGGCACTATCCGTTCTCCCTTTCCTCCCAGACCCCCTCCAAGCTCACCGCCACCCAGCTCAAGGGGCGGAGCCTGGACCAGGAGACCCGGGAGGAGGCCGCCCCGGCGGCCCTTCCGCCCCAGCCGCTCTCCATCCTGCGGCCCCAGTTCGTGGCGGAGGAGCGGGGACTCACCCCGGCCCAGCGGGGCACAGCCCTGCACCTGGCCATGCAGTATCTCCCCCTGGACACGGACACCCCGGAGCGGGCAGCGGCGGAGCTGGAGCGCCTGGTGTCCGGCGGCTTCCTCACCCCCCAGCAGGGGGCGGCGGCCGATCCGGGACAGCTGTCCGCGTTCTTTAACTCGCCCCTGGGCAGGGAGATGGCGTCGGCCCCCGTGTGCCGCCGGGAATTCAAATTTTCCGTGCTGCTGCCGGCGGAGGAGTTCTGCCCCGGCCTGGAGCCGGGGGAGGAGGTGCTGCTCCAGGGCGTAGTGGACGCCTGGTTCGAGACTCTGGAGGGCATCACCGTGGTGGACTTCAAGAGCGACCGGGTCTCCCGGTCCGGGGCGGCGGCCCGGGGAGAGGAGTACCGCCCTCAGCTGGAGGCGTACAGCCGGGCCCTGGAGGAGATCACCGGAAAACAGGTGGTCCGAAAGGCGCTCTGGTTCTTCGAACCGGGGGAGCTGATCCTTCTGTGAAAGGGCGACAAAAGGGCCGAGAAAAAAGTCAGGATAATTTTTTGAAAAAATAGTTGCTTTTGCGGGAGATCCATGCTATTATATCAGTTGCGTTTACAGATGATCCCTCCATGGAGAAAGAGGTGAAGATACAATGAAAGCAGGCATCCATCCCGATTATCAGCAGACCACCATCCGGTGCGCTTGCGGCAATGTGATCGAGACTGGCTCCACCAAGAAGGATATCCGCGTGGAAGTGTGTTCCAAGTGTCACCCCTTCTACACCGGTAAGCAGAAGATGGTGGACACCGGTGGTCGTGTCAGCCGCTTCAACAAGAAGTTCGGCCTGGACAAGTGAGATTGCGCCTCAAAAGCCGCACCGTGGATCGGTGCGGCTTTTTGTCGTATTTTGCTGTCGGCCCGGAGTATCCTCGCCCCAGGGAGGGGCATAAACTAACAGATGAGATCAAAAATGAGTTAGGAGGCTGTATCATGAAGAAGATCGACGTGAAGAGCTTGCAGGACAACGTATTTTCCCTCATCGGGGACCGGTGGATGCTCATCACCGCCGGCACGGCGGAGCGGTGCAACACCATGACCGCCAGCTGGGGCGGACTGGGCGTGCTGTGGGGCGCCCCGGCGGCCACCATTTACCTGCGGCCCCAGCGGTACACCAAGGAGTTCGTGGACCGGGAGGAGTATTTCACCCTGGCCTTTTTCGGGGAGGAGCAGCGCAAGGCCCTCACCCTGTGCGGCAGCAAGAGCGGCCGGGAGGTGGACAAGGTGAAGGAGTGCGGCTTCACCGTGGCCCAGGCCGAGTGCGGGGCCCCCTATTTTGAGGAGGCGGAGCTGGTGCTGGTCTGCCGCAAGCGCTATGCCCAGGAGATGGACCCCCAGGCCATCCCCCAGGATGCCAAGGACAGATTTTATCCTGAGAAGGACTACCATACCATGTATATCGGAGAGGTCGTGGAGGCGCTGAGGAAATAAGGGCCTCAGCGCCCGGACCGCCTCCTGACAGACGGGGAAAATCCCATTTTGGAGGATCTATGACAGAAAACAACACGGAAAAGAAAAACAGGGCGGTGCTGGTGGGCCTGTCCTCCCGCGCCCTGGCCCCGGAGGAGAACGCCGACGAGGCATCCATGGAGGAGCTCTCCGCCCTGCTGGAGACAGCGGGGGGAGAGTGCGTGGGCGTGGTGACCCAGTCCAAGGACAGCCCGGACCCCCGCACCTTCATCGGGGAGGGCAAGGTGGCTGAGGTGAAGGAAGTGGCCCATGCCATGGACGCGGACATGGTGATCTTTGACAACGGCCTGTCTCCCTCCCAGCAGAGGGTCTTGTCAGAGGACCTGGGGGTGTCGGTGCTGGACCGCTCCGCCCTGATCCTGGACATCTTCGCCCAGCGGGCCCGCACCCGGGAGGGCCGGCTCCAGGTGGAGCTGGCCCAGTATAAGTATCTGCTCCCCCGCCTGATGGGCATGTGGACCCATCTGGAGCGGCAGGAGGGCGCCATCGGCACCCGCGGCCCCGGCGAGACCCAGCTGGAGAGCGACCGGCGGCACATCCGCCGCAAGATCTCCAAGCTGGAGGAGGAGCTGAAGGATGTGCGCCGGGTGCGGGCCACCCAGCGGGAGCGGCGCATCAAGAACGAGGTGCCGGTGGTGGCCATTGTGGGCTATACCAATGCGGGCAAATCCACCCTGCTCAACCGGCTCACCGGGGCGGCCATCCCGGCCAATGACCGGCTGTTCGACACCCTGGACACCACCACCCGCACCCTGGAGATCTCCGACACCTGCACGGTGCTCATCTCCGACACGGTGGGCTTTATCCGCAAGCTGCCCCACCATCTGGTGGAGGCCTTCAAGGCCACCCTGGAGGAGCTGGAGTACGCCGACCTGCTGCTCCATGTGATCGATGCCTCCAACCCGGAGTGGCGGGACCAGACGGCGGTGGTGGAGAACCTGATCCGGGAGCTGGGGGCCGAACAGACCCCCCGCCTGGATGTTTTCAACAAATGCGACCGGTATCTGGGGGACATCCGGCCCCACGGGGAGGACATCGTCTCCATCTCCGCCAGGACCGGCGAGGGGGTGCCCGAACTGCTGGCCGCCATCGGCAGGCGGCTGGACAACGGCGCCCGCCGGGTGATCATCCATCTGCCCTACGACCAGGGCGGGCTGCTGGACAAGCTCTACCAGCAGGCCAAGGTGGAGTCGGTGGAGTACGGCGAGACCATCGATGTGGCGGCGGTCTGCACCCCCAAGGTGATCGGTCAGCTGGGCCCGCTGGTGGAGGGCTGGAGGCCCCATCGGGAGCCCTGGGAAGACTGAAAGCCCCATCTCAGAAAAGAAAGGGAAAGGACCATGGACGTGATGCTCAGACCCTGGCGCCCGGAGGACGCCCCCTCTATCGCCCGGCATGCCGATGACCCCCAGGTGGCCGCCAACCTGAGGGATGTGTTCCCCTGCCCCTACCAACTGTCAGACGCGGAGGAGTTCATCCGCCTGTGCAGGGCGGCGGAGCCGGAGCAGGCCATATTCCGGGCCATCGTGGTGGATGGACAGGCCGTGGGCAGCGTGGCCCTCACCCGGGGCACGGATGTCTGCCGCCGGTCGGCCGAGCTGGGCTACTGGCTGGGCCGGGCCCTCTGGGGCCGGGGCATCATGACCAAGGCGGTGGAGGAGATGTGCCGGACGGGCTTTGAGGCGTGGGACATCGTGCGCATCTACGCGGAGCCCTTCGCCCACAACGCCGGCTCCCGCCGAGTGCTGGAGAAGGCGGGCTTCGCTCTGGAGGGCGTCATGCGCAGCGGCATATGGAAAAACGGCCGGCTGCGGGACTACTGCATGTACGCCCTGCTGCGGCCGGAGACCCAGTAGGACTGCCACAGGCGGCGGAGGGCGCCGGCGTCCTGCTCCAGGCTGTCCCCCAGCCGCTGGAGGAGGTTTTCGGAGATTTCCCGGGAAACCTGCTCCGGGCGGCAGGAGAGGCCGTCCATATAGTCCAGCAGAAGGGAGAGCAGCAGCGTGTCCTCTGTGATGCGGGTGACCGTGTCGTTCAGATGGTCCAGCAGTTCGAGCTCGTTCATCATTTATGCACCTCACAATATATCGCTGAAAGCGATTATAATGGAGTTAAGGAGAAAAGTCAATCGCTTAAAGCTATATATTTTCATAGACATAGCTATGAGCTATAATAGCTTACGGTGATGGATTTTGAAGGACTATAAAGAAGTGATTCGAGAAAAGAGAATAGAGTTGGGATTGAGTCAATATAAGTTGGCGAAATCTGTGGGGATTGCGCAATCTTTTATGAATGAGATTGAAAGTGGGCGAAAGACCCCATCTCTGGATGTTTTCTTTCGGATCTGCAAGGAATTGCAGATCAAAGTCTTTCCCGACGAGCCCTAAGGGGCGCCGCGGCCCCGGTCCCTGCGCAGGGACGCACACTGTGCGCCCGCCGTCCGTGAGGATGCGGCCCGATGCGGGCATCGGGCCCTGCGGGGTGCGTGCTTCTCCCTGTCTTTGTGTAGGGGGTGGGGCTTGCCCCCGCCCGCCGGTCCCAGGTCTGCGATGTGCCGCAGGAGTGATTTCCAGACCTGCCCGGGCTATTGAATCGCTCTGGCGGAAGAACGCCCCCTCATCCGTCACGGCTTCGCCGTGCCACCTTTCCCCCAGAGGGGGGAAGGCTTGAGGTGGGGACACGGCATATGCCGCGGCACATTTCCTCTAAGGGAAGGTGTGTGGGAGCTTCTATGGGGCCCCTCAAGGGCTTCCAGCAGGCGGAAGCTGTTCCCCCTGCCGGACGGAGAACACGATGTGGAGCATATCCATCCCATAGTAGTGCTTTATGAAAGAGCCCCGCTCCTCCATCCCGATGCACCGAGCTACTCTTTGGGATGCAAGGTTGCTGTCCCGGATGATGGAGAATACCTCCTCAAATTTCAGGGCTGAAAAGGCATGGTCCCGGCAGGCCCGGGCCGCCTCAACGGCGTAGCCCTTGTGCCAGGCCGTCCGCTCCAGAAGATAGCCAACCTCGGGTATCCGTGTGCCATCTCCCAGCCCCTGCCAAGTGAGTCCGCACTGGCCCACCATCTCCCCGGATGTTCTCTCCACTGCTGCCCACAGGCCGAAGCCATCCTTTCGATACCGCGCCTGCTGGCGGCGAAGCCATTCCCAAGCCTCCTGGTCTGAAAAGGCATGCTCATAGGCGTACATTACTGACCGATCCTGAAGCATCCGGCACAGGGCAGGAAAATCTCTGTCCGTCATTTCCCGCAGTATCAGTCGGTCAGTCTCTAAAATAGTCTCAGCCATCTCCCAGCACCGCCTTTACCAGCTCCTCCGGCGTCCGGGCCAGACAGTCGGCCCCCTCCGCCTCCAGCTCCGCCCGTCCGCGGAAGCCCCACAGCACGCCGCAGCTGGTCAGGCCGCCGTTCCTGGCGGTGCGGATGTCCACATCGCTGTCCCCCACGAACAGAGTATCCTCCGGGGAGGCCCCCATCTGCTCCATCAGCCGGTGCAGCAGGGTGGGGTCCGGCTTGGTGGGCAGGCCGGGCAGGGCCCCCTGCACCCAGGGGAACTGCCCCGGGTAGTAGTCCTCCACCACCGGGCCCGCCAGCGCGTGGGCCTTGTTGGACAGCACCGCCGTCCGCACCCCCGCCGCCCTCAGCCGCTCCACCGCCTCCGGCATCCCGGCGTAGGGGGCGGTCTTGTCCGCCCTGTGGGCGCCATAGCGCTCCGAGAACTCCTCCAGGGCCCGGGCCAGCCCCTCCGGCGTCCGCTCCGGGGCCGGAGCAAAGCGCTCCACCAGCCGGGGTATCCCGTTGCCCACGAAGCGCTTGTACTCCTCCACCGTGTGGAGGGGCCACCCGTGCCGGGCGCACACCCAGTTGGCCGCATCCGCCAGGTCGTCTATGGTATTGAGCAGAGTGCCGTCCAGATCAAAGATCACATTTTGGAACATAGCGGCCCGGCCTCACTCGTAGACCCCGATCTCCATGCCCCCCAGCTCCACCCGGGTATCCCGGGGAAACTGGGCCCGCTGGAGATAGGCCTTCACCGCCATCTGGGCGAATTTGGGGTTCACCTTCTCGTCCTCCAGCTCCAGATCCAGCCGTCCGCCGGGGCCGTCCGTCTGGCCGCCGCACACCGCGCCGCCGTCCTCCAGCACCTCGTTCAGCTCGCCCACCACGTCCGCCAGGCTCTTCCCCTGGGGCAGGGCGGTATAGTGAATATAAAAATCCATGTCGGTCCCTCCCGATCCTTTCGTCGTCGTTTACTGGGTCTGCTTCAGCCGCTCCGCCTGGTCGGCGGCGGCCAGGGCGTCCATCAGCTCGTCCAGGTCCCCGTCCATCACGCTCTCGATCTTGTACAGGGTCAGCCCGATGCGGTGGTCCGTGACCCGCCCCTGGGGAAAGTTATAAGTCCGGATGCGCTCGTTGCGCATCCCCGTGCCCACCTGGCTGCGGCGCTCGGCGGTGAACTCGCTGCTGCGCTTCTCCTGCTCCGCCTCGTACAGCCGGGAAGCCAGGATGCGCATGGCCCTGTCCCGGTTCTGGAACTGGCTGCGCTCCTGCTGGCACTCCACCACCATGCCTGTGGGCCTGTGGATGAGCCGCACCGCTGAGGAGGTCTTGTTCACATGCTGGCCCCCCGCCCCGGAGGCGCGGAACACCTGCATCTCCACGTCCGCCGGGTCCAGGTCCACCTCCACCTCCTCCATCTCGGGCAGGACGGCCACCGTGGCGGTGGAGGTGTGGATACGCCCGCCGGACTCGGTCTCCGGCACCCGCTGGACCCGGTGGACGCCGCTCTCGAACTTCATCCGGGACCAGGCCCCGTCCCCCTCGATAGTGAAGGAGATCTCCTTTACCCCTCCCAGTTCCGTCATGTTCAGGCTGGCCACTTCCGTCTTCCAGCGGCGGCTCTCGGCGTACATGGAGTACATGCGGTGGAGGGAGTGGGCGAAGAGGGCGGCCTCCTCCCCCCCCACCCCGGCCCGGATCTCCACGATGACGTTCTTCCCATCGTTGGGGTCCCTGGGGAGCAGCAGGAGCTGGAGCTCCCGCTCCAGCCGCTCCAGCTCCTGCCTGGCCTGCTGCTGCTCCTCCTGGGCCAGCTCCCGCAGCTCCGGGTCGGAGAGCAGGGCCCCGGCCTCTTGCTCCCGCTCCCGGGCCCGGAGGTAGGCCCGGTATGTCTCCACCACCGGGGACAGCTCGTTCTGCTCCTTGTTCAGCCGTGCCACCTGGGCGGGGTCGTCATAGGTCTCCGGCGCGGCCAGCCTGGCCTCGATCTGGCTGTATCGGGCCTCCACGGCCGCCAGCTTGTCCAGCATGGGCATGCTCCTTTCCGCTTGATGCCCGCCCCAGGCGGTCCACCATGATATATTCCTCTTCTGTCTCCCGTACTATACGGAATCCCACTCTCCGATACAGGCGGACCGCCGGGTTCCCCTTCTGCACGGACAGGGAGACCTGACGGACCCCCTCCCGCTCCAAAGCATCCATCATGGCGCGCAGCAACTCTGTTCCGATGCCCTGGCCCCGGTACTCCGGATACAGCGCCGCCGCAAGGGAGGGCGTCTCATCGTCGATATGTCCGTAGTCATCCATAAGCCGGCACCATACACTGCCCACCACCCGGCTCCCGTCCACCGCTGCCAGAGCCCGGTCCAGCGGTCCACTTCCAAATCCTTGGAAATAGACCCGCAGCTCCGGCCGGTCTGCCACCGACCTGGGCGGCGGAGCGTCCCCCGGCGGGACGTAGATTGCCTCATAGAGGAGGTCCTTCAGTGTCGCATACTCCTCCACCCGCATATTCCGAATGGTGATCTGATCCACAGCTGCCTCCTCTCCCCCGGCCCCTCACCGGTCCAGGAAAAATGACTTGACCAGGGCCAGCGGCTCCCGCACATACATGTGCAGCCGGGAGGGCAGGTGGCTGGAGGGGGCCGCCAGGGTGGAGACACTGTCATATCCGGCCCGTTCCGCCAGCATCCGGGCCCGGGTCAGGTGGAAGCCGTTGGAGACCACCACCACCCCCTGGGACAGATCACAGCCCTCTGCCTCCAGCAGCTCCCGGGAATAGCGCAGGTTCTGGTCGGTGTTGTGGGACCGCTCCTCCAGAAGCAGCTGGTCCTCCTCCACCCCCCGCTCCATCAGGTAGTCCGCCATGCACCGGGCCTCGGTGACGGGCTCGTTGTCCCCCTGGCCCCCGGAGACCACCACCGTCAGGTCCGGGTGGTCCTCCAGGTAGTCCAGCGCCCGGTCCAGCCGGTCCCGCAGAAGGATGGAGGGCTCCCCGTCGGGCATCACCTGGCAGCCCAGCACCACCATCGCCCGGGGGTCCCCCTGGATATGGTCGTAGGAGCCGTAGAGCACCGCGCCGAACAGCCCGGCAAAGGTCACGGCCCCGGCCAGCACCGCCGAGAGCAGCAGCTTCTGCCAGAGACAGAGCTTCTTTCCTTTATAACTGCTGATCTGCCGCTTCATCCTCTGGCCTCCTCCAGCTCCGCCGACAGGCGCTCCCAAGTCCCGTACAGCTTCAGGATCTCCTCCTCCAGCGCCTCCCGCTGCTCATACAGCTCCTGGAGCTTCAGATAGTCGGAGGCGGCCTCCTCGATCTGGAGCCCAAGCTCGTACATTTGTTCCTCTGCCTTAGCCACCGCCCGCTCGGCGGCGGCCACCTCCTTCTCCAGGTTCTTGGTGCCGCCGGGCCGCCGGGGCTTCTCCTTCTTCTCCGCCGGCGCCGCCGCGGGGGCGGGGACGGCCTGGGCCTGCTTCCTCTCCCGGGCTGCCCGGTACTCGCCGTAGCTGCCCCGGAAGTCGGTGACCTGCCCGTCCTCCAGCACCCACACCCGGGTGGCGAAGCGGTCGATGAAGTAGCGGTCGTGGGAGACGAAGAGCAGGTTGCCCTCGTACTCCTCCACCGCCTCCTCGATCCACTCCCGGCTCTGGATGTCCAGGTGGTTGGTGGGCTCGTCCAAAATAAGGAAGCTGGTCTGCTCGTCCATGAGCATACACAGGCGCAGGCGGGAAAGCTCGCCGCCGGAGAGGGACGACACGCTCTTAAACACATCCTCCCCCTGAAACTGGTACTGGGCCAGGCGATTGCGGGCGCTTTGGGCGGTCATGCCCTTTTTCTCATAGAGCATGGTGTCAAGGAGGCTCCGCTCCGGGTGGGCAAAGCGGATGATCTGAGGCAGGTACGCCGTGACCACCGAAGGGCCCAGGCGGATGGAGCCGCTGTCCGGCCGCTCAGAGCCTACGATCATATTCAGCAGCGTGGTTTTCCCGGTGCCGTTTTCACCCAGGAGGGCAATGCGCTCCCCGGGCTCCACCCGAAGATAAATATCCGAGAACAGGGTCCGCTCTCCAAAGGATTTCGTAAGGCCCCGAAGCTGCAGCACCTCGTCGCCCCGGAACTCCCGGCTGGCAAACTGGGCATTCATCTTCTTAGCCTTGGTGGGCTTTTCCGTGGTGCGCATACGCTGGATGCGCTTTTCCATGGAGAAGGCCCGCTTATGAAGGGCATCGTTGCCCATAAAGGCCCACAGGTGCATCTGATCGGCGGCCTTTTCCAGCTGCCGGATCTTGGCCTGCTCCTTAAGATACTGCTTCATGCGCTCCTGATAGCGCCGCTCCTTTTCGATGGCGTAAAAGCTGTAATTCCCGCTGTAAAACTCCGCCTTGCCGTCCTGAATCTCGATGATGCGGCTGACGGTGCGGTCGAGGAAGTACCGGTCATGGCTGATGGTCAGCACCGTGCCCCGGAACCTCCGCAGATACTCCTCCAGCCACTCGGTGGCCTGCATGTCCAGATGGTTGGTAGGCTCGTCCAGCAGCAGGATGTCCGTGTCCTCCAGGATCAGCCGCCCCAGATTCACCCGGGTCTTTTCGCCGCCGGACAGACACGCGAACTCCCGCGAGCGCATGGCCTGCGGGATGTTCAGGCCGTTGGCCACCTTGTTCACCGCCGTCTCCGTGTCCCAGCCGCCCAAGCCCTCGAACCGGGCGTTCAGCTCCCCGTACCGGCGCAGCGTGGCCTCGCTGCTGTCACCCTGCTCCATGCGCAGCGCCAGCGCGTCCATCTCGTCCTTCATCCGGAACATCCGGGCAAAGGCCGTCTGGAGCACGTCCTCCACCGTGCAGCCCTCCGGGTACACGGGGATCTGGGAGATCAGCCCCACCCGCCGTCCGGCGGCGATCTGTATCTCGCCCTCGTCCGGCTCCAGCTCCCCGGTCAGCATGCGGAACACCGTGGTCTTGCCGGCGCCGTTGCGCCCCAGCAGTCCCACCCGCTCGCCGCTGTCCACCTGAAAGCTCAGGCCGTCCAGTATTCTCTTTTCCAGATCAAAGGACTTCACCAGTCCCGCTGCGCGTATATCTACCATTTACTTCTTTTAAAGTTCCTTCTACTATTTTTCTAATTCCTTTACGATTCTTTCAAAGTGCATGGCGTGGGAGGCCTTCACCAGCACCGCCGTGCCCGGCGTGAACAGCTGCCGTATGGCGGGCATGGCCTCCTCCACCGTGGCGAACCACTGTGCCTGCGGGTCTGTCTCCGTCAGGGCGTGCATCTTCTCGCCCACCGCCACGGCGGTGAGTCCCAGCCGGCGGGTCAGCGCGCCCATGTCCCGGTGCGCCTGCGCCGTCAGCTGTCCCAGCTCGCCCATGTCGCCCAGCACCGCCACCCGGTGTTGGGCGGGGCTGGCGGCCAGCATGCGGAGCCCCTCCGCCATGGACTGAGGGTTGGCGTTGTAGCAGTCGTCGATGACCAGCCGCTCCCCCGGCAGGCGGATCAGGTGCATCCGGCTGCCCACCGTGGTATAGGCCGCCACACCTGCGGCGATCTCCTCCCCCGTCAGCCCCAGCCGCCGTCCGATGGCGGCAGCCATGGCCATGGGGTAGATCATATAGCGTCCCGGCGCGGAGGTGGTCAGCCGATAACGCTCCCCCCCGATGGTCACCGTGCAGGCCACGCCCTCCAGTCCCCTGTCGTCGATGTCCGTAAC
>ERZ827088.3949-NODE-3949-length-12976-cov-2.767201_pt1 | contig 12976 bp, 11 predicted proteins | sample MGYA00519922_ERZ827088 | MGnify/ENA primary metagenome ERZ827088 (study PRJEB31778, sample SAMEA3449254) | human gut metagenome | biome: human gut; feature: human-associated habitat; material: faeces | place: United Kingdom | collected 2010/2012 ... | reverse complement strand
TGGTTGCGGTCGCAGTCGGTCTGGAGGTTGTAGATGAGCTGGAGGTTGACCCAGCCCACGATCCAGTCCCAGTCGAGATCGTGGATGATGATGTTCTGCTCGAGGATGCCCTGATCGTCGCAGCCCCAGGTGAGAAATGTCACATCGTCACCGCACCAGGCGCGAAACTGCGCCAGCGCTTCCGGAAAGCTCACACCGGCGGCCAGGCGCTCGCGGTCGAAGCCGGTGAGCTTTTTGACCTTGTAGTGCATACGCTTAAAATAAACGGGCTTGACGTCGATCTTGAATTCTTCGCCGGGGGTCATGTCTTCGTTGAGCTTCACCGCGCCGATCTCGATGATCTCGCCGCGCAGGTGAATGGGCAGCTTGTTGAATACGGAGGATTTGGAACTCATCGCCTGATTCCATTCCAGATCCATCACGACATAATGCATGGCTCTTTTCCGTCCTTTCCTGTAACATTAGGAGTATAGCACACAATGCAGCAACTTTCACGCCCTTTTTTCGGGAATTCTATATTTGAATGCAAGAACATAGTGTGATATAATCAAACAATACCGTCAGAGGGCGGTTTTATGAGAAAACGAAGGGGGAATCCCAATGAAAATTGCAGTTCTTTGCGGCGGCCTGAGCCCTGAGCGCAACGTCTCGATCTCGAGCGGCACGAAAATTGCCGGTGCGCTGAAGGAAAACGGCCATCAGGTCGTGCTGCTGGATATGTTCTTCGGTCTTGAGGACTATACGGGTGATATCACCCGTGTGTTTGACGACCCGCCGGCGCTCGGCGGCACGCGCATCGACGAGAGCGCGCCGGATCTGGAGGCTGTGCGCGCGCAGCGCAAGCTCCAGAGCCCGAGCCTCTTCGGCGCGCACGTGCTCGAGGTGTGCGCCATGGCGGACATCGTGTTTCTCGCGCTGCACGGCCGCACCGGTGAGGACGGCCGCGTGCAGGCGACGCTCGACCTGCTCGGCATTCCGTACACCGGCAGCGGCTACCTCGGCAGCGCCATCGCCATGGATAAGGATCTGACCAAGCGCATTGTTGCGCCGCTCGGTGTCAAGACACCGGCGTGGATGCTCGTCGAGAGCGACGGCATGGATATCGATGCCGTCATTGCGCAGGCGAAGCTGCCCTGCGTCGTCAAGCCGGATGACTCCGGCTCGAGCATCGGCGTGTCGATCGCAAACGACGCGGCCGAGCTGCGCACCGCGCTCGAGGCTGCCGCCCGTGAGGGCAGCCGCATCCTCATTGAGCAGTATGTCCGCGGCCGCGAGGTGCAGATCGGCATCCTCGGTGACAAGGCGCTGCCGAGCATCGAGATCATTCCGGCGGTCGGCTTCTATGACTACCGCAACAAGTACCAGCCCGGTGCTGCCAAGGAGATCACCCCGGCGGAGATCCCGGCCGAGACCGAGCAGCGTCTGGCCGACGCCGCGCTGACAGTGTTCCGCGCGCTGAACCTGTCGGCCTATTCGCGCGCCGACTTCATCCTCGACGACGCGGGCGAGCTGTGGTTCCTCGAAATCAACACCCTGCCCGGCATGACGCCCACCAGCCTCGTGCCGCAGGAGGCCGCCGCCGTCGGTATCAGCTACAGCGAGCTGTGCGAGCAGATCATCGCCGCTGCGCTGCATAAGTGAGCCGATGACGGGCTATTGCGTATCGGATATCGCCGCCATCACCGGCGGTGTGCTTTCGGGTGACGGGACGGCGCCTGTGACCGGAGCGGTCATTGACAGCCGCGCCGTCACGCCCGGCGCGCTCTTTGCCGCCATCCCCGGCGAGCGGGTCGACGGGCACGACTACATCGGCAAGGCGTTCGATCTCGGCGCGTCCTGCTGCCTCGCGCAGCGCGTTCCGGCGGGGGAGACCCGCCCGGTCATCTGCGTGCCGGATACGGCTGCTGCGCTCGAGATGCTTGCGCGTGCCTACCGCGCCCGCTTTGCCATCCCCGTGCTCGGCGTGACCGGCAGCGTCGGCAAGACGACGGCCAAGGAAATGGTCGCCTCCGTGCTCTCGCAGCGCTGGAACACCCTTAAGACGGAGAAAAACTTCAACAATCAGCTCGGCGTGCCGCTCACGCTCTTCCGGCTCGAGCCGGAGCATCAGGCCGCGGTCGTGGAGATGGGCGTGTCGCACTTCGGCGACATGGCGCCGCTGGCCGCCATGGTGCAGCCGACGGCCATGCTCTTTACGATCATCGGCCACGCGCATCTGGAGTTTCTGCGCGACCGCCGCGGCGTCCTGCAGGAAAAGACCTCCGTGCTCGACACCATGCCGGACGACGCCGTGGCCTTCTGCAACGGGGATGACGATCTCCTGCGCGCCATGACCTGCCGCCAGCGCAAGGTGACGTTCGGCCTCTCGGACGGGTGCGACGTGCGCGCGGTCGATGTGCGTGACCTCGGGGACGACGGCAGCACCTGCACGATCGTCGCGGGCGCACGGCGCATCCCGGTGCGCATCCGCGCCTACGGGCAGCACATGGTCTACGCGGCGCTCGAGGGTGCGGCCGTCGGCATTGAATACGGCCTGACGGACGATGAGATCATCCGCGGCATTGCGGCCTATCAGCCGGTCGGCAGCCGTGCAAACGTGGTGCGCACGGCGCGCTATACGGTCATTGACGACTGCTACAATGCCAATCCCGACTCCACGGCCGCCGCGCTGCGCTCCATGGCGACGCTCCCGGCCGGCCGCCGGGTGGCCATCCTCGGCAACATGGGCGAGCTTGGACCCGATGCCGCGGCGCTGCACCGCGAGACCGGCGTCTGCGCGGCCAAGGCGGGCGTGTCGTTCGTCATCGCGTGCGGAGCGCTGGCGCGCGAGATCGCGGCCGGTGCTGCCGAGGCGGACCCGAGCGTGCAGACGGCGTCGTTTGCCGCGCTCGACGAGCTGCTCGCGGCGCTGCCGGAGCTGGTGCAGTCGGGCGACTGCGTGCTTGTCAAGGCGTCGCACAGCATGGCGTTTGAACGCATCGTTCAGGCGCTGACACAGAACTGAAGACCACAAAAATTACCCGGACAGAAGCCTGACTTCTGTCCGGTTTTCTTACGTCTGTACAACTTGTCAAATTCGTAACGTTAAAAAACGGACGAATTTGTTAAAAAAGTAGAAAAGGAAAATAGGGCTTTTCAAACGGGGGAAAAAGCGCTACAATACAGTTGACAAGAAAATAACGATGTTCGACAGACTTTGTTCCGATTCCCCACAGCGGCTGTTGCCGCCCGTGTGGGTAGTGTGGAAAGCGGAACACGAACAACATAGAAAACACGAATTACATTTGATTTCTTAAGGAGGAATCTGTCATGGCTAAGACCAAGATCGCAGTTTTGTGGGGCGTCCTCATCGCAATGATGGTGGCATGTGCCGGTATCTACGCAACGCTCAAGGCGCGCGAGATGAATCCGTACATCAGCGGTACCAGCACCCGTATAGAGTCCGTGCAGCCGCAGGGCGAGGCTTCCGCTGTTGTCGCGGACAACGTGGTCACAGTCAATGACTGAGCGCTGACTGGCGCGTGATCCGTGCCTGTATACCGTATGCAAGCCGCCGGGTGAAGCATTGCTTCACCCGGCGGCTTTTCGCAGTGCAGAGACCGGCGTCCCTGATCCGAGGATGCGGGATGTTTTGGCATGTTTGAACAAAAAATCCCTACTCCAATGTGCAACTGGGAGAAAATGAAAAGCTGCATTCAAAATTTGGGAGTTATATGGTATCCTTATATTACAGTGATCGAAAGGAAAGGGAGGGAATCTGACATGATCGCTACGGTTTTGTGCCTGTCGGTTCTGCCGACCGTTCTCTGCGCGTTTGCTTTTGTGTACGGACTGGTCTTTTGCATCCAGTCACTGATCAACGGGGAAAAGATGAGCGAGAGCAAGCAGTGCCGCAATATGTTCCTGCTCGCTGGCGGCAGTCTTGCGCTGCTGATGCTTTTGCCGAACCCATGGCTCTATCTATACGCATCCTGAACGAAACCGGGGCGCTGCGATCCTGTCAAAAAGTAATACTTTTTGACAAAGAGGGGTGCAGTCTGCTGCGCGCATAATTTGAGCGCCGACGGCGCACAAATTCCACACTTGCAGCCTGAGCGGTTTTTGGACAAGCCGAAACCGCCCGCACGGGTCTCCGTGCGGGCGGGGGGATTGCAATTACGCTGCGGTGGGCATGCTGGGCTGCTCGGGCGCGCTCGGCTGCACAGGCGTGCTGGGCTGCTCGGGCGTGCTGGGCTGCACAGGCGTGCTGGGCTGGTCGGGCGCGGCCGGAAGCTCGTCGAGCGCAAAGGTCAGCTGCGTCTCGTAGAAGCTGCGGAACACCTGCGCGAGCTGCGCGCGGCTGAGCAGGTCGGTCGGCTTGAAGGAACCGTTGTCGCCGACCATGATCCCGCTGATGTAGCAGACAGCGACCGCCTCGCGTGCCCAGGAAGCGACCGTGTCGCCGTCCTTGAACGCGCTGAGGGCGAGCTTGATGTCATCCTCGGCGAGGATGGAATCCGTACCGAAGAGCATGCCGTAGAACATGACGGCCATCTCCTGACGGGTGATGGCGCGGCCCGGGCGGAACGTGCCGTCCTCATAGCCGCTAACCACGCCGGCGTTGTAGGCCCAGATGACCGCATCCGCGTACCACGCGGTGGAGTCGACATCGCTCAGCGGGCAGGTCAGACCGGACACGTCGGGCTCGTCGGCGAGCTCATACATCACCTGCGCGACCATGGCGCGGGTCGTCGTGACGTCGGGGGCGAACTTGTTGTCGCCCATGCCGGACATCAGGCCGGACGCCTGCGCAAAGTCGACAGCGGGCTTATACCAGCCGCTCGTGGCGTCGTCAAACGTGTTTTCAACAATCTTCAGACCGGAAACCGCAGCGCGCAGCTCGGCGCACAGCGCCACGCGCTCGGCCTCGGTCTCGGCGGCGGCCAGCTTGGCCTCGACAGCGGCATAGGCCTTGTAGCTCTCGGCCGTGTAGGAAGCCTCACCCATGACCATGCTCTGCACATCGGCGATCGCCGGGGCGACGCCCTGATCGACCACGATGCGTCCGGCGGGCTCGGCATAGGTCTCACCGATCACGCCCTTGAGCTCCTTGGTGATGTATTCCATGACCACCTCGTCCAGCGGCAGGCCGGTGTCGAACTGGTTGGTGGCTGCGGCAAACGCATAGTACGTGTCGCCGCCGCCGGCTACGAAGTTGTTCGTGATGACGGCATAGGTGGCCTCGGGGTCAAAGTCCTTGCCGTTGATCGAGCCGATGGTCACGCGGTTGATGGTCTTGGGGCCGTAGTACGTGGAGTTCGGATAGGATTCGTCGTTCTTGTCGTACGTTTCATACGTCGCGACCGTGAACTGCATGCCCGCCACCTGCGGGAAGCCGCCGATGGATTCCGGCGTGCAGTACGTGCTGGCCTCGAGCGCCTCGAGCAGCTCGGAGCCCTTCACGTAGACCACGGCGAGCGTGTTGCCGAACGGCAGCACAGTGTTGATGTCCTTCTTCGTGACGTCGCCCACGCCGATGCTCGCGCGGATGCCGCCGCCGTTGGTGATGGCGACCACGTTCTCCTCCGGAACGGTGACCTCCGCATCGGTAAGCACCTTCCAGAGCATGGCGTCCGTGATCAGGTCGCCGAGGTTGGTCTCGGAGTCACGGTTGCCGTCGGGCGCCTTCGTGCCGTTGAGCGCCACCTCGCTCACGGCGAACTTCTCGCCGTAGGCCTTGTCGATGGGCTCCTTGATGGCCTTGGCGGCCGCGGCGACGGTCTCGTCGCGCTTTTCGTAATCAGCAACCTTGATCAGGTCGTTGCCCAGGATCTTCTTCGTGGCGTTGTCGATGGTGATGACGCCGATGTTCTTAAAGGCCGTGCCGGTCGACTGGATGGGCTCACCGTTCGGGCCTTCGGTCATGACGGTGTGGGAGTGGCCGTCGATGATGAAGTCGATGCCCTGCACGTTCTTGGCCAGATCATAAGAGGTGTAGGGCTCGGAGCTCTCGTCCACGCCCAGATGCGCGAGGCAGACGACGAGGTCTGCGCCCTTCGCCTTCAGGTCCGCGACCTGTGCGGCCGCGCAGTCATAGAGCTCCTTGCCGTCCGCTCCGGCGAGGAACTTCAGGCCCTGAATGAGCTTGGGGTTGGCCTTGGTCTGCGCCTCGGGCGTCTCGAGACCGAAGAAGCCGATCTTCACGCCGCCCTTTTCGATGATGGTGTTGGCATCAAAGATGGTCTTGCCGTCGGCACCGAGCACGTCGGCGCACAGGACCTGGAACTTGGCGGCCTTCATGTTCTCCACCAGCTGCGCATAGCCGTAGTCAAACTCGTGGTTGCCGAGGGTGACAACGTCATAGCCGGTCGCGTTCATCATGGTCACCGCGTCCGCGCCCTTGTTGACGCTGACATAGACGGTGCCCTGACTGTAGTCGCCGGCGTCGGCAAGGATGACCTCCGCGCCCTGCGCCTCATAGTCCGCCTTCAGGGCTGCCATGGCCGCGTACAGATCGATCGCACCGTGCACGTCGTTCGAGTGCAGGATGACGGTCTTTCCGTCCAGCGGCTTTTCCGCTCCGGCCGCAAATGCCGTGCAGCTCAGGCTCAGCACAAGGCAAAGCACCAGCAGCAGAGAAAGCAATTTCTTCATGTGCTTCATGTGATATCCTCCGTTTCATGATTTAGGGTATCGCTTCTTTGATTATAGTATCCCGCAGCCGAAAACGGGACGGTCTGTGTGCAAAAAACGTGTCAAATCTCCGTGGCATTTTGACCAAATTTACCCTGCATTTTTATGCCTTTCGTAAAATAACCGCGGTGCGGCGCGTTTTCGGCTTTCGCCATTTACAACCCCGCCGTCCGTGTGATAAACTGATATGTCATTGTTTTTTCGAAAGGAGCCGAATCATGAGCTACGCAGACGAGGTATTCATCCGCAACTGCCGCGACATACTGGAAAACGGCGTCTGGGATACCGACCGGACCGTGCGCCCCCACTGGGAGGACGACGGCGCTCCGGCGCACACGGTCAAGAAGTTCGGCATCGTCAACCGCTACGACCTGTCCAAGGAGTTTCCGCTGCTGACGCTGCGGCGCACCTATTGGAAGACCGCCGTGGACGAGCTGCTGTGGATCTGGCAGCAGAAGTCAAACAACATCCACGACCTGCGCGGCCATATCTGGGATCAGTGGGCCGACGAGACCGGCTCGATCGGCAAGGCCTACGGCTATCAGCTCGGCGTAAAGCACCAGTATCCCGAGGGCGAATTCGACCAGGTGGACCGCGTGCTCTATGACCTGAAGCACAACCCCGCCTCCCGCCGCATCCTGACGAATATCTACACGTTCGAGGATCTGCACGAGATGGCGCTCTACCCCTGCGCATATTCGATGACCTTCAACGTCTCGGGCAACACCCTCAACGCCATCCTCAACCAGCGCAGCCAGGACATGCTCGCGGCGAACAACTGGAACGTCGTGCAGTACGCCGTGCTCGTGCATATGTTTGCGCAGGTGTCCGGCCTGCAGGTGGGCGAGCTGGTGCACGTCATTGCCGACGCGCACATCTATGACCGCCACGTGCCGGTCATCGAGCAGATCATCCAAAACGAACCCAAGGCCGCGCCGAAGTTTGTCATCGACCCGTCCGTCAACGATTTTTACGCCTTCACCCGTGACAGCTTCCAGGTCGAGGGCTACGAATACAGCGAGTTCACGGGGAAAATCCCCATCGCGGTGTAAGGAGGGCCTACCATGGATGCGATCGTTGCCGTCTATGCCGACTGGGGCATCGGTGCCAAGGGCACACAGCCGCTCGTGATCCCCGCCGACCGCCGCCGCTTCCGGGAGCTGACGATGGGCGCCGCCGTGATCGTCGGGCGGCGTACGCTGGAGGATTTTCCGGGCGGAAAGCCGCTGCCCGGCCGCGAAAACTTTGTGCTCTCGCGCCGGAACATCACGATCGAGGGCGCGCAGGTGGTGCATTCCCCGGACGAGGCCGTGGCCGCCGCCGCGCGGCACGCGCGCTGCTTCGTCATCGGCGGAGACAGTGTGTTCCGGCAGATGTTCCCCCACATGACGCGCGTATACGTCACAAAAATCGACGCCGCGCCCCACTCGGACGTGTTTTTCCCGGATCTGGACGCAGACCCCGCATGGCACTGCGTGTCCGCCGAGCCGCGCGCCGAGCATGACGGCGTGGGCTATCAGTTTTGCGTGTACGAGAAAATCGAAGCATAAAGATCCGCCGCTTTCCGGAGTCGGAAAGCGGCGGATCTTTTCTGCGCTCACCCGGCGAGTACCGCGAGCGAGAGCGCGTTGATGCACATGTGGAAAAACACCGGCGGCCAGATCGAGCGCGTCTGCTCATAGCAGAACGTGAGCGCGGCCGACACCGGCACATACGCCAGCGCCGAGAGCAGCAGCTTCGGATCGCCGTACATGACGACGTACTGCCAGACGTGGTAGAGCGAAAAGAGCGCGATCGACACGGCATACGCCCAGAAGCGGCTGCGCGGCCGGATGGTGCCGAAGACCACGCCGCGAAACAGGCACTCCTCCACGAGCGGCGCCATGAGCACCGCGACGGCGATCATGCGCTTGTAGTCCACTTTGGCAAGGCCGGTCACGGCGTCGTTGTTCGGCACGGGCAGCTCGCCGATGAGCCCCGTGCCGAGCTGCAGCACGAGCGAGAGCAGCACGTCGATGCCGTAGGCGGCGAGCATCATGCCGATGCAGCGCAGGATGCTGCCGGCCATCGTGTCATAGCTGCGGTGCAGGAAGCGCCACATGACGGCGAGCGTGAACACGAGGCCGATGAGGTAATACAGAACGTTGCACGTCACGTCCGACGGCAGTTTGCCGAGCACCGCCATGAGGAGCACGCCGATCGTCAGCGGCAGCACGGCCACGTGGATGGGAAAATAGACCCAGCCCGCGATGCGCGCGCCGCGGGGCATGGGATCGCTCCACTCTGCTTTGGCTCTGCGCATATCAGCCCCTCGCTTTCTGCTGCAGCTCAAAGAGCAGGCGCATGGCCTCGAGCGGCGTGATGGTGTTGAGGTCGATGGCGCGCAGCTGCTCGGCGATGACGTCTCCGGCGGCGTCGCCGAGCGTCATCTGCGCATCGTCCTGCGCCGGGTGCGCGGGGGCGGCGGGCTGCGCCGCGCCGGACTCCAGCTCGCGCAGGTAGGTCTTGGCCTTCGTGATGATCGTGTCCGGCACGCCGGCGAGCTTTGCGACCTCGATGCCGTAGCTGTCGTCGGCCGCGCCCGCGACGATCTTGCGCAGGAACAGCAGCGTGCCGCCCTGCTTTTTGGCCGTGATGTTGTAGTTGCGCACGCCGGGCAGCGTCTGCTCGAGCGCGGTCAGCTCATGGTAGTGCGTGGCGAACATGGTCTTGGCGCCGAGGCGGCGGGGGTCTGCGCAGTATTCGAGCACCGCGCGCGCGATGGCCATGCCGTCATACGTCGACGTGCCGCGGCCGATCTCGTCGAGGATGAGCAGGCTCTGCGCCGTGGCGTGGCGGAGGATGTTGGCCATCTCGCTCATCTCGACCATGAACGTGCTCTGTCCGGCGGCCAGGTCGTCGGACGCGCCGATGCGCGTGAACACGCGGTCGACCACGCCGATGACGGCGCTTTTCGCCGGGACGAACGAGCCCATCTGCGCCATGAGCACGATGAGCGCGGTCTGACGCATATAGGTGGATTTGCCGGCCATGTTCGGTCCGGTCACGATGGCGACGCGGTCATCGGCATCGTTGAGAAACGTATCGTTCGGGACGAAGAGGCTGTCCTTTTGCGCCTGCTCGACGACGGGGTGACGCCCCTCGCGGATGTCGAGCGTGCGCGACAGGTCCACCTCGGGGCAGACGTAATTGTTCTTCACGGCGGTCTCGGCCAGCGAGCACAGCTTGTCGGCCAGACATACGATGGCACTCTCCCGGGTCCGGGGTACACGCGTGAGGTTCAGCGGCCACATGTGGGTGCGGATAATGTCCCGCTCAATGCGGTTCAGCCGGAAATGGACCGAGGCATTTTTGAGCGCCCGGTCAGCGTGCCGGAACCCGTGCAGCGTGTGGTTGGCACCCTTGTGGTGCCAGTCATAGAGGTAGAAGTCGTGCAGCAGCGATCCGCGCAGCAAGCTCCGCTCATCGATCCGGCAGGGCAGCCACCGGGCGATGCGGAACGACAGCGCCGCCACGCCCAAACAGTGGGCGTAGGTGGAGGTATGGCCGTGCTGGACAAACTGCCGCATGGATTGCACCAACTGGTCGCGCTTGAGGTCGGCAATCATGCCGTTGAACTCCGCGATCTCGTGCCGGTGCAGCAGTTTACGAATCAAAAAACCCATGGGAAACACATCCTTTCTGTATCAGACTCCCAGCCTTCCCGGCTGGTGCTTAACAAAGATACCACGCAGAGCCGCCGGTGTCTATGGCCGAACTGGATAATGTTTCGGAGTGACTCGCTCCAGAATATTGATGAACTGCACAAAAAAACAATTATTTTTTATGCAGTTAATACAATTTCAAAAATTGCAGCCCGCAGCGTCATGAAATACCGTTGCGCGGTCATAAAGAAAGAAATTCATGCTTACGGTCTGCCCGTTTATCTGGAAAAGATGCTCTCTCTGGCCGCGGCGGCACATGCCCTGGTGTTCATAAAAGCCGTAGTTGCAGCTGGTATCTGTAAACAGGTAGAATTCATCCAATCCCTGCTGTTTCAAATAGGCAAGCGCGGAATGAAACAGCTTTTTGCCGATGCCCTTTCCCTGACAGGATGAACGGACAGCAAACAGAGCCAATTCCGCCGGATAGGTCTTTTTGCAGCCGCGCAGCAATTGCTCATCGATCTCATTGACGTTTTGGAAGATTTGAGAGACTGCCCTTCCCTCTTTGGACGCATACAGCTTCACAATGGACAGGATTTGCTGAAATCTGGCAGAGAGGGCGCATCTGTGATCCTTGTTGTTCTTTACCAAAATGATCCCTGCCGCAGTTCCGTCAAGTACGGCCACCTGTGAAAAGGTGTAATTTGTCAGGCAGCTGCGCAGAAAAACCTCCGCCAGCCTGGAAGCCGTTTCGGGACTGCTGAACTCATCATAGTGCCACGTGCTTCGGATGATTTCCTTTAAGGGCTGAAAGTCCTGTTTCTGATATTCTCTGATTTGCATCTCCATGATATTCCCCCTGGTATTGGTCTCGGATACCCCGTATAATAGTCCTTACAGCAGCTGTAATGTCAATACCGGAAAAGGAGCTATTTTGTGATGAGGCAAAACACTGTAAAAATGACCACCGCCCAGTTTGCGGAACTGCACGGTGTCAATCGGAGAACGCTGCATTATTATGACGACATCGGCCTGTTTTCCCCCTGCCAAAAGGGGGAAAACGGTTACCGCTATTACGACGCATCACAGAGCATTGTTTTTGAGTATATCCGTATGCTGAAAGAGTTGAATATGAGCATCGCGGAAATTGCGGACTACTGTAAGCATCCTGCTCCGGAAAAGTTTTTGCAGATCGCAGATCGGAAAGAGGCGGAAATCGATCTGGAGATACGAAGGCTGAAGCGCGCGCGGAACATACTGAAGACCAAAAAAGCGCAGGTGCGTCTTTGCGAGGGCCTGCCGGATGAGGAAATCAGGGTCGAGGAGTGCGGCGCGGTCAAAATTTCTGTTTTGCCGTATGATTTTTCCGGAGACGATTTATCCCGGCTTTTTACCGATTTGAAAAGTCAATGGGGCATTGAGCAGATACGCATGGGAATCGGGAGCTTCCTCTCCCTGGACAAAGTCACCGCCGGGTCCTTTGAAACATACGACGGGCTGTTTACCTATTCGTCCGGCAGCGCATCCGGTCCGCATACGTTCGTCAGGCCGGCGGGGCGGTATCTTTGCGGCTATCAGAAGGGACCTTGGGACAAGGCGCCCGCCATGTACCAAAAAATGATCGACTATGCCCGCCGGCAGCATCTGACACTGACGGGCTTTGCCTACGAGCTTGGATTGAACGAATTTGCGATCTCCAGCCCGGAGGAATACGTCACAAAATTCATGATCCAGATCGATGACCCCTGCTGACAGTACGCCCGCCGGGCACGCATCGCAGCGCAGCCTGCACACAAGCCGAAAGAGCGGGGGCGTGAGCCCCCGCTTCCCTGTTTATTCCGCTTCTTTTGCCGCCTCGTCCCGGCCCAGCAGGGCCAGGATTTCCGCCTTGTCGCCGGGGACCTCGTCCACCAGCACCCGGTACTGCTCCTCGCTGAGAACCGGCACCCCCAGCTCCTGGGCCTTGCGGAGTTTGCTGCCCGCGGCCTCTCCGGCCACCACGGCGCCGGTCTTTTTGGACACGGACCCGGACACCTTGGCCCCCAAAGCCTCCAGCTTCTCCCCGGCCTCCTTGCGGGAGGCGGACTCCAGCTCGCCGGTCAGGACGAAGGTCAGTCCCGCCAGCAGGTCCCCGGTGGGCTGGGCGGTGCTCTCCATGTTCACCCCCGCCTCTTTCAGGCGGCGGATCAGGTCCTTCGCCTGGTCGCCCCGGAAGTAGTCCGCGATGCACCGGGCGGTGATGCCGCCCACGTCGGGAATCTCCGTCAGCGCCTCCTCTGTGGCGGCCATCAGCGCGTCCATGGAGCCGAAGTGGGCGGCGAGGGTCTTGGCGGCCTTCTCCCCCACCTGCCGGATGCCCAGGCCGTACAGCAGGCGGCTCAGGTCGTTGGCCTTGGAGTTCTCAATGGCCCGGATCAGGTTCTCCGCGGACTTCTCCCCCATCCGGTCCAGCTTGGCCACGTCCGCGGCGTGGAGGCTGTACAGGTCCGCGGCGTTGGAGATCAGCCCGGAGTCGATCAGCTGCTGGATCACCGCCGGACCGCAGCCGTCGATGTCCATGGCGTCCCGGCTGGCGAAGTGGGTGAGGTTCCGCAGCAGCTGGGCCGGGCACTCCGCGCCGGTGCAGCGCAGGGCCGCGCCGTCCTCGTCCCGCACCACCT
>ERZ827088.3948-NODE-3948-length-12976-cov-3.524805_pt1 | contig 12976 bp, 10 predicted proteins | sample MGYA00519922_ERZ827088 | MGnify/ENA primary metagenome ERZ827088 (study PRJEB31778, sample SAMEA3449254) | human gut metagenome | biome: human gut; feature: human-associated habitat; material: faeces | place: United Kingdom | collected 2010/2012 ... | reverse complement strand
TCAAGTGAATATGTTTCACTATTTAAATTTGTCATTGTCATATAATCGGAGAAGAGGGTAAACTATTCGCCGAATTGCCGCCGAAAAACTAGGAGGAGAAGCGGGAAAAAGGGATTCTCATCCCTTTTTTTCCTCCTCCGCCGACAGATAAGCGCCGGCTTGGAAGGCGGCTACCGCGCCGTCAGCCGTGGCCGTGACGATCTGACGCAGCGGTTTTGTGCGGCAGTCTCCGGCGGCAAACACCCCCTGCACCCCGGTCCGGCAGTCTTCTCCTGCCAGGATATAGCCGGCCTTGTCCAGCCGGACCGGTGGTGAAAACATCCGGTTTTCGGGTTCATATCCGATGGCGATGAAAATGGCCGAGGCCCCGACCGGCGTGACGGTACCCGTTTTTCCATCCTTTATCAAAACGGCGTTAACGGTCTCGTCGCCACGAATCTCGGTTACGGTCGCGTTATAGAGAATCCGGATATTCGGGTGGCCTTGCACCGCTTTGGCCAAACGCCTCTCCCCACGGAAGGATTCCCTTCGGTGAACCAGCGTGACGCTGCCGCATATCTTGGCGAGATACAGCGCGTCCTCCAGGGCGGTGTTTCCCCCGCCGACCAATACGACATCCTTCCCTTTAAAGAAGGCGCCGTCACAGGTCGCACAGTAGCTCACACCCCGGCCCAGATACTCCTCCTCGCCGGGATATTTGGCCTGGCGGATGACCCCAGGGGCCAGGATCAGGGCCCGGCTGTCGTACACCTGGCTGCCCACCGTGACCATAAACCCCTTCCAGGCCATGAGGGAGATGGCTTTTCCAGTCAGAAACTCGGTCCCCATCTGCTCGGCGTGGCGCTGGAATTCCTCCAGCATCTCATGGCCAGTCCGACCGGGCAAGCCCAGGTAGTTGTCTACCTGCTCCGCCCGGGCCAGGGGGCTCTCCTGCCAGGGATTGCCCACCACCAGGACGCTCTTGTCCCGTCCCCGGGCGGCCACAGCCGCCGCCAGGCCCGCCGGGCCGCTGCCCACTACCAGCACATCGTAGTTCAAGGCCGCGCCTCCTCTCCGCCTCCGGGTGCTCTCCCGGACCTGTGTTCTGGTTTGTTTTATTATACCTGCCTTTTGTCAAAAAGGCAACGCTTTTCCGCGGCGCGCCAGGCCGGTCCCGCCCGCTTTTCTCCGAACTGAACGGAGCTGTCTCCTCTCTTCCCCTCTTTTCTGTATGTTCCCCCGGTTTTCTCCCATTTACGTGGGAATCGGTTGATTATTCCTCTGAAATATGGTATAAAATTAGAGTTAAGTTTACGCAAGAGGAGGACCCGATATGTCCGACGAAACCATTATTTCCACTCAGAGCAGGGAAGGCCCCGCCCCCAGCCAGAATTTCATCCATGAATTTATCGCGGAGGACATCGCCCCCGGCGGCCGCTTTGCCGGGATGCAGGTCCACACCCGTTTCCCGCCCGAGCCCAACGGCTATCTCCACATCGGCCACTGCAAGGCGCTTATCATCGACTTCGGCTCTGCCGAGAAGTTTGGCGGCATCTGCAACCTGCGCATGGATGACACCAACCCGGCCAAGGAGGACACCGAGTACGTGGACGCCATCCAGGAGGATATCCACTGGCTGGGCTTCGACTGGGGCGACCGGTTCTTCTATGGCTCCGATTACTTTGAAAAGACTTACGAGCTGGCTGTGGGCCTAATCAAGAAGGGCCTGGCCTATGTTTGTGAGCTCACCCCCGAGCAGTTCCGGGAGTACCGGGGCGATGTGACCACCCCCGCCCGCTCCCCCTGGCGTGACCGCCCCATCGAGGAGTCTCTGGACCTGTTTGAGCGGATGAAGAACGGCGAGTTCCCCGAGGGCAGGTACACCCTGCGGGCCAAGATCGACCTGGAGAGCGGCAACTTCAACATGCGGGACCCGGTGCTCTACCGCATCCGCTACATCGAGCACCACCGCCAGGGCACCAAGTGGTGCATCTTCCCCATGTACGACTTCGCCCACCCCATCCAGGATGCCCTGGAGGGCATCACCCACTCCCTGTGCTCCCTGGAGTATGAGGCTCACCGCCCCCTGTACGACTGGGTCATCCAAAACACCGACGTCCCCAGCAAGCCCCGGCAGATCGAGTTTGCCCGCCTGGGCATCAACTATACAGTCATGTCCAAGCGGAAGCTGCGCAAGCTGGTGGAGGAGGACTACGTCTCCGGTTGGGACGACCCCCGCATGCCCACCCTGTGCGGCCTGCGCCGACGGGGCTATACCCCCGTCTCCATCCGCAATTTCTGCGACCGCATCGGCGTGGCGAAGGCCACCTCCACCGTGGAGTATGCCTTTTTGGAACACTGCCTGCGGGAGGATCTGAACGAGCATGCCCAGCGGGCCATGGCGGTGCTCCATCCCATCAAGCTGACCATCACAAACTACCCCGAGGGTCAGAGCGAGACCCTGGAGGTGGAGAACAACCCCAACGATCCCGGCGCCGGCACCCGCACAGTCTCCTTCTCCCGTCACCTGTATCTGGAGTCCGATGACTTTCTGGAGACCCCGGTCCCCAAGTACAAGCGTCTCTTCCCCGGCGGGCCTGAGTGCCGCCTGAAGGGGGCCTACCTCATCACCTGCACCGGCTGCGTCAAGGACGAGGCGGGCAACGTGGTGGAAGTGCTGGCGGAGTATGATCCCCTCTCCCGGGGCGGAGACCCCGCCGACGGCCGCAAGGTGAAGGGGGCCACCCTCCACTGGGTGGACGCCGCCACCGCCGTGGACGCCCAGGTACGCCTGTACGACAACCTGTTCACCGACTCCGACCCGGACGCCGGGGATAAGAACTTCCTGGACTGCCTGAACCCCAACTCCCTGGAGGTGCTGGAGGGCTGCAAACTGGAGGCCTCTCTGGCCGATGCCCAGGCCCCCGCCCACTACCAGTTCCTCCGGCTGGGTTACTTCTGCGTGGACAGCAAAGATTCCAAGCCCGGCGCTCTAGTGTTCAACCGGGCGGTCTCCCTGAAGGACAGCTTCAAGCCTGGCAAGTGAGCCGGGCGCCTGTCCACCCTGAAACGATAAAACACCGCGCCGCGTACAGCTTTCCTGTACGCGGCGCGGCATTTCTGCGCCTACTCGACGGGACACCGGATCCCGTTCACCTCCACCGCCTCCAGATCCTCCAGATCCGGGGGGGCTTCCCGCAGGAACCAGTTCAGGATCAGCAGACCGTCCTCTCCCGCGTTGGCACAGTAGTCGGGCCGTCCTTCTTTCTGAAAGACATGCTCCCGCTCCAGCTCCCAGGCCGTCCCGTCCCGGTAGAGCAGCCGGATCTCCGGGGCCTCCCGGAGCACTTCGAGGTTGACGGGATTTCCCTCGGCAGGCACAGCTGTCTGGGCGGAGATCAGCGCCGGGCTGACTCTCACCTGCCGGATCTCCCCGTCCCCCGGTACCCGGACCACCCGCTCCTCCAGCACCTCCTCCGCCGGGATAGTCAGCAGAGTGCCGCCGGGCACGTCATCGGCAGAGGGGACCCCGTCCACCGCCCTGGAAAAGTAGAGAAGGAGCTTGGGGTCTTCCACCTGACTCATGTCCTCCTCCACGCTGATGGTAAAGACCTGATAGGTGCTCCCCTGCTTCTCTCCCTCCAGCACTTCCTCCCAGCCGAGGTTTCCTCCCAGATCCTGCCCATTCCGGCTGGGCTCCACAAAGGAGGAGAAGGGGGACTCCTTCGGGCCCGCCTCTCCTTGGATCAGCTTCCAGTAGAAGGGAGGCGTTTCCGCCGCCTCTTCTCCGTTTGGGGCGGTCAGCCGGTAGACCACGGTACAGCTGTGGCTGGTAAAGGTGACGCCCTGGATCTCCACCATCCCGTCCTCCAGGCGGACCGTCTCTCCCACCTCCTGATAGAAGGGGATCAACTGTCCCGCGTTTTCCCCCAGCAGCCGGTCCAGCGCGGCGAAACCGCCCATGCCCCAGGCCATGCCGGTCCCCAGGACCAGACACAGGCACACAGCCGCCAGGACCGGTCCTCTTCTCCTCCTCGGCCGCTCCGCCGCCCGGGCCCTGACCCTGGTCTCCAGGCAGGCCAGCTCCGCCGGGACGGGCCGGCCGGCCTCCTCTTCCCGCATTCTCTGGTATTCCTCCATGCGCTCCATCTTCAGACCTCCTCACTCAATTCCAGCTTCAACAGCTTCAGCGCCTTTTTCTCCCGTGTGTGGACCGTGCTCCTCGGCATCCGCAGCAGCTCTGCCGTCTCCCGCAAAGTACAGTCGAAGAAATAGCGCAGAAGGATCACTGCTCTCAGCTGCTCCGGCAGTGCCTGGACCGCCGCCCTCAGAGGCAGGTGGTCCGGGTCCTCCCAGGCCTGCTCCGGCAGCTGGTCCACCGCCTGTTCCCGGTCCTGCCGTTTTTTCTCCCGGCTGCACTCGTTGAGCAGGATGCGGGTGAGCCAGGTGGTGAAATATTCCGGGTGGCGCAGTCTCCCGCAGGCCCTCCAGCCCCGGAACACCGCCTCGTCCACCACGTCCATGGCCGCGCTGTCATCGGACAGCCACATCCGCGCGATGCGCCACAGCCGTTCCCGGCACTGTTCCACCCCCTGCCAGTACTCCTGGTCGTTCACGCTGCTCCCCCCCTTTCTGCCTATTAGACCCTCGGGAGCCCCCCTTTGTCCAGGGGCGTACAAAATTTTTTAAAAAAGTCCCGGCCTGACGCATTTGCGCCAGGCCGGGACTTTTTATGTACACTTTTTCTGTTGGTTCAGCCAACAACAAAGGTCAGGGTGTACGTCGCCTTGGTGCTCCCGTCGGGTCCGGTGACCTCGATGGTGGTCTTGCCGGAGGCGGGCACGCTCACCGGGCAGCGGCTGGAGACCGACTTCCCGTTGACCTTCAGGTCCTTGATCCGGTTGGACATGGCCACGGGCGTAAAGGTAACGGTGCTCTGAAGGGCCCCCACCTTTACCTCGTAGTCATACTCATAGGGCACGAACTTGTTGGGGATGGCGTACTTCAGACGGCCGTCCTCCAGCTTGTCGTCCACAGTGTCGAAGCCGGTCTTGTACTTGAAGTCGTGGCCCACCAGGGTGGCATCCTTGAAATAAATGTTGCTGAGATGGGCGTTAGTCTTGTAGTCAAAATACAGCCCATCTTCCGGCTGTGCGTTCTCACCGGTGCGATCGATCTCAAGACGATAGTAGGTCTTACCGTCATAAACGCCCTTATACTGAGCATGGATGTGCTTGCCGCTCTGAGTCAGGCCAGTCCAGTTCAGCGTCTCATACTCGTTGCCGTCCTGAGCCATCAGAGTGCCGTCGCCGCGGCGGTTATCAGTCAAAGCTGCGCCGCCAAAGTCCACAAACTTCTGGAGGCACTGCTCCCACATGGTCAGGTAGTCGCCGCCCATTCCGATGCGGTTGTGGCCGGTATACAGCTCCTTGACCTGAGCGCCGTCCTTGGTATAGATGTCCATCAGCTGCTGGTGCAGTGACAGGAGCAGATCCTGCTTCACACCGGTAGCACCGGTATTGTCTGCCACCCAGTAGCGGTTGACGGCGTAGATGTCGGAGGAGAACAGCAGACCGTTCTCCCGGTCATAGATCAGGATGGATGCGTCCTCATGGCCGGGAAGATGAACTACCTCGAACTTACAGTTGCCCAGATCGAAGACATAGCCCTCATCAATCAGGTGCACCTTGTCTCCGGTGTAGCTTCCGGTCCTCTCTGTATCGACCACCGCATTGGCGCTGGTGTACTTCTTGTTGTACTCCTGGATGCTCCAATCCCCGCCGGCAGGGCCGACGCGGTCACACATGTAAATGTCCATCCCCTGCTCATAAGCATAAGGCATGGCACCGGAGTGATCGCCGTGGTTGTGGCCCAGCACGAAGACAAAGGGCTTGGTCGCCACTTCCTTCACCCGGTCGATCAGTGAGATATTTGTATTGGTAGGCATCAGGCCGTCATACAGAATGCCCATCTTGCTGCCCTCGATATAGTAGGCCGCTGCCTGGAAGTTGTCGAAGTAGCGGTAGACCGCGGGGAAGTTCTCCCCGGCGTCATGCAGCTTGTCAAAGGCAAAGTCGTGCCACGCGGGGCGCTCGATCCGCCACATGAACTTGGTGACAGGGCTGTCCTCCATGCCGGGCTTGGTGGCATAGCACTCCACGTCCACGATAAGCCAAGTCGCGTCGTAAGGCAGGTCTTTGTTGTTGTTCAGGCCAAAGCAGGGGTCAGTGGAGTAGCCGGGGATATAGTCATACCAGTCGCTCCAGCCGGTGCCCACGTACACGCCCACGCCGCGGTCCTGGACAAACAGGCCGTTCAGCTCGGGGTGGGAGTACTTGTCCACCTTACAGCGCCAATGGACCACGGCATCCTGGGTGGAGGTGAACCACTCGGGACGGACACGGACGAACTTCCGGTTGCTCACCGGCATGGCCCACACGGGGCAGACTACACGGCGGTCGATATTGTCGATGATGATGCGTGCCTCGGTGTCGGTGATGCCATCGGTGGGATTCAGGGTGGTGTTGCTGCGGCCCCGCATAAAGTTGCGGCCCACCAGGATATTCAGAGCGTCATAGCAGTTCTTGTCGATCTTGTTGGTGTCATCGAACTTGGAGATGTAATCGGCACCCAGCTTGGACATCTTGAAAGCGCTGACCAGGATCACAGCCGCGTCCTCCCGGGTCATCTCGGACATGGGATAGAAGCAGTCCTCGGGGGAGGTGGCGGTGAGCACGCCCATATCCAGGGCGGACTCGATGGCTTTCACATAGTCATTGTCGCCGGTGACATCATAGAAGTTGCGCACCCGCTCCGTGGTCATGACCTCGCCCTTGTCATTGATGTCCGTGCCGTCGTCCATCACGGCGTTGTAGTGGGGCCAGCCGAAATATTTGGCCAGGCGGATCATAAAGTCGCCCCGGGTCATGGGGTGATCCACCTCGATGGCGTGGGCTCCGGCGGTCTGGCCGGTGTGCAGGGTCACGGCATAGGTGGTGCTCCCCAATGTCCAGGAGATCTCCACATCGTAGCCGCCCACGCCGTCCCGCATGATGGTGGTTCCGTCCGGGTCCACAGAGACCAGGTGCTTATTGGTGGTGCGCCAGGTGCCCTCGCTCTGCACCTTGCCGTCCTTCACCGCCACCAGCTTGATGGGCTGGACAAACTCCAGAGTATAGGTCTTGCTCTTCATGTTCTCAGCCACGCCATCGATATAGATGCCGTCGCCCTGCTTGCCGACCTGCTGCTTGGTGGTGGTGTCCGCCGCGGAAGCCGCGGTGATGATCCCGCCGGGCAGAATGGTGGCGATCCCCAGGCCCGCAGCCCCGATGGCCAGACCCTTTACAAAGTCTCGGCGGGTAATGCCGCTGCTCTGCACGTTCTCCTTTTTACCACTCACTTTGTATTCCTCCTCATTTCTCAATTTGCAATATCACTCCGGGCGGGGCGCGTCCCCTCAATGCTTCACGCTCTGTCTCCGCCGTCCCGGTGGTTGCACACGCTCAATCTAGATCTTCCTCCTGCTCTGCCAGCTTGCGGCGGAACAGGATCTTGCACAGGATGATGCTGGCGTAGAACAGGATCATCAGCGGGATGGCCACCAGGACCTGGGATGTCACGTCAGGCGGCGTGATGACGGCGGCCACGATCAGGATGATCAGCACTACATATTTAAAGTTCTTCTGCAGCGTCTTGGGCTTGACCAGCCCCACGCCGGTGAGGGCCACCAGCACAATGGGGGTCTCGAAGATCACGCCGAAGATCAGCATGGTGGAAATGACATAGCTGACATACTCCTGCACTGACACCATGGCAGTCACAGTCCCGGAGGTATTCAGCCGTGCAAAAAAGCCCAGCAGGATGGGCAGCACGATGGTGAAGGCGAACAGGGCACCCAGGCAGAACAGCAGCAGCCCCACCGTGATGATCAGGTTGAAGCCCATCTGTTCCGCCCGCTTCAGCCCCGGCTGGAGGAAGCGCCAGATGTGATAGATGATGACAGGGATGATAATCACCACGCCCCCCACCAGGGAGATCCGCACGTAGGTCATCATCAGCTCAGCCGGTGCAATGTACACAAAGGAGAAGTTCTCTCCCCGGGAGAGCAGCAGGTTGGTGAACCACTCCGCCTGGCTCAGGCAGAGTGCCACCCCCACCAGAAAGCAGACCGCGCAGATGGTCAGCCGGCGGCGCAGCTCATTCAGGTGGGCCAGCAGGGACATCCTGCCCCCCTGGGGCACGTCATCCTCCAGCTCGTCCGTCTCCTCTCCGTATTCCTCCCGTTCCTTCCGATCCGTTTCAGCGCCCGGACCGTCCTTCGCTCTGGTTTTCTTCTTGTCCTGCTCTAATGTGGCGCGGCTCATGGATGGGCTCAGGACTCTTTGCTGTCGTGCTTCTCTTCAGCCTTCTCCGCGGCGGCGCTGCTCCGCTTAAAGTTTCCAATGGTCTGCCCAATGGCCTTGCCCAGCTTCGGCAGCTTGGTGGGCCCGAAGATCAGCAGAGCCACCGCCAGGATCAGCAGTATCTCCACAGTGCCAAATTTTCCAAACATTACAATCCGCTCTCCTTTATTCTTGACAATTTCTGCCGCCGGAACTGCTCAGCCCTCCTTGGCCTGCTCCGGCTGCTCCACTTCTTCGGCAGGCTCCGCCCGCTCTGCTTCTTCGGCGGGCTCCTCTACAGGCTCCGCCTCCTGCTCAATCTCCGTCTGCTTCTGAGACTTCTCCTCCTGCTTCTTTCCGGACTTTTTCTCCTCTTCCTCTTCCTCCAGCAGTTCGTCCCAGTTGTTGCTGTCTGCATAGTGACGCAGCGTTCCCACCGCCTTGCCCGCCATCTTGCCCAGCGCGGGCAGCTTCGACGGGCCGAAGATGATCAGCGCCACCACGAGCACGACGATCAGCTCTCCTGTTCCGATATGCATCGTTCAACTTCCTCCCTTTCATCCCGCTCAGCCCATTGTCAGAGCGGCTGATGCGCTTTTAATGCCTAAACCGTCCGACATGGCCATTTTTGAGCTGTTTCACAAAAAACACCCTAGCCGGACAGCGCTCCCTTTATGCATGAGATTCATTTTTGTGAAAGCCTGTCCCATGTGTTCTTGTCAGTTTCAGACAACTTCGTGTCCTCTGAGGCTCTATTTTATCATTCATTCTGCCCGAAGTTAAATCTATTTTTTGCATCTACCCGTTTTACAATTTCATAATATCTAATTTATTCATTATTTGTGTTTATTTTTTCATTGTTTTAAAAGGATTTCTGGTAGAGTCATCCAATTTTTCGTTAACAATTTTGTAACAAATATCCGAATCGCTTTTCACTTTCCGCTGGATTGAAAAATATTTTCTCTCCCCCCTCCACCTGTGCCAGCCTTCTGATGGACCTCCCCTCTTTACTCAGCACAAAATTGGCAGTCCTGTACAAAATTCAATTTCAAAATTTGTACATTATAGTCATGCCTATATGACATTCTCCTGTGTCCCTTCATTGTCTGAATCTGAATCAAAACGCCGTGTTCCTCTATTCCGTTCCTTGCCGCTCCGCTCGCTCTCTCTGTGCGGGCATGGGCTGCTGAGCCGATAATATTCTTTAACGCAGATTTCACACTTCAGCTGTTTTGGACTTAACGCAGAGCCGCTAGAATAGCCTTGACCCAGCGGTCACAAACTGTCCAAGAGAAATTGGGAGGAACAAACAAACATGAAAAAAATCGCAACCGCACTTCTGTCCTGTGCCCTGGCCGCCGCCACGCTGGCCGGCTGCGCCGCCAACGCCGCCCAGGTCCCGCAGGAGTCTCAGGAACCGCATACCGCCGCTCTGACTGCCACTGCGGCCGCGTCCGTCAAGTCCCCTAAATACGTCTTCCTGTTCATCGGGGACGGCATGAGCTACCCCCAGATCCAGTCCACCTCCGACTACCTGGGTGCCCTGAAGGACGCTGACTACTGGCAGGCCCAGCCCAGTCTGGATGACAACCAGGGCGCCATCCTCGACGGCCCCGAGTACCTCAACTTTATGAACTTTGAGGCTGCCGGCTCCGCCGTCACCTATGACTCCAACTCCTTCGCCCCCGACTCCGCTTCCACCGCCACCTCCATCTCCACCGGCCACAAGACCTACTCTGGCTCTATCAATGTGGATGAAACCGGCACCATCGAGTATGAGACCATTGCCGAGCAGCTGAAAGCCCAGAAGGGCTGGGAGATCGGCGTCATCACCTCCGTCAACCTGAACCACGCCACCCCTGCCGCCTTCTATGCCCATCAGGCCAGCCGCAGCAGCTACTATGAGATCGGCCTGGAGCTGGTCGAGTCTGGCTTCGACTACTTTGCCGGCGGCGGACTGCTCAAGCCCACCGGCAGCAGCGGAGACCAGACCGACCTGTATGAGTTGGCCCAGGAGGCCGGCTACACCGTGGCCAAGACCCACGCCGAGGCCGACGTCATCGGCACCAATACAGAGAAAGCCATCATCATCGACGAGGACCTGGCCGACTCCGACGCCATGGCCTATGAGCTGGACCGCACCGACGACATGTGGGCTCTGGCTGACTATGTAGCCAAGGGCATCGAAGTGCTGGACAACGACACCGGCTTCTTTATGATGTGCGAGGGCGGCAAGATCGACTGGGCCTGCCACGCCAACGACGCCGCCTCCTCCATCCACGATACCCAGGCCCTGGCCGATGCGGTACAGGTGGCCATCGACTTCGCCAAGGAGCATGCTGACGAGACCCTCATCCTGGTCACCGGCGACCATGAGACCGGCGGCCTGACCATCGGCTTCGCCGGAACCGACTACGACACTTATCTGGATCTGCTGGAGAACCAAAAGATCTCCTTCGCCAAGTACGACAGCGACTATGTGGCCTCCTATAAGGCCAACAAGACCCCCTTTGAGACCGTGCTGGCCGACATTGAGAAGCTCTTTGGCCTGAAGGCCCAGGGCGAGGAGGGCGACAAGCTGGTCCTCACCGCCTATGAGATGGAGCAGCTGCGGGCCGCCTATGAAAAGAGCATCAACGGTACCGCCTCCAGTCAGTACGACCAAGCGGAGTATGTGCTCTACGGCACCTACGAGCCCCTCTCTGTCACCATCACCCACATCATCAACAACAAGTCCGGCATCTCCTTCACCTCTTACAGCCACACCGGTCTGCCCGTGGCAGTCCTGGCCGAGGGCGCAGGCAGCGAGATGTTCAACGGCTACTATGACAACACCGACATCTACAACAAGCTGGCCGACCTGCTGAACATCGCCTGAGCTGGTCCAGACAGCCCCTTCCGGGCCCGCCTCCGGCATATTTGCCGGGGGCGGGCCGCCCCTGTGTTCTGGAATGAGACATTTTCCTGTCCCCCGAAATCATGCGAAAAGGAGTTTTCATCTATGCTCGACCGCCTCAGATCCCATTCTTTTTCCTACCAAGCTCCTGTGCTGGTATGCCTGCTGGCCATCCTGCTCCTTCTGGTCCTGCCCACTGGCTTTGAGGGCGCCCTGATCTACCAGGAGGCGGAGCGCTGCACCGCCCGGGTGCTGGAGACAGACAACTCCGCCATCATCGACACCGGCCTGGTCCGCTCTGGTGAGCAGCGCTGCCAGCTTGAGATCCTGGACGGCAGATTTCAGGGAAGGACGGTCACCGGGATCAACATGCTCAACGGCTCTCTGGAGCAGGACAAGCTCTTCTCTCCCGGGGACAGGGCCCAGGTGGTGGTGAGCCACGACGGGGACACCATCACCAATGTCACCATGAGTGACCACTACCGCCTGGGCTGGGAGGCCCTGATGGCCGCCGGCTTTGCCCTCTTCCTCATCCTGTTCGCTGGGCGCACCGGGGTGCGTGCCATCGCCTCCTTCGTACTGACGGTGCTCTGCCTGTGGAAGCTCCTGGTCCCCCTCTACCTCAAGGGCTGGAACCCCATCTGGGTCGGGCTGGCCATCACCCTCTTTCTCACCATTTTGATCATCGCTCTGGTATACGGCTTTGACCGGCGGTGCTGGGCGGCGGTATCCGGCTCCTTTCTTGGCATCCTGGTCACCTGTGTGCTGGGCATCCTCTTTACCGACCTGTTCCAGATCCACGGGGCAGTGATGTCCTACTCCGAGAGCCTGCTCTACTCCGGCTACGCCCACCTGAGCCTGACCCAGATCTTTATGGCCTCCATCTTCATCGGGGCCTCCGGAGCGGTGATGGACCTGAGCGTGGACATTACCTCCGCCGTCCACGAGGTGGTGGAGAAGCGTCCCGACCTGAGCTGGCAGGAGGCCGCCCGCTCCGGCCTCAACGTGGGCCGGGCCGCCATGGGCACCATGACCACCACCCTGCTCTTCGCCTACTCCGGCGGCTACATCGCCCTGCTCATGGTCTTCATGGCCCAGGGCACCCCGGTTGACCACATCCTGAACTACAAGTATGTGGCGGCGGAGATCATCCACACCGTCATCGGCTCCTTCGGTCTGGTCACCGTGGCCCCCTTCACCGCCCTGTGCGCCGGACTTTTCCTGGCCCGGCGCGGCGGCCATCCTCAGCCCCAGGAGGAGGCAGATGGATGATCTGCCGGAGCCCCCTGCTCTCCATGGGAGTGCCCTTCTGAAATGCCTGCCGATGCTGCCGGGCTTCTGAGTCCCTCCTCTGCGGCTGTGAGCTGAAGTGACCGCCCTCTGTGAAAGATAGTGAATTTTGTTCATTGACTTTTGTTCACTGAGGTGTTATACTCTCACCGAGGTGAGAAAATGAAGCGGATCTCAAAGCCGCCGGAGGTGCGGCGGCAGGAGCTGCTGGACACCGCCATGGCTCTCTTCACCCAGAAGGGCTACGAGGAAACCTCCATGGGGGACATCGCCAGGGCCGCCGGCGTGGCCCAAGGGCTGTGCTATCGCTATTTCGACTCCAAGCAGAAGCTGTTTCAGGAGTCCATGGATCAGTACGTCCAGACCTGCTGCGCCGGGTTCCTGCCCATCATCCATGACCGGACCAAGTCCGTCCGGCAGCGGCTGGATG
>ERZ827088.3930-NODE-3930-length-13030-cov-3.037457_pt1 | contig 13030 bp, 17 predicted proteins | sample MGYA00519922_ERZ827088 | MGnify/ENA primary metagenome ERZ827088 (study PRJEB31778, sample SAMEA3449254) | human gut metagenome | biome: human gut; feature: human-associated habitat; material: faeces | place: United Kingdom | collected 2010/2012 ... | reverse complement strand
CTGGCGGCCATGTACCGCGGCGTGCCGCAGCTGGAGGTGGGGGCCCACACCGACGTGCTGGACGGGTGTCCCAAGGCGCTGGGCATCACCATGCTGCTGCGGTCTGCCAACCCACAGGTCATCGCGGTGGATGAAATCACCGCAGAGGAGGACCTACGGGCCATGCTGTCCGCCGCACACTGCGGCGTGGCGCTGCTGGCCACCATCCACGCCGCGAACAGGGAGGAGCTGGCGCGGAAGCCGCTGTTTGCCCGACTGCTGGAGATGCGGGTATTCCAAAGGATGGTGACCATCACCGTAGAGGATGGACGCCGCGTCTATCGGGTGGAGGCGCTGTGACGGCCAAGCTGGCGGGGGCAGCGCTGATCGTGGCCGGTGCGGTCTGGTGCTGCGCAGCAAGACGCAGGCGGCAGCGGCAGCGCCTGACACTGGCCCAGGCGCTGAGCGCCATGGAGACGGGCATCCGCTGGCAAAGGCGGCCCATGCCGCAGCTGCTGGCACAGCTGGCACAGCGACCCGTGTGCGGGTTGTACTTCGACGCGATGTGGGAAATGCTGCAAAGTAATATTCCTTTACAGTCAGCGTGGAACAGGGCTTTTTCACGGATTCCGGATGCGGAGACGGCAGAGGTGCTGCGGCGCATGGAACTGGGCGGAGATGAGACGCGGCTGCTGACACAGCTGGAGGACGCACGGCAGGCGCTGACAGCGCTGGCGGCGCGGTGGGCGCGGGAGGATGCACAGGACCGCAGAGTGGCGGGGGCACTGGCACTGTCCGCTGCGGGGCTGCTGGTGATCTTACTGATTTGAGGGTAGTACATGGACGTTGATCTGATTTTCAAAATTGCGGCCATCGGGATACTGGTGGCGGTGCTGAACCTGCTGCTGGTCCGCAGCGGACGGGAGGAGCAGGCCATGATGACCACGCTGGCGGGGCTGATCGTGGTGCTGATGATGCTGGTGCAGCAGATCAGCGACCTGTTCGATCTGGTCAAGACGCTGTTCTCCCTGTGAGCCATGGAGACGGTGATCCGACTTTGCGCGCTGTGTCTCACCGGCGCGCTGCTGGCGGTGCTGCTGAAGCGGACAAACCCCGACGTTGCGCTGCTGCTGGCGGTGGCGGTGTGCGGTGCGGCGCTGCTGTTGCTGGCGGAGCCGCTGGGGCAGGTGCGGGACCTGTTTACCCAGCTGCTCGACTGGGGCGGGCTGCCCACGGATCTGTTTCTGCCGCTGGTAAAAACGGTGGGTATCGCGCTGGTGAGTCGGACAGGCTCCGACCTGTGCCGCGACGCGGGGGAGAGCGCCATGGCATCACTGGTGGAGACAGCGGGGGCTGTCACGGCCATTCTGGTGTCGCTGCCGCTGTTTCAGGCGGCGTGGGACATGCTGAGGGGGCTGCTATGAGGGGAGTGAAGGTATGGATGGCCGCGGCGGCGCTGCTGTGGCTGCTGGTGACGCCGGCACAGGCGTCCGTCATCCCCGACAGCGTGACGGAGGCGCTGCCGCCGGAGGCTGCGGCCCATCTGGAGGGCCTGGATGAGACACCGGACCACACCACGTGGTCGGAGGGGCTGGCCCGCCTGTGGCACGACACCCAGCAGCAACTGGGAGAGGCCCTGCGGGAAAAGGCGTCCGGCGCGGCGCTGCTGCTGGGCGTGGTACTGCTGTGCGGCGTGGCGGAGAGCTTCTTCACGGCGGCGGAGCAGCCATCGGTGCCGCGGTTCGTGCCCATGGCGGGGGCTCTGGCCATCACGCTCACTGCTGCGGGGGACCTGCAGCAGATGATGGGACTGGGGGTGGAGACCATGGAGGAGCTGGACGTGTTTGCCAAGGCACTGCTGCCCACCCTGTCGGCGGCTGCGGCCGCCAGCGGCGGAGCCATCACAGCGGGGACACGACAGGTGGCTACGGTGTTTTTTGCCAACCTGCTGCTCAGCGTGATCCGGAAGCTGCTGCTGCCGCTGCTGTATTGCTGTATCACGGCGGCCGCCGCCGACACCATGGCGCCGGATCACGGCCTGAAAAAAATTGGCGCAGGTATCAGCAAGGCTGTGACCTGGGCTCTGACAGCCACCATGGTGGTGTTTACCGGCTTTCTGACCCTGACCGGCGCGGCCACCGGCGCGGCGGACGCCATGACGGTGCAGATGACCCGCAGTGCCATCGCCACGGCGGTGCCGGTGGTGGGGTCCATCATCTCCGAGGCCACGGGGACGGTGCTGGCGGGAGCAGGGGTGCTGAAAAACGCCGTGGGTATCTTTGGGATGCTGGCGGTGCTGGCCATCTGCCTGACGCCGTTTCTGAACATGGCGGTGCAGTATCTGCTGTACAAGCTGACGGCGTTTCTGGCGGGCATCGTGACGCAGGGGGCTCTGGCGGAGCTTATCAACGCACTGGGCACGGCCTTCGGCCTGATGCTGGGTATGACCGGCAGCTGCGCACTGCTGCTGCTCATCTCCATCACCTCCGCCGTGTCGGCGGTAACGGCATGATCGGGGCGCTGCGGACATGGCTGCTGTCTATCATCGCAGCCGGACTGGTGCTGTCCATCCTGTACGCCCTGCTGCCCAAGGGGCGGCTGCGGCCCATCGTCCGCACCGCGGGCGGCGTGGTGCTGATGCTGGTGATCCTGCGGCCGTTGACGGAGCTGGACCTGGAAGGCTTTGCCGTATCCTACGACGACTACGCCCGGGAGATCCGGGAGTTGACGGAGCAGTACCGCGCGGCGGACACGGCGGAGCTGGCAGCTATCATAGAGCGGGAGACCGCCGCATATATATCGGACAAAGGCGCGGCGCTGGGGGTGAATTGCCACGCCGTAGTGGAGACGGAGCTGCGTTCCGGCGTGCCCTACCCCTGCGCGGTGACTCTGGACGTGGAGAGAAACGAGACGCTGGCCGCCTGTATTGCCGCCGATCTGGGTATCGGCAAGGAGGCACAGGTCTGGCAGGCGGCTGGGGAGAGGTGACGTATGAAGCTGGAGAAGTGGACGGGACTGCTGAAGAAGTACCGGTACGCTGCGCTGATCGTGCTGGCGGGGGTGGCACTGATGCTGCTGCCCACCGGCGGCAGCAAGGCGGACAGCGGGGGTGACAGCAGCGAGACGGCGGAGAGCTTCTCGCTGGAGGAGACGGAGAAGCGCATGGCGGAGGTGCTGGGTACCATCAACGGCGTGGGCCGCGTGCGCATCATGCTGACGCTGCGTTCCGGCTCCACCCTGCGTCTGGCGGAGGACAGCACCATCTCCGACAGCACCGGCGGCCAAACTAAGCAGGAAAAGCAGGTGCTCACCGTCAATCGCGGCAGCGGACGGCAGGAGGTGGTGGTGACCCAGCAGCTCTATCCCACCTATCAGGGGGCGGTGGTGGTCTGCGAGGGAGCAGGCAGCAGTACCGTGCGGCTGGCGGTGGTGAACGCGGTGTCTGTGCTGACGGGGCTCAGCAGCGACAAAATCTCGGTGGTCAAGTGGAAGTCATAGAAAAATGAGGAGGAGTTGGAGCATGAAACAGGTATGGAAGCGGCGCGCAGTGGTGGCGGCGGTACTGATGCTGGTGGGCACCTCGGTGTATCTCAACTGGCGCTATGCCGGAACCGTGGAGGACAGCGGCAAAAAAGTGCTTGGTCAGTCAGCACTGGTGAACGGCGAGACCACGGACGCAGAGGTGACTGCCGCCGGTGACGACTACTTCGCCACGGCGCGGCTCAGCCGAAAGCAGGCACGTGACACCGCCATCAGCATGCTGCAGGAGGCGCAGGTGGACGAAAACGCCACGGAGGACGTGCTGAACGAAGCGTCCCAGACGATGCAGGTGTTGGCGGCCTACACCGTGGCGGAGTCACAGATCGAGAGCCTGGTGGTGGCCAAGGGCTATGCCGACTGCGTGGCATTTATGGGCGACGATGCCATCAGCGTGGTGGTGTCCGATCCCGACGGGCTGGATGCCGTGGATGTGGCCCGCATCAAGGACATCGTGGTCAGCGAGACCAGCTATACGCCGGATCAGATCCGCATCATGGAGGCGGGAGCCACGGCACAGACCGGCAATCCCCAGGAGGCGGAGGTACCCACCGCCGCTGCGGAAGAGACGCAGGCAGAGGACGCAAAATAGGTGTTGTATTTCGGCACAAAAAATGGTATACTGAACTGAATCACGAAAGACAGCACAAGGAGATAACGCAACATGGCTGAAAATAAGGAATACATGATCCATCAGGAGGAGGACGGCGCCATCCAGATCTCGGAGGACGTCGTGGCCTCTATCGCATCCACCACTGCGTCTGAGGTGGATGGTGTCAGCGCCATGATGAGCGCCAATGTGTCCGATCTGATGGGCGGCAAGAAGATGTCCGCCAAGGGCGTCCGTGTGGAGATGGATGGAGAGGCCATCGCGGTGAACCTGTTCATCGTGGTGCGCTACGGCAGCGCCATCGGCGACGTGGCCAAGAAGGTGCAGCAGATGGTGCGTACCGCACTGGAAGGTATGACCGGCTTCCGGGTGGCGGCGGTCAATGTCCACGTGGGCGGCATCAGCTTCAACTGAACCAAACGAACTGAGAGAGAAAAGGTACACGTTTATGACACGCAATACGGCCCGCGAGATCGCCACACATCTCGCCTATGAACTGAGCTTCAATGATCTGCCTGTGGAGGAGTTTCTGGACCTGCAGCTGAGCGGGGAGAGCTTCGCTGCGCTGGCACCGGAGCATCCCGTCTATGAGGAGCGCCCCAACGCCAAGCAGGAGGAGTATATCCGCCGTCTCGTCTCCGGCGTGGCGGAGCACGCGGCGGAGCTGGACGCGGACATCGAAAAATATGCCAAGGGCTGGCGGTTCGAGCGAATCTCCCTGGTGGCCTCCGCCATCATGCGGGTGGCCATGTACGAGATGCTGTACATGGCGGACATTCCCGCCGGTGTCGCCATCAACGAGGCGGTGGAGATCGCCAAGCATTACGAATCGCCGGAAGTGGTGAAATTTATCAACGGCATCCTGGGCAGCTTCGCCCGGGGCGAGCTGAAGGAATGAGTCAGGAAGGCAGAGCTTGCGCTCTGCCTTTTCCGCATGGAGCGAGGAGGGCGGCATGGACGAACGGCATGTGTTTACCGTCACCGAACTGAATAACTGTGTTAAAGAACTGGTGGAGTCCGTCCCCGCCTTCGGCGACCTGCTGCTGAAGGGAGAGATCTCCAACTACAAGGTGTACCCCTCGGGGCACCACTACTTCACGCTGAAGGACAGCCAGAGCGCCCTGCGCTGCGTGATGTTCAAGGGCTCCGCCGCCAAGCTGCGGTTCCGGCCGGAGAACGGCATGCAGGTCATCGCCTCCGGCCGTATCAGTGTCTACCCGCGGGACGGCGCGTACCAGCTGTATTGCAGCGGACTGTCCGCCGATGGTGTGGGCGACCTGTACGTAGCTTTTGAGCAGCTAAAGGATAAGCTGTATCGGGAGGGGCTGTTCGACCCTGCCCACAAGAAGCCGCTGCCCCGCTATCCCCAGCGCATCGCCATTGTTACTTCGTCGGCGGGCGCGGCGGTACACGACATGATCCGTATCCTGCGCCGCCGGTATCCCATCGCCAAGGTGCTGCTGCTGCCAGTGCGGGTACAGGGAGTGGAGGCACCGCCGGAGATCGTGGGCGCCATCCGCTACGCCAACCGCTACCACCTGGCGGATGTGCTCATCACCGGCCGCGGCGGAGGCTCGCTGGAGGACCTGTGGGCCTTCAACGATGAGCGGGTGGCCAGGGCCATCTATGACTCGGAGATCCCCGTCATCTCCGCCGTGGGGCATGAGCCGGACGTGGCCATCAGCGACTTTGTGGCCGACCGGCGGGCATCTACGCCGTCCAATGCGGCGGAAATCGCCGTACCGGACATGGCGGAACTGCTGCGGGCCTTGCAGGGAAGCCGGGAACGTATGGCCCAGAGCCTGCTTCACGGCCTGCACCGGCAGGAGGAGCGGTTGGCGGACTTTGAGAAGAAGCGGGTACTGACGGATCCCACCGCCTTTCTGGCGGACCGACGGCTGTATCTGGACCATGTGGTCCACCGGCTGGCCGCCGCGGAAAGGGACTGCGTGGCAGGGGAGAACCGCCGGTTCGCGGCGGCTGCCGCCGCACTGGACGCCCTGAGCCCCCTGAAGGTGCTGGCCCGGGGCTACGCCGTGGCCCAGAACGGAGAGGGCACGGTGCTGAAAAGCGCCGCTGATGTGGCAGCGGGGGAGCACATCCGCGTCCGGCTGGCCCAGGGGAGCTTACAATGTGACGTTGTGGACAAGGAGGACTGACATGGCCGCAAAAAAGACGTTTGAGGAGAATATGGCCCGTCTGGAGCAGATCGTGACGCTGCTGGAGAAGGGAGACGCCCAGCTGACGGACAGCCTGGCGCTGTTCGAGGAGGGCACGAAGCTGGCGGCTCAGTGCCGCAAGGAACTGGACAGCGCGGAACAGAAGGTGGTCAAGCTGATGAAGGGCCCCGATGGCGCGCCGCTGGAGAGCGATTTTCTCGCGGAGGAATGACCATGAGCTACGCAACACAGTACGCGGCGTATCAGCAGGGCATCGAGGGCTATCTGGCCGGCCTGTTCACCGCCGAGACCCCTTACAAGAAGCTGTACGAAGCTATCCGCTACAGCCTGCTGTCCGGCGGCAAGCGCATCCGGCCGGTGCTGACGCTGGAGTTTGCCCGTCTGGGCGGCATCGATTGGCATCTGGCGCTGCCCTACGGCTGTGCGCTGGAGCTGGTACACAACTACTCCCTGATCCACGACGACCTGCCCTGCATGGACAACGATGATCTGCGCCGCGGCAAGCCCACCAACCACAAGGTGTACGGCGAGACGCTGGCGGTGCTGGCCGGCGATGCTATGCAGCCCGAGGCGTTCCGCCTGATGGCGGAAGCACCCTGCCTGCCGGCGGAGAACCGGCTGGAGGCTGTCCGCACACTGGCCCGCGCCTGCGGCGCCGATGGCATGGTGGGCGGTCAGGTGCTGGACACCGTCTACGATGTCCGCGATGCGGCAGGGCTGACGGTGCTGAACCGGCTCAAGACCGGCGTGATGATCTCCGCGGCGGCGGAGCTGGGCTGTATTGCCTCGGAAATGCCTGCCACTATGCGAGCTCAGGCGCTGGTGTACGCCGACGCCATCGGCAGAGGCTTCCAGATCCGCGACGACATGCTGGATGTGGAGGGAGATCAGGCCGTGTTCGGCAAGCCTATCGGTTCCGATGTTCAGGAGGGCAAGGTCACATTCGTAGATGTTATCGGCATGGATGCCTGCCGCCAGGAGGTGGCCGCCTGCACCGAGACGGCCAAGGCAGCGGTGGCCGGATGGCCGGACCATGGTTTCCTCTGGGAGCTGGCGGACCGAATGGTGGGCCGCAGGAAGTGAGCAATAAAAGAATACCCGCACCACGGTGCGGGTATTCTTTTATTGCTCTTTCCCGTAGTCGCACAACGACTGTAAAGGGCATTCACTGCACAGAGGACCACGGGCCATGCACAGGGCGCGGCCATGGAGCACCATGCGGTGGCAGAAGTTGTTGGACTCCTCTGGCGGGATGACTTTCCGCAGCTGCTGTTCTACCTTCAGGGGGTCCTTGCTGCCGTCGGTGATGCCCAGCCGTCCGGTGATGCGGATGCAGTGGGTGTCGCAGACGTAGCCCTCCTGGCCGTAGATGTCGCCCAGAATCAGGTTGGCCGTCTTGCGGCCCACGCCGGGCAGCGTCAGCAAGTCCTCCATATTGTCGGGGACCTTTCCGCCGAACCGCGCCAACAGCTGCTGGGCGGCGGCCACGATGTCCCGCGCCTTGGCCCGCCAGAAGCCGCAGGACTGGACGCAGCGGCCTACCTCGTCCACATCGGCATCAGCGAACGCCTCCAGCGTGGGATAGCGCTGGAACAGCGCCGGCGTCACCAGATTTACCCGTGCATCGGTACACTGGGCTGCCAGCCGCACGGAAAACAGCAGCTCATAGTCCTTGCCGTAATCCAACGAACAGGCTGCATCGGGGTACAGCTCCTTCAGTGCCGCGATGATAGCGGCGATCTCCTGTGTGGTTTTCATGGGCTTCACCTCACCTGATATTATAACAGCGGTTGCAGAAAAAGGCAATCCATGTTATAATATCCGGATGGAAAGGAGGTGCGGCCCATGCGCCCGCTGGCAGACGAAATACGGCCCCAGACGCTGGACGAGGTGGCGGGGCAGAAGCACCTGCTGGGGCAGGGGGCCCTGCTGCGCCGTCTCATCGAGAACGGTACCGACACCAACCTGATCTTCTACGGCCCTTCCGGCACCGGCAAGACCACTGTGGCCAATATCATCGCCAAGCAGGCGAAAAAGACCCTGTACTACCTGAACGCCACCACCGCATCGCTGCAGGATGTGAAAAACGTCATCGGCGATGTGGGTACCATGATGGCGCCTAACGGCGTGCTGCTGTATCTGGACGAGATCCAGTACTTCAATAAGAAGCAGCAGCAGTCCCTGCTGGAGTTTATGGAGAACGGGAAGATCACCCTCATCGCCTCCACCACGGAGAATCCCTATTTCTATGTGTACAACGCCCTGCTGTCCCGCAGCACGGTGTTTGAGTTCAAGGCCCTGACGGCGGAGGAGACGCTGCCCGCCGTGCTGCGGGCCCTGGACATTGTCCGCAGCCGCAGTCCCCTGCCCCTGACCTGGGAGGAGGAGGTGCCGGGGCTTATCGCCGCCGGGTGCGGCGGCGACGTGCGCAAGGCCGTCAACGCCGTGGAGCTGCTGGACCGGGCCGCCCGGCCGGTGGACGGAGGTCTGCGCATCACGGCGGCGGACGCCGCCCAGGCCTCCCAGCGCAGCGCCATGCGCTATGACCGGGAGGGGGACGAGCATTACGACCTGCTGTCCGCCTTGCAGAAGTCCATCCGGGGCTCCGACCCGGACGCGGCGGTGTATTACCTGGGGCGGCTGCTGGAGGCCGGGGACCTGCTGTCCCCCTGCCGGCGGCTGCTGGTCATCGCCGCCGAGGACGTGGGGCTGGCCTATCCCCAGGCCATGGCCGTTACCAAGGCCTGCGTGGACGCCGCCCGGGAGCTGGGCCTGCCGGAGGCCAGACTGCCTCTGGCGGAGGCGGCCATTCTGCTGGCCACGGCTCCCAAGTCCAACTCCGCCCACAACGCCATCATCGCCGCCATGGACGACATCCGCCGGGGCAGGGTGGGTCAGGTGCCCCGGCACCTGCAGAACGTCCACGCCGACAGCACCGGCAGCGGCAAGGCCCCGGCCTACAAATACCCCCACGACTACCCCCACCACTATGTGGCCCAGCGGTATCTGCCGGAGGCCCTGGGGGACGTGACCTATTACCAATACGGCGACAACAAGACCGAACAGGCCGCCCGGCGGTACTGGGAGGATATCAAGAAAAATTGACCGGAAAGGCGGGCAGCCAATGGACCTGAAGCTCCATGATATCGTTGAACTGAAAAAGGACCACCCCTGCGGCAGCCGCCGGTGGGAGGTGCTGCGGGTGGGGATGGACATCCGCCTGCGGTGCACCGGCTGCGGCCACGAGGTGCTGGCCCCCCGGCGCAAGGTGGAAAAAAGCATCAAGCGTGTGATTCCAAAGGAGGAAACCCCATGAAAAAGCAAAACTGGACCCGGTATGTGGCCATGGGCGTGGCCCTTTTGATGGCCATTGTCATGATCCTGGGCCTGATCCTGCCGTATGTCGGCCTGTAAGGGGGCTGCGGCATGAAGCACTGCATTCTGGCCCGGTTCCGGGCTGACGCCGGGGACTGGCGGGCATATCTGCCGGAGATCCGGGAGATTTTCTCCGCAGCCGGGGACATTCCCGGCGTCCGGGGCGCGGAGGTATTCCATAACTGCGTGGACCGGGAGAACCGGTACCATGTGCTGATCCGGCTGGACATGGACCCGGCGGCCCTGGCGGCCTATGACGTGTCCCCCATGCACCACCGGTGGAAGGACCGCTTCGGCCCCCTGCTGGAAAAGAAGGCCATTTTCGATTTTGAGGAATAACCGCACCAGTGAAAAACTCAGGGACCCCGCCAAATGGCGGGGTCCCTGAGTTTATTAAAAAAGGGCATAGCCCTTTTTTGATAAAAGGCTTGCAGTCTGCCGCGCGCATAGTTTGTTCGCCAGGGGCGAACAAATTCCACACTTGCAAACTGAGAAGAATTTTCGCCCAGGTACACGCCCCGGGCGAAAATGATCTCACTTGATTTGCCGCCTGCGGGCGGCAAACTCTGCGAGGCTTCTATAGCCTGTCAGTCTTTCTTGGGGTGATAGGTGGGCACCATGTCCGCCACGCAGCGGCGGATGTCCGGGCTGTTGTGCCGGCAGGCCCGCTCCAGAGCCTCCAGCTGGCGGCAGAAGGCCTCGTCGTCCATGTCGATGGGGCGTCCCACATGGATGAGCCGGTTGGCGGTATCCTGCAGGCCCTCCTCGTCCATCAGCAGCTCCTCATACAGCTTCTCCCCCGGCCGCAGACCGGTGTAGATAATGGGGATGTCCACGTCCGGCTCGAAGCCGGACAAGCGGATCAGCTGCCGGGCCATGTCGTCGATCTTCACCGGCTGGCCCATATCCAGCACGAAAATCTCCCCGCCCTTGGCATAGTATCCCGCCTGCAGCACCAGGGACACCGCCTCGGGGATGGTCATGAAGAACCGGGTGATCTCCGGATGGGTCACGGTCACCGGCCCGCCGCAGGCGATCTGCCGCTCAAACAGCGGCACCACGCTGCCGTTGCTGCCCAGCACGTTGCCGAACCGCACCGCCACGCACTTCATGTCGGTGTTGCCCGCAAAGGTCTGGATGAGCATCTCGCAGATGCGCTTGGTGCAGCCCATGACGCTGGTGGGGTTGACGGCCTTGTCGGTGGACAGCTGCACGAACCGCTCCACCTCGTGCTCGCTGGCGCTCACCAGCAGGTTCTTGGTGCCCAGCACGTTGTTCTTGACCGCCTCGGCGGGGCTGACCTCCATCAGCGGCACATGCTTGTGGGCCGCCGCGTGGAACACCACCGTGGGGTGGTAGGTCTCAAACACCTCGTCCAGCCGCTTTTTGTCCCGGATGGAGCCGATGAGCACGGTCACCGGGATATCCCGGCCATACTTCTGCTGCAGTTCCATCTGCAGCTCGTAGGCGCAGTTCTCGTAGATGTCAAAGATGAGCAGCTTGCCCGGGTGGAAGCGCATCACCTGCCGGCACAGCTCTGAGCCGATGGAGCCGCCGCCGCCCGTCACCAGCACCGTTTTGCCGGTGAGGTAGCCGGAGATCTTCTCCATGTCCAGCGTCACCTCGTCGCGGGACAAAAAGTCCGCCGGGTTCAGCTCCCGGAAAGCCCCCTGCTGGGGTGCACCGCTGCCCACCAGCTGGGGGTCACTGAGCATCTGCACCGCGCAGTGGGTGCTCACGCACAGGTCGATGACGTGGTTCAGGCGGCTGCCCTTCAGGGTGGGGATGGCCACCAGGATGGTGTGGATGCCGTAGCGCTTGCACAGCTCCGGGATCTGCTCCAGCGTGCCCTTGACCGGCACGCCGTGGATGGTCTGGTGGAGCTTGGCGGGGTCATCGTCCACGGCCAGCACCGGGCGGCCATACTGCTTGTTGGTCTTGCACACGTTGATGGCCCAGGCCCCGGCCTCGCCCGCGCCCACGATCATCACGGGGCGGTTGGGGTCGCGGCTGGCCACGCCGCGCAGGCGCTCGCCCAGCGGGTGGTTCAAAAACAGCCGCCATGCCAGACGGCTGCCGCCCACCAGCAGCAGGATGAGCACCGCCGCCATGCAGTTGGCCGAGTTGAACAGCACACCGTGGATGCACCGCCGGTTGACCACATACACGATGCCGGTGGGCACCGCCACTATGACCGCAAGGCGCAGCAGGTCGCGCTCGCCCGCGTACTTCCACAGCACCGAGTACAGCCCGCCCAGCAGGAAGCTGGCCACATACACCGCCACGATCCAGGGCAGGTTATGGTACAGGATGGCAAGGTTGTGGGGCCACCAGGCGGCTTCCACCGCACCGTCGGCCCGCAGCAGCAGCGCAAAATAAAAACTGAACGCCACGATGGCGGCATCCAGTGCCGCCAGCACAGCGCGGCGCAGGTAGACCCGCGCTCTGGTCTCTTTGGGTTTCTCGTTCACGAAAGGTTCCTCTTTTGTTCCGGGGAGCGGGCAGTGCCCGCCGCCATTTTGCAGGCCGCGGCAATCCCGGCGGCCTTATCCTATATATTATACACAGAATGCGGTGCTCTGTCCAGAAATTTGTGGTTTGATGCTGCTTCCCACGCAGAGGGTGGTCGCGTAGGGCAGGTCTGATGCCTTTTGCAAGATGCATCGCCGCCGGGGTCGCTCCGCTGGGCCAGAGGGTGAGAGGGGTGTTTCGACTCCCCCCTCTCTCCCTCTGGACACCCCTCTCCCCGCAACGAGAAAGGGGCTGCTCGCCCCTTTCAGACCCCAAAGGGGTAGGCTCCACCCGAAAATACTGAAGATTCACGCCATTCGGCGTGAAGATCTTTTCACCGTATTTTCGGCTTCCGCCGATTGGAAAGGCCCCTCAGTCGCTGCGCGACAGCTCCCCGCAGGGGAGCGGGTTCCGTGAGATGGTGGCTGCCCGTAACGGCCCCTCTCGGTGAGATGCAACTTCAGCGTCAGATGCAATTTACCGTAACGGCCCCTCCCGTGAAAATGCAGTTCAGAAACGCCCGCAGGCGTTTCTGAACTGCCAATATAAAAATTTTATTTCCGCTAAATATGCCCAGAGCAAAGCGGAGGCAATTCTAAATCGTCCCCCGCATCCTCGCCAGCTCCTCCCCCAGCCCCAGCGGCCATGCCGCCAGCAAAAACACCCCCGCCGTGGCACATCCGCCCGCGCCCAATGCCGCCAGCCGGGGCCAGAACGCCCCCGCAAGGGGCAGCGCCAGCGCCTGCCGCACGCTGTTGGGCAGTTTAAAGCCAAAACGACCCGGATTGCCTGTATTGAGCTTGAGCACGTTGACGCCCTCGGACTCCATGCGCAGAGC
>ERZ827088.3925-NODE-3925-length-13043-cov-4.313058_pt1 | contig 13043 bp, 9 predicted proteins | sample MGYA00519922_ERZ827088 | MGnify/ENA primary metagenome ERZ827088 (study PRJEB31778, sample SAMEA3449254) | human gut metagenome | biome: human gut; feature: human-associated habitat; material: faeces | place: United Kingdom | collected 2010/2012 ... | reverse complement strand
GCATGGGCGAGCTGCACCTCGAGATCATCGTCGACCGTCTGCTCCGCGAGTTCAAGGTTGACGCTAACGTTGGTAAGCCCCAGGTTGCCTACCGCGAGACCGCTGGTCACGACGTCGAGAAGGCTGAGGGCAAGTTCGTCCGTCAGTCCGGCGGTCGCGGTCAGTACGGCCACGCCGTCATCAAGCTCGAGAAGATGGAGGAGGGCTTCGGCTACGAGTTCGTCAACGCTATCGTCGGCGGCGTCGTGCCCAAGGAGTACATCCCGTCCATCGACAAGGGCATCCAGGAGGCCCTGAACACCGGTGTTATCGCCGGCTTCCCGGTCCTCGACGTTAAGGTCACCCTGTTCGACGGTTCTTACCACGAGGTCGACTCCTCCGAGGCCGCCTTCAAGATCGCCGGTTCCATGGCTATCAAGGACGCCCTCAAGAAGTCCGATCCGCAGCTGCTCGAGCCGATCATGGCTGTCGAGGTCGAGACCCCCGAGCAGTACATGGGCGACGTTATGGGCAACCTCTCCGGTCGCCGCGGCAAGATCGAGGGCATGGAGGATCGCAAGAACAGCAAGCTCATCCGTGCCAAGGTGCCGCTGGGCGAGATGTTCGGTTACGCTACCGACCTTCGCTCCCAGACCCAGGGCCGTGCATCCTACACGATGCAGTTCGACTCTTATGAGCCCGCGCCCAAGTCCATCGTGGACGAGGTCATGAGCAAGAACGCCTAAGTTCGAGCTCCCTGTTACGTAATCCGCGAGAACATCTCTCGCACTCTTTGGAGGTTTAAGTTGGCTACCCAGAAGATCCGCATTCGCCTCAAGGGCTATGATCACGAGGTCGTCGATCAGTCCGCGAAGCTCATCGTCGAGACCGCTCAGAAGACCGGTGCTCGCGTTTCCGGTCCTGTCCCCCTGCCCACCGAGCGCAACCTGTACACGGTTATCCGCTCGCCGCACGTGAACAAGGACTCCCGTGAGCAGTTCGAGATGCGCACCCACAAGCGCCTCATCGACATCCTCGACCCCACCTCGGGCACCGTTGATTCGCTCATGCGTCTCGACCTCCCCGCTGGCGTCGACATCGACATCAAGCTCTAAGCGATATCGCTCATAGCTTAAAGGGCCCCGCTGCCGTTACGGTAGCGGGGCCCTTTTGTTTTGAGTTTAGATTTTGGGATAGCGAATTCGTCTGCCGAGCCGACGGCTGCGGCGCCCTATTCGCTCAGGGGGCGCAAGGATGCTTCTTCGAAGTGGAAGACGCACAAGCCGCTCTCGGTCTCAATGCATGCACGGCCGCAATCGTCGACCGTTCTAAATATGCCTCGTGCCAGCTCGTCTCCAGCGGGGGAGCGGGCGATAACGTGCTTCCCGATCCAATTGAGGTGGGCGATATATTCGTCGTGGACGGGCGCAAGCGGACCGGCATCTTCTTCCTTGGCGTTGAGGCGCTCTGCCCAGGCATCTGCAGCGTCTATAACTGCGTGATAGACCTCATCGAGGAGCATGTCGACGGCAGGTACGCTCTCGTTGAGATCCGAGAGACCGATTGCCGGCAGGCCGCCATCGGGCACCTCTTGGGGCGCATAGTTCACATTGACGCCAATGCCGCAGACGGCGAAAGGTTTGCCTTCGTTATCGCGTGCGGCCTCGACCAGAATGCCGCCGAGCTTGCGTCCTCGCGCGACAAGGTCGTTGGGCCATTTAAGGCGAATCTCGTTTGCAAGACCCTGCTTTTCGAGTGCTTCGAGCACCGCTAGGCCGCTGACGGCGGCAAGACCAGAGAACTTTGCAGGATTAACGCATGGGCGCAGGACAAGCGAAAGCAATAAGTTGCCGACGGTTGAGTCCCACTTGTGCCCGCGCCGGCCGCGCCCTGCTGTTTGAGCCCGGGCGGCAAGTCCTGTGCCGTGCGGCGCTCCCTGTTTTCCTGCTTCGAGCAGGTCATCGTTGGTCGATCCGGTTTCGTCGACTATCGTTAAACGAGAATCCATAACAGCTGCTACCTCCTAAGTAAATAAGGCAATCGCGCAATGGTGTCGAGAGATAGACACAATGTGAAGCCTTTGTCGCATTTGGACAATTTAATGTTAACACGTCAACAAAGACTGAAATGCGTTATCCTCTCTTGGTCGATGTAAACACGTCAACAACGCAAAGGAGGTTAGTGATGGGTTTCACGATTCTTGGAACAGGCTCGGCGCTTCCTGAGCGCAGCGTTTCCAATGACGAGCTGTCTGAGTTCCTCGATACCTCGGATGAGTGGATTTTTACTCGCACAGGTATCAAGAGCCGCCACGTCTGCACCACCGAGTCACTTGACGACCTTGCCGTAGCGGCGAGCGAGCGGGCACTCCAGGTGTCCGGAATCGACGCGAGCCAGCTGGATCTGATCGTCTGCTCGACGACGACGGGTGACCACCTTGTTCCCGCCGAGGCGTGTGCCGTTGCTGAGCGACTAGGCGCGACGTGCCCTGCCTTCGATGTCTCGGCGGCTTGTGCCGGCTTCGTATTTGCGCTCGATGTCGCCGAGGGCTATATCGCCCGCAGCCGTGCCGAGCGCGTGCTTGTTGTTGCTGCCGAGCAGATGACGCGCGCGCTCGACTGGACCGACCGTGCCACCTGCGTGCTTTTTGGCGATGGGGCAGGCGCCGCAGTGATTGAAGCTGGGGGAGACAACCCCCTTGCCGTTGAGCTTTCGACGGCGCCCGACGTCGAGACGTTGCGCGTTCCCGGTCTGGTCGGTACCTCGCCGTTTAAGGCTTCCGCAGATAGCGCGAGCGTGCTGTCCATGAATGGCCGCCGCGTGTTCAAGTTCGGCGTCAACGCCATCTGCGACACGGTCCATAAGCTTGCGATCGATGCGGGCATTTTGGTCGAAGACATCGATCATTTTGTATTCCATCAGGCTAACGAACGAATCCTGAGCCAGGCGGTCAAGCGCCTCGGCGTGCCGGACGAGCGCGTGGTTCGCACGTTGCGCGAGACCGGCAACATTTCGAGCGCATGCATTCCCCTTGCGCTTGACCGGCTGGCACGCACCGATGCACTGAATGCGGGCGACACCATCGCCCTCGTTGGATTTGGCGCCGGCCTGGATATAGGTGGCTATCTGCTTCGTTGGAAGTAGTCGCACATAGGAAATAAAAACGCCCCTAGGGCACAAACAAAGGAGAACTACCATGGCAGATCAGAAGACCTTCGAGCGCGTTTGCGACGTTATCCGCGAGACCGCTGGCCTTGACGACGTCGAGATGAAGCCCGAGTCCACGCTCGAGGAGATTGGCCTCGACAGTCTGGGCACCGTCGAGATCCTCGTCGCCGTCGAGGACGAGTTTGGTATCCAGCTCGATACCGAGGAGAACCCCAAGACGGTCGGCGAGTTCGCCGATACGGTCGAGGCGGCATTGGAGAAGTAGAGATGCTCAAGACTCCTCTCTGCGATCTGCTCGGCATCGAAAAGCCCGTGTTCCAGGGCGGTATGGCTTGGATTGCCGACGCCTCGCTTGCCTCGGCCGTGTCCGAGGCCGGCGGGTTGGGAATCATCGCGGCCATGAATGCCGACGCCAACTGGTTGCGCGATCAGATTCACGAGTTGCGCGCCAAGACGGACAAGCCCTTTGGCGTGAACGTCATGCTTATGAGCCCGTTTGCCGACGAGGTCGCACGGGTTGTAATCGACGAGCAGGTGCCGGTCGTCGTGACGGGTGCCGGCAATCCCACCAAGTACATGAAGGCTTGGAACGACGCGGGCATCAAGGTCATCCCGGTTGTTGCCTCGGTGGCGCTGGCACGTCTCGTGGCGCGTCGCGGGGCCACCGCCGTGGTTGCCGAAGGCACCGAATCGGGCGGACATATTGGCGAGACATCGACGATGGCGCTCGTTCCGCAGGTTGTCGACGCGGTCGATATCCCCGTTGTGGCAGCTGGCGGTATCGCGGATGGCCGCGGGGTGGCGGCCGCCGTTATGCTTGGCGCCGCTGGCGTCCAGGTGGGCACGCGTTTTCTCGTTGCCGATGAGTGTACCGTCTCCGAGCAGTACAAAGAGCTGGTGCTCAAGGCGGGAGACACCTCGACGCGCGCGACTGGCCGTTCGACGGGACATCCGGTTCGCGCCCTCAAGAGCCCCTTCACCAACGCGTATGCCAAGAACGAGGCGGCGGGCGCAAGCCCCGAGGAGCTCGGGGCCATGGGCACGGGCGCGCTTCGCAAGGCCGCCAAGGACGGTAATTACGAAGAGGGTTCGTATCTGTGCGGACAGATTGCCGGCATGGTCAACGAACGCCAGAGCGCGCGCGAAATCGTCGACGACCTGGTCGATGGCGCCGAGCATGTCCTGAAGGGTGCGTGCGCATGGGTAGCGTAGCGTTTCTGTTTGCCGGTCAGGGTGCCCAACATCCCGCGATGGGTGTCGACCTCATCGAGGCATCACCGGCGGCTGCCGAGGTGTTCGCCATTGCCGATGAGGTACGCCCGGGGACCAGCGAGCAGTGCCGGAGCGCCTCGAAAGAGGAGCTCTCGCAGACCGAGAACACGCAGCCTTGCGTGTTCGTGCACGACTTGGCTGCCGCCGTCGCCCTGCGCGAGCGCGGCGTGCTCTTTGGCCTGTGCACCGGGCGCGACGCCCACGCGACCGAGGCCATGTACGAGCTCTGGGGCATCGAAGGCCTGGTGGACGTGATGGTGGGCTGCGGTGGCGCCGAGGTCATCGACCGCGCGCACGACATCAACGAGCTGAGCTATCCGCTGCCGGGCGAGACCATCGCGCGCATCTGCAAGCACATGGCGGACCTTCCGGCAACGCCCGTCTGCCCCCGAGACGGCGTGTTCTACGTGCCCGAGAGCAACGCGTGCGTCGAGCACCTGTCGCGCGTCGACGGCGTGCCCTACCAGGTGGTCGATTTTGCCGAGTTTTTGCGCGAGCCGCAGCCCAAGGTGATGTTTACCATGGCGCCCGAGGTGATGTCGCAGGTCATCGAGCGCGCGTCGACGTTTGTCGATGACACTGTTAAGGCGGCGGCTCTGCAAACCACGCAGCGGCTCTACGAGTTCATGGATCCGCGCGTGTCCAAGACACGCGGCCTTGTGCGCGTGGCAGAGCTCAACGGCATGGAGCTCCAGAACATCTGCGTGTTTGGCGATGCCGATAACGACACCTGCATGGTGGCTGACGCCGGCGTGGGCGTGGCCATGGCAAATGGCAGCGACGCCACCCGTGCCGCCGCCGATTTTGTAACCGCCAGCAACGACAAAGACGGCATTGCAATCTTTATCGAGGAACATCTGCTGTAGCGCCGGGGCAGAATCACCACAAAGGGGACGGGCACCTTCGTGGTGGCCTCAGGCGATTTGGGCGAGTTGATGCCTACAATCTGCGCGCAAATTCAAATATGGTTGTCTGAACATTACGCTTCCAACCACCGATGGGCTAAAGATATTCTCATCAGTTTGGCAGGGTATTACTCCCGGTAAATGACCTACCGCTCATGGTCGATTTTCGACTGTTTACAGGATGTTTACTCTTGAGCAAAATGTTGTGCAAATAAATCTAATGCCATTAAAAAAGGCTCTGTTAGACCAGAATTGACATATAGGTGATGCCACCGTGCTATAATGAAACCAGCAACCACGGCATTGGAGCAGGTATGAACGCCGAGGATCTGGTCATCACCCTCAAGAAGAATATGGCGAAGCTCAGCAAGTCCGAGCGCCGCCGTGCAATCGAGTCAGTACGCGATATCATCCGTGCCGCCATGTTCGACGATGCAGCAGGAAGCGGCTACGCGATGGAGCGCTGCCCACGTTGCGGCTCGGTCGCTATCGTCAAGAAGGGCAAGTCCAGGAACGGTGGGCAGCGCTACCTCTGCCGCGACTGCGGCAGGACGTTCTCAGGCTCCACCGACCGGATTCTCGGCACGAGCAAACTGCCCCGCGAGACCTGGATGGCCTATGCCGAGTGCTTCGTCCTCATGCTCCCGCTACGCGAGTGTGCCGGCCGCTGCGGCGTCTGCCTCAAGACCGCCTATACCATGCGCCACAGGCTCATCGAGTGCCTGAAGGGGTATTCTCCCGAGTTCCGCGTCGGGCAGGGGCAGGCCTGCGAACTCGACGAGACGTACTTCCCCGAATCCTTCAAGGGCAACCATTCAAAGGGCTCCTTCACCCTGCCGAGAAAGGCACGCCATCGCGGCAAACAGGTCCACAAGCGCGGCCTCTCTCGCGAGCAGATCTGCGTCATGACGGGCATCAGCGACACGAATGCCACCTTCTTCGAGGTCTCGGGGCGAGGCGTGGTCTCGCGCAAGCGTGCGGCGGAAGCCCTTCGCGACCGTATTGGCGCGGGCGCGGTCGTCGCCACGGACAAGGCGACCGCATACATCGATGTGTTGTGCGACTTGAAGGTCGCCTCGCATGAGTCCTATGATTCCAGGGACCACTCGGAGGGCACCATCAACCGCATCAACACCGTCCATTCGCTCCTCGACTCGTTCATGGCGCGTTTCAAGGGCGTGTCCACCAAACACCTTGGCGCCTATCTCGACTGGTTCCGCTGGTGCCGCACCTTCATGGCGACCGACTCCCGCAGCGCGGAGTCCACGGTCGCACGTCAGCTCGCCAACGGCACCTGCGCGATCCGCATCCGTGACATGTTCAACGTCCTGCCGCCCTATATGGACTACTGGGTCTCGAGGGCGGCGTAGTCCGCTAAAATGGTGGCACCGTGGTATACACGAAAGATAGGAGCCGCCATGCCTTCGAACATACCAGCAACCACTATCAGGATCGAGCCGGAGGTGAAGAGGGAGGCATCCGCCATCCTCGATGAGCTCGGTCTGTCCATGTCCACAGCGATGAACATGTTTCTCCGAGCGGTGATCCGCGAGGGCGGCATGCCGTTTGAGATGAAGGTAAATAAAACGAATGAATAATAAGGCGAAAAAAAGCAATCTGCAGAAAAGAAGATTTGGGAAATGAAGCATCTGTAGAGCAGTTTTTTGTAGACAGGCTTCTCAAACGCTTGGGCTGGTCAGACAGTCAAATTAAAACAAAGGAAAGCATTTCGGAACTCAGCGTAAACTTGGGCCGAAAAAAGATGCCTTATAAACCCGACTACGCTCTTTCGTATAGAAGAAAGGTGCGTTTTGTCATTGATGCCAAATCCACAAAGGAAAACCTAGATTCTTGGGTCGGACAATGCTCCAGCTATTGTCTTCTAATCAACCAGGGCTATAAAGACAATCCAGTCCAATACTTCGTTCTAACGAACGGTTTGAAAACTATGCTGTATAGATGGGATAGCGCAAAGCCCATTCTCACATTATCTCTATCTGATATGAATAATGGCTCCAAAGCCTTCGACACCTTAGCCGAATGCCTGTCACCGCGTTCTTTTAACGCGACACATCCTGCTGGGCTCTCGAGCGAAATAGAGGAAGAGCGCATCGTCCTGAAGCAAATCGGACCTTCTGCGGTAAATAAACTATTCGGAAGCGCACATTCCTATATCTATAAGCACGAACATCTCAGTTACGGAGCCGCTTTCACTGAATTCGTGAAAGTGATTTTCCTAAAAATGACCTCCGATAAAGAAGCGCATGAATGTGACGAAGGATACGAAACGGATGAAGGCTATTCTGTACCGGTTTCACGAGCCAAATTTTCATCACAATGGATAAAAAAGGCCGAGGAAACGACTCCGAATCCCGTCAATACGATTCTTTTCGCTAAGTTGGTAAAGAACTTCGAGGATCTGATCGCTCAAAAAAAGAAGAAACGCATTTTTGAACCTAACGAGAAGATACGGTTGTCCGCCGGAACAATCAAAGAACTTGTTAAGCGATTTGAAGAAGTTGATCTCCATCTCATTGAAGACGACCTCAATGGCCGCATGTTCGAAACGTTTCTGAACGCAACTTTAAGAGGCAAGTCACTTGGGCAGTATTTTACGCCGAGAAGCATTGTTGATATCGCCGTTGGCCTTTCAGACCTGCATGTCGGAAGAAACGTCTCTGATTGCTCACAAATTATTGATGCATGCTGCGGCTCTGGCGGGTTCCTTATCGGAGCTCTAAATGGTATGTGGGGAAAAGTCGATTCCAACGCCTCTCTTTCTATGAAGGAGAAGCAGGAAATCAAGAAAAACATTGCTGAAAATTGCATATGGGGCATTGATGCAGCTAGGGACCCAGCTTTAGCACGCATTGCTCGTATGAATATGTTTCTTCATGGAGACGGTGGAAGCAAAATATTCCAGCTAGATTCCCTAGATAAGAATATCACCGTAGAAGAAGACGCCGATTCGCTTGAACTTAGAAGCGAGAAAAAGGAATTTCGAGATGCGATCTCTGGCCGTAACGGCTATTTCGATTTGGCGCTGACTAATCCACCGTTTGCTGCGGAGTATAAATGCTCCGAACCGTCTGACCTAGCCCTCCTCAAAGACTACTCCATCGCTCATCGCCCAGATGGAAATGGAATCTCGAGCTTGCGCGGAACTGTGCGTTCAAGCGTTCTATTCATTGAGCGCTACTACGATATTCTAAAACCAGGCGGTTCTTTAATTACCGTACTAGATGATGGAATACTTGGAGGTGAAGACACTTCTTACGTTAGGGATTGGATTAGAAGTCATTTCATCGTCAGGGCAGTTATATCGCTTCCAGGCGACGCATTCCAGCGCTCTCAGGCAAGAGTCAAGACGTCACTGCTCTTCTTGCAGAAGAAGATAGAAGCCGCCCAAGAGCAGCCTCGAATCTATATGCGGTACTGCTCGTATGTGGGGCTAGATAGTCCCAACAGAGAGCGAGTTCTTCCGTCTGATGCAATTACGGCGCAAAAGGCGAAAGAGGAAATCACCGATATCGTTAATGGATATAAAGCATTTTTAGATGGTGATCCTGAAATTGCTCGACTTTATTCAGTCGATCCAAAACGCATAGAAAACCGGATGGATGTTAAAGCGACTCTTCTCGTTGCGGGCAGAAACGTCGAAAAATGGAGCGAACGGGGTTTTAAGGTACGCGCCGCCAAAGACATCGCTGAACCCATCTGGACTTCCGGTGCCGCCTGTGAGGACCGAGTTGGTGACCTCTTTTATACCAGAGGGGATAACAAGAGGAAGAAAGTCACCTTTGCAGTAGTTAAGTATGACGGAACGATTGCTGCGGGTGATGAATCTTACGCAGAGGATGTTAGCTATGAGTCGCTATTTAAGCTAAAGAAGGACGATATCGTTCTAAGTAATATCAATGCTGTTAATGGTGCTGTTGCCGTTGTTGATTCGAAAACAGCTGGTTTATACGTATCTTCTGAATATACCGTTATCCAGCCAAAAGACCCGTTGACCGTTTATGCGCTATGGTCGCTAATCAGATCTGATACCGCGCGTTCAGATCTGATATTGCTTTCCACGGGTATTGGAAGGACGCGAATTTCTTGGGATATCCTTAGCGAGCTAAAGCTACCAGTTCCTAATCTAGAATCGATGCAAGTTATTCAAGAAAGAATGGAAGAGCTAGCTGAAACCCGAAAGAAAGCGGCGGCGCTTCTTGAAGAGGTCAGCCAACTGGTTAACATTGATATCTGTAATTCAGATGAGCGCGCTTTATCAGTTTTGACCGCATTCAAACCTCCAAAATAGACTAATGCCCGGGAGCAAATTCAAATTGCTCCCGGGCATTATCGTCCTAAATCGGAAAAAAGCTATATGTCAATTTTGGTCTAACAGAGCCTTAAAAAATGATAGACAACTATATTACCAGCAGAAACAAAAAATAGATAGCGAATAAACGAAGGTAAATCTGAGCAAATGTCAAGAGAATTGAGAATTCGCTACAAAACAATCGGTTATCTTGTTTAGATGTTCAAATAATCGCTACAATATGGATTACTAAGCGTGCGATCGCGTCGAAAATGTTGGTGTAAGGGTGACGCCCTAGCGCCCGTTTAACGAAGAACGGCCTTCGTCCTAGAATCTGAAATCACCACAACAACAGGTTCTAGGAAAGGACGAAGACCGCTATGGAAATCTTATCAGACCCGACGCCGGACATGCTCGCCATGCCCCGTTTCGACGACGGCGCCATCGACATGCAGGAGCTGCTCAGGCGTCTCGCCGAGCAGGTCGTGAACGCCGTGATGGACGCCGAGGCCGACCAGCTCTGCGGTGGCGGGGGGAACAGCCGAAACGGCTACCGCGAGAGGTCGCTCGCCACCTGCGTCGGCACGCTGACGCTGCGCATCCCCAAGCTGCGCTCCGGCAGCTTCTTCCCCGAGGACGTGCTCGAGCGCTACCAGCGCGTCGACCGCGCCCTCGTGGCCGCCGTGGCCGAGATGTACGCCACGGGCACCAGCACCCGCAAGGTGCAGAGGGTGGCCGAGAAGATGGGCGTCTCCAGACTCTCGAAGGACCAGGTGAGCGCCATCGCCTCGAGCCTGGACGCAGACATCGAGGACCTGTGCGCAAGGCCGCTCGGCGGCTCGCCGGTGCCCTACGTCTGGCTCGACGCGACCTACGTCAAGTGCCGCCGCGAGGGGCGCGTCGCCTCCACCGCCGTGGTCACCGCCATCGGCTGCGATGCGGGCGGCTGGAGGCGCGTCCTGGGCGTCGACGTGGTCGACACCGAGTCCTACGACTCGTGGCTCGCCTTCCTGCGGGCTATCCGCTCGCGCGGGGCGGCGGGCGTGCGGCTCGTCGTCTCGGACGCCCACCCGGGGCTCGTCCGGGCGCTCGGCGAGGTCTTCCAGGGCGCCGCGTGGCAGCGCTGCGCGGTCCACCTCATGCGCGACTGCATGCGCGAGGCCGGCTCCTGGCAGCTCAGGCGCCGCGTGGGCAGGATCGTGTCGCAGGTGTTCCGCGGGCGCGACGCCGCCACCGTGACGGCCATGTACCACGCGGCGTGCGACATGCTGGAGGGGTGCTGCCCCAGGGCGGCGGCGGTGCTGGAGGAGGCCGAGCCCGACGCGCTGGCCTACCTCGACTTCCCGCCGACCCACTGGAAGCGCCTGCGCACCAACAACGTGCAGGAGAGGACCAACCGGGAGATAAAGCGCAGGTCGCGCGTCGTGCAGGTGTTCCCCTCCACGGGCTCGCTGGTGCGGCTCGCGGGCGCGGTCATGTGCGAGCAGGACGAGATATGGCGGGAGTCCAGGTACTTCTCGGAGGTGAGGATGAACGAGCTCTACGATGACGGTCGCACTCGGGGAATCGACGGTCCCGTCGATTGGGCGCGGCTTGAGGCGGAGGCCAGGAAGATGCTCGAGTCCGGCCTCGAGCTTGCGGACAGGGTCGAGGCGGCATAGGATATCAACCGTATTCCAGATTCTAGGACGCCGGGCCGACTCGCTTCGGATGGGGCTCTACACCAACTTTCTCGACACTACCAAGCGTGCGCAATTACAGATTGCGCAGATACGTTTGATAGTGAAAGAGCAAGATCGCGGTCTCTTGGGGAGGAGACATCGATGAAAGCAAATTCAGACAAATCTAAGCAGAACAATAAAGCGGCACATCGTGTGCTAGCAGGTGTTTTGTGCGGAGCTTCCGTTTTGAGCCTGGTACTGTCGCTCGTTATGCCCCCGATCTCGCAGGCCATCGCCAGCGACACCCAGACAGTTTCTACCGAGGAAACTGTAATGGGGTGCTCAAAGTGAAGAAGTTCGCCGCATGTAGCTTTATGGCAACTGTTCTCGTTGCAAGCACGCTGCTGTCCCCGTTCAGCGCGGCCACCTCTGCGAGCGCGGCTACCACTGTGAACAAGGGCATCTACAAGCCCACGCCTATCGGCATCGGTACGAATATCGATGTCTCTACCCCCGATCCCGGCGTGGCCACCTACGTCGGCCGCGACATGTACATCGGTGGTAAACCGAGCAACACTAAAACTCTTGATGCGAGCAACGCCCCCGCCGGCTCATATGCCGCTGAGGCGGAGGGCCTTACCGTGGTCCGTGGCAAGCTTGCCATGAATCCACTCAAAGAGAGCTGGCCCTATGAAGGTATTGGCGCTGGTTTCCGCTTTGGCACCGTTGGTTTTGGTTCCCAGTTCCGTCCTGTCGACGGCAGCACCGTGCTTGCGGTGGCTGGAATCGACAGTGCGATCACCAACATGAGCGTTGGTTACAGCGGCGACTTGCCGGGGAAGACTACCGTTGGCGCTTGGAACAAAGGTGCTTGGGTCGGCAAAGCGAGAACGGCTGACTCCGCTGGCTATGACTACACCGCGAAGATCGCCGGTCCCATTACCTATTGGAATACTAATAACGGGCGCCAGTCTGTGGTGAAAACCCAGGGTTATTGGTACGCGGGCGAGAACGCTCAGGACAGTACTCTGTTCAACCAAGTTAACTTCCTCAAGGACATTAATGGCAAGGATTATTCGAATTACAGCGGAGAGACAGGCTATCTCAACACGCTTTCTAATCAGTTGAATTCGTTTGCGAAGACGGGCAAAGTGAGCTACGGCGTTGCTCCGGCGTGCGATAAGGACAACCGCTACATCATCAACAAGTACAACAATACGGATTGTAGCTATGGTCTGGTGTTTGATGGGTCGTATAAGACCATCAATGAGGACTGCGCCGATACGTCGCTCAATGGTAAGCAATTCAAGAATAGCGAGCGTCTTATCACGTTTAAGGGCGACAACACCTCTATGCAGCAGGTGTTCACCATCGATGCTTCTCAGCTGAGCAATACATACAACAACGAGTATTATCGTGGCGTTGATTTCGCATTCGAGGACATTCCCGAGGGCGCCTCGGTTGTTGTGAACGTTACCGGATCTTCGAATATTGAGTTCCACAATGGCTGGCGCTTTTGGTGGAACGGCATCGAGATTTCGCGTGGTTACGAAACTCAATATTCCGGCAAGGCACTGGGTGAAGCATACGCGACGGCTTCCCAGTCCATCATGTGGAACTTTGTCGATACGCAAAGCCTTACCATTCGGGGCGGCATCGCGGGAGAGGACCGCGCGGACTGGGAATACGATGGCGCAACTACCGGTGCCAAGTGGACTGACGACGATCCTGCGGCGGCTATGATCGGAT
>ERZ827088.3921-NODE-3921-length-13063-cov-3.977091_pt1 | contig 13063 bp, 2 predicted proteins | sample MGYA00519922_ERZ827088 | MGnify/ENA primary metagenome ERZ827088 (study PRJEB31778, sample SAMEA3449254) | human gut metagenome | biome: human gut; feature: human-associated habitat; material: faeces | place: United Kingdom | collected 2010/2012 ... | reverse complement strand
TGAGGGTGCCGTCCGGGGCGATGTCCAGCGCTTCGCCCACTTTCACGCCGCCCAGGGCGTCCGCTGTGGCGGCAGGCAGCACGTACTCCTGGGCCAGCATCACGGTCTCGGTGCTGCCGTCGCCCTTGGTCACGGTCATTGTGTTGCCCTGCACGGTCAGCGCCTTGAGGTACACGCCGCTCCCCGCTTCCACCGCGCCCACGTCCTCCGCCGTCAGCGGGGTCTCCTTCCCAGTGCCGCCGTGTTCTGTACCCAGCACCCCGGTCATGGCCGGCAGGCTGGTGGTGTCCTGGGTGGTAAAGCTCTTTTCGCTGCCGTCGGCCATCGTCACGGTCAGGGTGCGGCCCTTCAGCCGGATGCTCTGCACCACCGCCGCACCGCTGGCCGGCATGGCTCCCACATCCTCAGCCGTCAGGATCACCACGCCGCCCTTGCCGTTGACGCTCACCACCTTCCCGGTCTCCGGGGCCGCTGCCTCTGCCCGGGTCGCCGCAGCCTCTGCCCTCGCTGCCGAATTTTCAGAGTTTTCAGCCCCTGCCGTTGCCGTCCGGGCCGCCGTCTCTGCCTGGCCCTTGGCATTCACCGCCCGGGTTGCTGCGGTGGCCGCCGTCTCGGCGTTGGTCTTTGCGCTGGCTGCGGCCTGCTGCGCCGTGTTGGAGTATTCCAGCACCCGGGCCACAAAGGTCTCGTACTGGGTGGGGCTGATTTCCACGTCTCCGTCGGTGTTCAGAGTGCTGTAGCACTCGTACTTGGTGGGCTTTGTCAGGGCCCGGTAACCGTCCGCACCCAGGGCCAGCAGCATCCACTGGCCGCCGGGGCTGGCCGTCAGGGTCTTGTCCACCGCCACGCTGTCTTCGTCGTCCAGCAGCACCGGTGCGGGCAGGGTGCCGTCCAGCCACTGCACATGCAGCGTCACGCTCAGGCCCTTCCATTCTGCCGGCAGCTCAAATTCCAGCTTTTCCACCCCGGCGCTGCTCTGGCCGCCCACCTTCAGCACCCGCACGTCCGGGGCAAACTCCGCCCCGGCAAAACTGCGCTTCAAGATCTTCACACGCATTCGCGTCTCCTCCTTTCGCCCTTCCAGTCTACCACACTCCGCTGCACAAAAAACCTGCGGACTTTCTGCCAAAGCAAGAGCACCCCGGCAGCCATTTCCGGCCGCCGGGGTGCTCTTTTCTTATCTCAGATCTGCGTAGGGGTCGCTTGCCGTGGTGGTCTGCGCCTTTTCGGCGTTCTTCAGCCAGGCAGCAAAGGTTTCCTGCTCGTACAGGGCATTCCCGTCCCCGTCGGTCAGGGCCAGCAGCATCTCCTCCAGCTTCTGCCGGTCGTACTCACTGCCGGCCAGATATTCCGGCTTGCACACTTCCGTGATCTTGCTCTTCAGGTTCGTCACGCTCTTTCCGGCCCGCAGCAGCCGATCAAGCTCTTCCTGCACATCCTGTGCCCGGCCGCTGTCCACGGCCGCCACCAGGTCATCGGTCACGCTGTCGTTGTCGCCCTTCAGCACCTCGTTGGCCCGCTTGTTTACGGCGCCGGTCACGCAGTCGATCACCGCCTCCCGCTTGTCCGCGTCAGCCTTTGCGCCTTCCCGGATGCCCAGCGCCTCGTACAGGTCCCGGATCACCTGCCGCGTCAGCTGCTGGCGCTGGCTGTCGTTGCCGTTCACCTGGGCCTGGGCCGCCTGCTGCACCCGGTCGTCGTACTTCACAAGGCGGGTCTTCAGCTGCTTGTAGGCTTCTTCTTCCTTGCCCATCTCCTGCAGCTTCTCCATAGCCGCCTGCGCCTCGTCCTTGTCGCCGCTGGCATAGGCGTCATACAGCCGGTCATACTGGCCGGTGGCGCTGCTGGGCAGGCTGTTAAAGGTAAATTTCCCGCCGTGGAACATGTTCACCGCGTCCTGCACATAGCCCTTGAAGGCTTCCAGGATCTTCCACCCGTTGCCAAAGGGCACGCCGGCAATTTCCAGCCCGTCCTCCATCAGGGTCAGGGCGTACTTCTCCACCTTGCCGTGGTGGGCGGCCAGCTTTGCCTCGTCCATGTCTGCCGTGTCCTTACGCAGCTCGCTCACAAACTTTGTCACGTCCCCGGCCAGATCGTTGACGGCACTGATGTTTGTGGCGCTCACCACATCATAGTCCTTGCCGTTCAGGGCGTTGTCCACCAGGCTGTACACCTCGCTGCCAAACAAAAAGTTTCCGGCCGCGCTCTCGGTAAACAGTCCGGTAAACCGGTTCAGCAGGCTCTTCAACGTCACGTCCCCGTTTTCGTCCTGTTCCCGGTCCCACCGGTGCAGCAAAAAGTCCGCGCCGATCTTCATCAGGGCAAACACCGCCGTCTGCGCCACCTGGCTTCCGGCCGCCCGCCGCAGCTGTTTTCCGGCCCGCTGCAGCTCCGCCTGGGTCCCCTCGGTCTGGCCCTGCTCATACCGTGCTTTCTGGGCGTTGTAGTCCATCACGGCGTCGGCCAGGATGCCGTAGTTCTGGAACCGCTGGGTGGTAAACATGGTAAAGGTCTTTACAAACTCGTCCGGGTTGCGCTGGATGCCCGCCCGCTGCATCACGGTATAGTTGGGCTGGGTCTGCTCGATCACCTTCTGGTACATCCGGTTCACGGCCTGCCAGTAGTCCTCGCTGCCCTCCTGGGCGGCCCCCTCGGCAAATTCCCCGGGGTGGTTCTTTACATAGGCCTTGCTGCCCTCCCACAGCGCTGCCACCGTCACCTCGTCCACGCCGTTGATCCACCCAGTCACGGCTTTCGGCAGCTTGTCCATGGCCTTTTCCGCCGGCGTGAGGCCTTTGCCAATGCTGGCCAGCTCACCCCGCTGGCTGCCGCGCTTGCGCCATTCCAGCAGCACGTCCCCGTGTTCCGAGATCTCCGCCTCCAGCACCGTCCGCTGCTTGGCCGAGAGATTCTTCACAAAGGGCACCACCGCCGCCATGGTGTCGCTGCCCAGCACGGCCGCCGCCGTGGGTAAGGACGCTGCCTGCGCAATGGCCACACCCGGGTTCAGGGTCAGGATTGCCCCGGCGTAGTTGCCCCGCAGCCGGGCCGCCATCCGGCTCACGCCGTTGTCCCGCTTGCGCTGGGTGGTCTGCAGGTCGGTCAGCAGGTCGTTGATGTACTCCACCGCGCTGCGGCCCCACTGCTCCTTGATGATGCCGTTTTTCAGGTTGTACACGCCATCTTTTGTTTCCACGTTGCTGTTCAGCACCTTCTGCACGTCCCGGATGGGCAGTGCCAGGCCCGCATAAGCCGCCGTGTCCCGGATGCTGCGCTGCACCACATTGCTGCACTCTTCCAGCAAAATGGGCTGCACCGCTTTCTTTACACGGTTCTTCAAAAATCCCCGGCCCTCAATGGTGGCGTCAAGGTTCAGCCCCTCGATCTGGGTCGCCAGGGCGCTCTTGTCCACCGCAATGGGGTAGTAGTTTTTCACCCCCGCCCGGTTATAGCCCAGCAGCTGCATGCTGGTCTCATTGATCAGGTTTGTGGTGTACCGGTTGAACAGCTCCTGCATGTCCGCGATCCACGCCCGGTCGTAGTCGGTCAGGGCGTTTTCCACCGTCTGCAGCACCGTGTCCACCATCGGGGTGCCGTCGGCATTCTGCAAGCCGCCCAGGTGCACGGTCTGGCCCTCCTGGTAGGCCCGTTCAATGTTTCCTTTTGTGTACTGTCCCATGTTCGGCACCGTCAGGCCGCCGTTCAGCAGGTGCTGGCGGCTGTCCGCATTCTGCAGATGCATGTACAGGCTGCACAGCATGGCGTGGTTCAGCGGCACGCTGTTGCCCTTGGTGTCGGTCAGGCCGATGTCCACCGTCTCGGCCCCCGGCCCGGCAAAGGCGTCCATCTCTTTCAGGTGGGTCTTGCCCGTCACGTCCGCAAAGAGCTTCTCTCCCTTGATGATGATCTCGCTCTGCCGGCGCTGGCCGTCGTTCAGCATCCTCGCCAGCTTCTCCATCTGGCCGTTCTTTGCGTAGCCGCCCAGCATGCGGAACACCCGCTCGCCGCCCAGCATGTCCAGCTGGTACTTGGTCAGCGTGTTCCGCAGCCCGTCAAACCGCCCGCCGGGGCGGTTGCCCTTGCTGGTTTTCACCTCGTAGGCAGCAGCGTCCGCAATGGCGCTCACTTCCTCAGCCTTTGCAAGGCTCAACGTCTTGTTTTCGGTGCGGATCACATGCAGCGTGCTGCTGGTAATGGCTTTCAGTAGCCGCAGCTGGTCCACTGTCATGGGCAGGCTGACACGGTTCTCCGTGTCCCGGATGCGCGCTTTCAGCCGGTCCTGCAATGTCCTTGCCTTCTCACTGTCCGGCAGAGCTTCCGCCTGGGCCAGCTGCTCGTGCAGCTTGTCCAGCCGGGCGTTCTTCGCAGCTGTCAGGTCCTCCCGCAGCGTCTGGATCAGTTCCGGCACCTTGCTCTGCTTCCAGTCCTCGGTCATGGCGTTGGGGGCTCCCTCGCTGCCCATGCTGGCCGTAATGCTGTCCTGCAGCCTCGTCAGCTGGTTCACAGCCTTGCTGTTCAGGGTCACCAGGTTCGCCAGCTTGGCCACCTCGGCCGCCTCCACGATCAGCCCCTTCTGCACATACTTGCCCTTCTGGGGCCGCAGCACCATCTGGTTCAGCTGGGCCGCGTTCGCCCGGATGCTCCGTTTCAGCTCGTCCGCCTTCCGGGCGTCCCAGGCCCGCTGCACCCGGTTCTCGGCTACTTTCTTCGCAATAGCAATGTCCTCGTCCCGCTGCTGGCGGGCCACTTCCAGCGCAATGGCGTTCCGCTGGGCCTGTTTCTGCTGCCAGGCTTCCCGCCGGCGCTCGTTTTCGGCCTCCCACTCCATGATCTCGTTGTCCTGGATCATCAGCGAGCGCTCCGCCCGGTCGGCCCGGCGCTGCTCCTGCTTCACCTGGTCGTCCAGGTAGTCGTTTTCTTCCCGCAGCTCGCCCATGCGTTCCTTGTACCACAGCTTTGCCGCGTCCATGTCCTCCTGCCGCTGGGCTTTCAGCCGCTGCTCCTGCTGCTTCAGCTGCCGGCGGAACTCCTCCCGCTGGTAGGTGATGTACTCGTTCACGTCGCCCAGGTTGGTAAAGGTCTTTCCGTCGATCTTCACAGCGCTCCGGGTCTCGGTGCGCTGGTTGGCGGCCAGTCGGCGGGCAAACTCCTGCCGCTGCACTTTCTGGACACCCTGCATGCCCTTCTCCACCTCGGCGGCCCTTGCCTCGTCTCCGGCCGCCGCCTTGGCCATCTGCAGCGCCTGCTTCTGCATGCCCTCAAAAATAGCCTGGGCGTCGGTCATCTCGGGCACGTTCATAATGTCCTCGATCATCCGCCCGGCCAGCTCCACCCGGGCGTCCTCGTACTCGGCCTCGTCCGCAAAGCGGCTGCGCATCTCCGGCTTGATGCTGTCATGCAGATTCATCAGCACGTCCAGCCACTCGGTGCTCTCCATGCTCATGACACCCTCCACACCGGCCTGCTGGGCCGCCGCTTTCCACAGCGCCCGGGCACCGTCCTGGATGCCGCCCACGGCCCGGGTGTCGTTCACAATGCTCTCGTACTGCTCCGCCGGGTTGCCGTCCCGCACGCCGTCGGCCTGCCGCAGGGCCACACCGTGGCTGCGGGCCTCGGCCACCGCCGCGCTCCAGTTGCCGTACCGCTTCACCAGCTCCGCCTTGGCCTTGCCGGTCTTGTTCACGGTGTACTCCAGCCGGTGCAGTTCCGGGTATTCGTCCCACAGCTCGCTGTTGCGGTAGGTCGCCCCGTCCAGCACTTCGCCCGCCAGCGTTTCGGCCAGTGCCTGGGCCTTTGTCATGTCCGCACCGTCCGCTTTCAGGTAGTCCACCAGCACCCGGGTCTCGTTCGCCAGCTTCACCCGGTCGGCCCGGCTGGCGTTGGCTTTCGTCCACCGCGCCGCCAGCCCGTCCAGGCTGTCCTGGCTCACCTTCACACCCCTCGTCACCCCAAAGAACTGGCTCAGGGTGTCCAGTGCCGCCGCCGTGTTCGCAATATCCCGGCTCGCCTGCCGCTGGTCGTTCTTCTTTGCCTCCCGGCCGGCCTGCTCCGCCAGCTGGAAACGGAACCTTGCAAGGCTGCTTTCCTGCGCCAGCTCTCCGGTCTTGTAATACTCCCGGATCTCCCGCACCACCTTGTCCGCATCCACACGCCCGCTGTATTCCTTGCTGGCGGCAACCCTGCCGTCTGCTGTGGAGATGTCCAGCGTGAACTGCCTGCGCTCGCCGCCCAGCTGCTCGGCCATTTTCCGGATCTGTTCCAGCTGCTGCGCCGTGGGGGCCGTGTCCGCCGAAATGTCCACGCCCGGCGCTTCCGCCATCACACGCACATTGCCGTCCAGCAAAAACTCATTCAGCGCTTCCGTGCCGTTCTTCACTTCCGCCGGGCCGAACACCTCCAGAATTTCCCGGTGGTCGGTGTCCCGGCTGCGGTCATTCTGGGCAAAATCCAGCATCTGGCCGTCCGGCAGAATGTACCCTGCCCGCCGGAACTCTTCCGTCACGCCGAACTGTTCCTTTGCCAGCACCCGCCGGTACTCTGCGTTGCCGCCGTACTCTTTGGCCTTGGCATCGTAGGCACGCTGTGCGTCCTTGGCCTGGGCGTCCTTCCGCTGCTGCAGACGCTCATTGGCTGCTTTCATCTGCTCCGTCAGGGCACTGTCCCGCTCTTCCAGCGCGGCCAGTCGGCTGTTGTACTCCTTGCGCTTTGCAAGGTAGTCCTGGTATTCTGCGCTGTCCCGGTAGGCCTTGCCCTCTGCAGAAAAAACGCCCAGCGCCTTTTTCTTTGCCTCGATCCGCTGCACTTCGGCACTGTTCAGCCATGCGCTGCGTTCTTCCTTCAGGGCACTGCGCTGCTTGGTCAGCTGCTGCTGTTCGGTGCGCAGCTTTGCCAGCTCATCCTGCTCCGCCAGCTGATAGCGCACATTTTTCTGCACAGCAGCATTGTTTTCCTTGCTTTCGACAGTAGACTGTGTTATACTTTGGTTAGAGGTCTCTGGCAATCTACTCCTTGAATCTTCGGATTCTACGTGGGTACCGCCAGAGGCTTCTATTTTTGTTGCTTTAATATTTACAATGTCGTAAAAGATTTCCCGTGTGTCCGGCTTAATGGTGGTCAGAACATCCGCCTCGTAGGCATTTGTTCCCACACGAATTTTAATTTGTCCGCGGTTGAATGCCTCTGCGTTCTTATGATTAGCAGGTTCACGGTAAACCTCGTCTGCTGTTGCAATGATCTCATCCAGATTTGCTGCCATCCGCATCTTATCTGCATAAGCTGTTGGGTTTTCCCACTGCAATGCTTTTGAGGATTTAGACCAGACAAACTCATTACGCCCGTCTTTGTGATTCAGGATTGTCCAGCCATTCCGCACAAAGCCGTCCGGGAACCGCTCTTTGATAGCCTGTTTTACCACAGACTTCCAGTTCTCCTGCGGAACGCCTTTCAGGATATCTTCATCAATTTGAATGTAAGTCTCGCCTGCCGCATCCCGCTTGATTTCAAAACGAATGCTTTTCGCCGCGCCCTCACTCTTGAGGGCTGCGGCGTTTTCTTTTGCCGCCCGCAGGTTGTCCATGGCCTTTTCCGCATGGGCAAAATAGGCGTCCTGCAGGGCCCGTTTTTCCGCCTCGGCCAAACGCTGGGCTTTCAGGGCCGCCCGGTTCTCCGGGTCAAGGGTCAGCGCTTCCTTTGCCCGGCTGATGATGCCGTTCAGCATCTCCTTCACGGCGGTCATCACCTTGTGGATGGTGCCTGCCTTGTCGGCGTTCTTCTCCGCCTGCGCCCGCTGGAACTCCGCCCACCGGGTCACGCTCTCGGCACTGTCAAAAATGCCGCGCCAGCTGTCTGCCACCAGTTCCTCTGCAGCCTGCTCGTAGGTCAGGCCCTGGGCGGCATAATCCTTCACCTTGTCCCGGATCAGCTCGTCCACGTTCTCAAAGCCCTCGCTCTTCGCCAGGTACTCCAGCGCCGTGTTCTGCACCGCCTTGGCACCCTCGGCATCCAGAGCGTTGTACCAGTGGTAGTCCTCGTGTAGCACCGTGCCAAACACGTCTCCGTTCCGGTCGCCAAAAAAGATGCGGCCCGTCTCGGTGTCCGCATAGGCTTTCACCCGCTCGCTGGGGCTTCCGTCCGGGCCCAGCAGCACGCTCTTCAAAATGGCGTCCGTGCCGGTTCCCGCCGCGTTCAGCCGGATCACCTGGGCTGCCACATCGTCCGCCGCGCGGTCGCTTCCCTTCCAGATCACCCGGCCCTCGCCTTTGGTGCTCTGGTCGGTCAGGGCACCGCCCAGGGCCCCGCGCTCCACCGTGCCGGCTTCCACTTCGCCCTGCCCCTGCAAAAAGGCCGCCCGCAGTGCCTGCTCTCCGCCGGGCTGCTGCAGTACATAGTTCGTGTTCGGGGCAAGATTGTTCATGCCGCCCGCCAGCTCCAGCGCCTTGTCAAAGGTTTTCACCCCGTCCATCTGGCCCATGCGGTACATGCTGCTTGCTGCCGCCGTGTAGCGTTCCAGGTCTGCAATGCTGTCCGGCACCATCCGGCTGATGGTCTCCGCCGCGCCCTCGCTCACCTTCCAGTCCGTCAGGGTCCGCTGCACGGCCCGCTGCTTCTCAGTCAGGGTCTGCTGGTGCAGCTGTTCCGGGTCAAACAGCATAGTCCTGGGGTTTTCCGGGTCTACCGTCCGCACCGCTTCCGTGCCGTCCGCAAAGCGCACCGTCATGGTGTCGTTGCTCATGCTCACGCTGTAGCCCTGCCCGTTTTCCACGGTTTTCCCGGCCTTTTCCACGGCACCCTGGCCCGGATCAGCGGCAGGGTTCTCTGCCCGCGCCGCATTGTTCCCGACATTTGTGTCGGGAACTTCCGCCGCCTGCTGCCGTGTCTGCCGGGCAAGCGTGCGCAGGGCTTTCCGGGTCTCGCTGGCCGTGGCGGGCAGTTCCATGCCGTACTCCTCCGCAAAGGCCGCCCGGTTTGCTTCGTTGGCCGCGTTCGGGGTAAACAGATTGATGGTCTTGCCCGTCAGGGCATCCGCCTCCATGGCGGCCGCCAGCTGCTGCACCGCCGGGTTCTCGCTGCGCACCGCTGGGGCTGCATCCTTCTGGGCAGTTGTTTCCGCAGCGTCGGCATTGTCCGTCTGCTGCACGGCGGCGGCCTGGTCTGCCTGCTGCCGTGCAGCTTCTCCCGGCTCCATGGCCCGCGCTTCCAGCGCCCGCTGCGCCGCTGCGGCATCCGCCGCCCGGCTCTCGGTGTCCGCCTGCACCGGGGCAGCCGTTTCGGTTCCGGCCCGGGCGTCCAGCGTCCGGCTCATGGCACCCAGCCCCGTGCCCACGGCACCGCCCAGGGCGCCGGAGGCACCACCCGTCAGGCCGCTCTGCAGCGCCTGCGAAAAGGTGTCGCTCTGCAGCAGCTCGTCGGCGGCCTGCTGGTCGCCGCCCAGCGTGGCATCAATGATCTTGTCCGCATAGGTCTCCACAAAGGCCTGTACCGCATTGTCCACGCCGCCGGAGATCGTGTTGGCGGCCAGCTGGCTGTTGCCCAGCCTGCTCATCAGCTTCGAGCTGCGCACAAGATCGGCCAGCTTTCCGGCCACCGTGTCCCGGGCATAGTCCACGCCCATGCTGCGGGCCATGTCCGCCACGCCCACGCTGTTGATGGCCCAGCCTGCGCCAAACTTTGCAAGGCCAACGCCCACAGCCTGGCCGGCGCTGGTGCCCTTCTCCGCGTCCTGGCCCATGCTCTCCGCCGCGCCTTGGGCGCTCAGCACCGGCAGCACCAGGTAGGGGCTCACGCCCGCCACAGCCAGGTTCTCCGCCGCGCTGGTGACAACGCCCATGGCCGTTTTGGTCGCCGGGCTCAGGCCCGCCTGGGCTGCTTCCGTGCGCTGCTGGCCGTAGTGGTACAGCTGGTAGCCAAGGCTCGTGTCTTTATCCAGCGCCGTTTTCTGCACCGTCCCGGCAATGCGGCTGCGCATTTCGTCGATCTCGCTCTGGCTGTAGCCCATGCCGCGCAGATCCTCGTCGGTGTACTGGGGGTTATAGTCCATGTCCACCGCCGTGATCCGGTCTTTCAGTTCCTTGCCACGGGCATCGCCTTCCAGTTCCTTGTCCAGTGCCGCCTCGTTTTTCTGGGTAGCCCGGATGTCCTTCACGCCCTGGGCGGTCATCTCGCCCGCCATGGGCACCGCCGACGCCACCGTGGCTGCAATGCCCTTCGTGGTGTCCGCCGTGCGGCGCACCGCCCGGTCAGTCACCGGCAGGGCATCATATTCCCGGATGTATGCCCGGGCCTCGTTGATCTCCTGGGCCGTGTACCCCATCTTCAAAAGGTCTCCGGGGCTGTACCGCTGCTTTGTGCCGGTCACCTGCACGGCCTGCTCCGGGGCAACGCCCTTGTCCTCCTGGGTGGTGTACTCCTTCTGCCGCAGCAGGTCCACCACCTCCCGGTGCCGGGGGTCGGCATCCATCCACTGGTTCAGCTCGTCAAAGCGGTCTGTTGGCCGGTCCTTGGCAAGGGCATTCCCCACCTTCTGCGCCGCCTTGGCGTAGCTGCCGTAGGTGCCCTGCGCAATGGCCCGCTGTTTCGGGGCGTTGTCGCTGCCAACATAGTTCCAGTCCGGTTCGTAGTCCTCCTGCCGGTCCGTGGCCACCGGGCTGCCCGTGTCGCTGGTCATGTCTGCCAGCACCTGCTTGCCCAGCGTGTCCGCGCTTACTGTTCCCAGCACCTGCCGGGTGCCGCCCGTCCAAGCCGGGGTGCTGGGCGTCGTCTGCAGGCGGCTGGTGCTGGCGGGGGCAGCCGTCATCTGGCTACGGATCTGCGCCACCTGGGCCACGCTCAGGCCCGTGCCGGCGCTCTTGGCTGCCGGTGCTGCCGGTGTGGTCTTGGCCGTCTGGGTCGTCGTCTTCTTCTGGGCTGCGGTTTTTGCGGCGTCATTCGCTTTAATCTGCTCCCGCATCTGGCGCACCTGTTCTACACTCAGGCTCATGTTGCTCCTCCTTTACCATCCCATAGTCTGCGACACCTGACTGATGGTGCTGTCGCTGTAATTTTTCCGGATCAGATACTCGGTGATCTGGGCCATGTCATAGCCATTGTTTGCCATCTGCTGTGCTTCTCGCAGCGCCGTATTGTAATTGTCGCCTTTCGGGCTGGCCATGCTCACCGACGCCCCCGCCACGCCGTCCACCGTGCCGCTGGTGCTCCACGGCGTTTTGGTGGTCGCTACCGGCAGCTTGCTGGTCGTGGTTCCCGCCTTTCCCGCTCCGGTTCCTCCCGCCGCGCTCTGGGTACTGGCCTTGGTGCCGGTGTCTGCCTTGATCCATCCCGCATTGGTCAGGGTCCGCTTGTAAAAGTCGTACAGGGGCTCGGTGCCCTTCATGCTGGAAAATTTGTTTGCCATCTGCTGCAGCTGGCTGGTCGTGTAGCCGCCGCTCTTGCTTCCCGAGCTGCTCCCACCGCTTCTCGTGCTTCCGGTGCCCGTGGTCTTGTACCGCTGCTGCAGTCCCAGCAGCGCCTGCTGGTATGCAAGGTTCGAGCTGTTCAGCCGCCCGGCAATGGTGCCGTAGCTGTCCGTGCTGTCCCCGCTCAGTCCTGCCATCTGCAGGTAATTCTTTGCTGCCGTGTCGTTGCCGCTGCCCGCCAGGCTTGCGCCCTGCAGCAGGGCCGCCATCTTGTCCTTCTGGGTATCGCTCATGCCCTCCCAGGCGTCCAGCATCGTGCTGTCCAGTCCGTACTTGGTCAGGGTCTGGGCTGCCAGGTCATCAAAGCCCGCCTGCTTAAAGGCCTGCGCCTGTTCCATGGCGCTGATCTGGTCGCTCAGCTGGGTGCGCTGCAGGCTGTCCGCATACTGCTGCTTCTGTAGTTCAAACTCCTTGTCCCACTGGTAATAGCCCTGGTAGGCATCGTACCCGGTCTTTACCGCATTGCCCACTCCCTTCACAACGTTCCACACATTGTTCCAGAAATCGTTGTTCTCCTGCCGTGCCGTGTCCACCCGGCCGCTCAGGTAGTCCCGCCAGTTCTGGGCATTGCTCACGCTGCCGTCATACTCGCTGCGTTCCAGGCTCTGCTGGCCCAGCAGGTCGTCCAGCACGCTGGTGGTGTCACTCATCTTCTGCTTCCAGTTCTGCAAAGCGTCCGCCCGCAGGCTGCTCAGACTGTTGTCCACGCCTGCGATCTGCTCCCCTGCCGCCTGGTTCGCCGCGGTCTTGGCCCAGTCCGCACCGTACCCGCCCGCCAGGGCATTGGCCGTGCCGGCAGCGGCCGCCGCGCCGTTCTGGGCGTTGGCCACGCTGTTTGCCCGGTACTGCTGGTAGGCGGCATTCAGGGCGTCCGTGTCCACGCCGGTGCTGCCGGTCAGGCTGGCATCCGCCAGCTGCCCCAGCTTCTGGTTGATGCTGTCCGTGTAGTTGTTCTGGTAGGCCCCCGGCATAGCCTGTTCGGCCTGGGCCAGCTTCTTCTTTGCCGTGTTCAGTCTCGCAATGGTTCCCATGGTGTCCCCTCCTTACACAAAAAAGAACGGTAAGATCTGCGCCGCCAGCCCCACCGCGCTCAGGATGCCGTTCAGCCACCGGCTGGTGCGCTGGTTGCTCTCGCTGCTGGCCTTGTCGTACTCGTTCTGGCGGTACTGCAGCCCGTCCATCCAGTTGGCCATGTCCTTCTGGTAGTTCTGGTAGTCCTGCTGTTCGGCGTTCTGCAGTCCGCTCAGCCGGCTCTCCAGCCCGGTGCGCTTGGCCGTGTACTCGCTGCGGCTCTGGTCCTGCAGGCTGTTCAGCACGTTGTCCAGGTTGTTCATGGTGGTCGTGTAGGCGTTCTGGCCCGCCTGGGTGCCGTAGCTGGAGCTGTAGCCTCCGGTCTGGGCCGCCGCGTTGGCCTGGGCGTTCTGGTTCGCCAGCTTGGCCGAGCGGGTGTACTGGCTCTTGTACTGCTGGTAGGCCGTGTCGGCGTCCGGGTCGTAGTCAAATTCTTTCATGCCGTCCAGCTGGCTCATCACGTCCTTGATCTTCGGCTGGTACTGGCTCACATAGTCCGCCGGGCGGGTCTTTTCGTAGTTTTCCAGCTCCGTCCGGGCATT
>ERZ827088.3918-NODE-3918-length-13070-cov-4.081752_pt1 | contig 13070 bp, 8 predicted proteins | sample MGYA00519922_ERZ827088 | MGnify/ENA primary metagenome ERZ827088 (study PRJEB31778, sample SAMEA3449254) | human gut metagenome | biome: human gut; feature: human-associated habitat; material: faeces | place: United Kingdom | collected 2010/2012 ... | reverse complement strand
ATGGCAAAAAAGTGTACTTTTTTGCCATGCTTTTTTTGGCGCTCGCTCTGAAAACAGAATTAACAGAAAACCATTCCTATTTCCAGTAAAAAAAGCAGCCATCTTACCATCCCTTCCACGGTTTTCTCCCACAGGCGAAAAAGTACACTTTTTCGTCATTTTCTGTCGGATGGCTACGTCTTTGAAGCTCCATCCGTACCAGGCAACACACTTCAGGGGAATATGATGATGTCTCGAAATGCACTGGGGAACCTAGCTAACCGATACCGTGCCGTACTGCGGAAATGCCGACTGCTCAACCTTCTGGGGAGTCTTGTACTGGCAGGAAGCTGTATTTTTTGCATGTCTCAGTCCGTCATAGCAGCTGATGTAACGCTGACGCAGAAGAACATCCACTTCCGATCCGATAAAAATAATCCGGATGGTTATACAAAAACATACGACGGCAACCTGACCATCAATATCACTGCTACAGGGGGAAGCAGCAAAAAAAACTATGAAGATGAGGACTTCCGCTCCAATGAAGGTACAGGAGAATACAATAACAAGGAATTTGGTACGGGTGTCATCCTTTCCAATGGGAGCTCTCTGGATGTCGCCAAAAATCTGAGCATCTCCGTCGTACCCGAGGACTGGCAAGGTTCCAAATACGACACCTCACGACGTGGTATCGTCATCAACAGCGCAAGCAGCATGCATGTGGGAGGAAGCGTCAGCATCCTTGTGGATAATTACAAGCATTCCGACGATTATCCCAATCTTGCTCCCGGTGAAGACTACGGCCTCAACGCCCAACAGGGCCTCAAGCTCTCCGGTGCGGGTTCCCAGCTTGAGATAGGCGAAGACCTCGACATCACTATGCTGGACGGCAACCGCTCCATGGGGATCCTGGCAGACTACGATGCCAGTCTGACGGTCAACGGTAATACGAGGATCGTCGTCAAGGATGCGCCATATTATACCTATGGCATCGCCAACCGTTATTCTGACCAAAAATACGGTTTCGCCGGCTGGACTGCCAATGATGCGACCCTGCTCTTCAAGGGCGATCTGGATATCACTACTGTCGGCGGCAACAACTCTGTCGGCATCAACCTGCAGGATACGGATGGATCCGACTCCTCCATCACCGTGGAGGGGCATCTTTCCATCAATGCTTCCGGGGCGCAGGAATACAAAGACAAGACAGATCTGCAGGAATTCCCCCAGGCTGTCTCCAATTACGGTATATTCCTGAACGGCATCTCCAATGCCACGTTCAACAGCGCCACAATCACGACGACATCCACAGGGGCCGGAGTCGAATCCATCGGAACCTATTTGTACTGGTATTCCGACGCTGTCTTTACCGGCGATGTCGCCTATACCACGACGGCTGACGACGGTTCCGTCGAGATCGCGGCCCTGGCCCGGGCCGGCAGCACCCTTGATTTCCAGCAGGGCCTCTCTGCAGATGCCGATGTTGTCCTGAACGCTTCAGGTAATGCCTATGGTGACGGTTCGACCATCACGGTGAATTCCTCCCGCAACAAAGATGCCCTTGTCCGGCTCACCGGCAATATCGTGGCAGGCCAGACTTCCACTGTCGATATCTGGGGAGAAAGAAACGGCAAACAGTATGACACCTCGATCGATGCGGACGGGACGGAGAACCACATCACCGTCAACCTGCTGAACAAGGATTCATATTTTACCGGCATCAATATCTTCGGCAACACAGGCAGCAAGATCGACCTGAATCTCGCTGACAGCGCACGCTGGAACATGACAGACAGCAGTCCTGTCTCTGCGCTCACCCTGAACAACGGTGCCATTGTCGATCTGACCTACGGCAACATGGATGCCGCTTCCGGTTTCCGCACCCTGACGGCGGACAGCCTAGATGGTGATGGCGGCATCTTTGCCGTCAACACGGATATCGCTGCCGACAAGACCGACCAGATCGTCATCGGAACGGGCAGCGGATCCCACCGGCTGCTGGTGAAACCTTCCGGTGCCGAACCTTCCCGGGAAGCCATGTCTTCCTTCATCGTCCGGCAACAGCAAGGTTCCGGCACCTTCTCCCTGGCCAACCCGGGGGGCAAGGTCGAGCAGGGGGTCTACTTCTATGAGCTGGCGGATCGCGCTTCTGGTACGGACGGAAGGGAGTGGTATCTGCGCCGTCCCGGCGGCAGTGCTGAGAAGACTCCCACGGCAGAGACCGTCCTGGGGCTGTCGGGCATGGCCTCGGCTTACGCCATGTACATGGGCCAGCTTTCCGACCTGCGTGAACGCCTGGGCGAGATCCGCTACGGCAATGGCACGGACGGCCTGTGGGTACGCGGCTTCACCCAGGAAAACCGGCTTTCCGGTCTAGCGGGCATCGACTTCAGCCAGAACTTTTACGGCACGTCCTTCGGCTATGACCATCTTGTAGAGCAAAATGAAAACAACAAATGGCTGTTCGGCGTGCGCGGTCAGCTCACCAAAGCCGACCAGCGCATCGACGGCCTGCATAACGGCTCCGGCGACAGCCGCTCTTACGGTCTGGCAGCCTATGCCACCTGGCAGCATAGCAACGGCTGGTATGCAGACACTGTCCTGAGCTGGGACTGGTATGACCAGAACCTCAAGACCCGCATGATGGACGGCACACGGGTACATGCCTCCTACAATACCTTTGCAGGCGGCATCAGCCAGGAATTTGGGCGCCTGTTCCGCTTTGACAACGGCCTGTTCGTAGAACCGCAGCTCCAGCTTTCCTGGTACTGGATGAAGGGCACGGATTTCACGACCAGCAACGGCATGGACGTGGACCAGGACGACATGTACGCCCTTACCGGCCGTGCCGGCCTGGTTTTGGGCAAAAAGTGGGACCTTGATGAAGGCCGTTACTTCCAGCCGTATATCAAGGGCGGTGTGAACCATGAGTTCGCAGGGAATCAGAAAGTACTGGTCAACGGCATCGAGTTCACGGATGACCTGCGCGGCACACGAGGCTACTACGGCGCCGGATTCGATCTGCAGTTCGCCCGCAACGCGCGTCTCTATGCAGAATTCGAACGCGAAGACGGCTGCAAGGCTTCCACGCCCTGGAGCGTGAGCGCCGGGTTGCGTGTGGAATTCTAGACCGCTCCTGAAGGCCCGGAGACACTTTCCCATCAGAGCGGCCAAAACAACGCAGAATCATCTTCGTCGCTGGGTCCTTCCAGAATAAAGGGCCTGATCCGGTAGCGGATATCCTCTCCGGCCGGAACGACGGCGATGCCGCACAATCATCCCGGCGGACGACAGGGAGGGGCTTTTTCTGGGAAGCTCCTCCCCGGCATGACCATGGATTGCACGGTCACATGATCTGTCCAGACCTACAGGGAGACACTATGACCGAAGAAATCATCCTGATCGCGGCCCATAACCTGCGAAAACGGCGCAAGGAGACAGGGCTTACCCAGAAAGAGGTGGGGCGCCTGCTGGCATTGGAGACAGAGACCGTCTGCCGTATGGAGAACGGCCATAATCCTGTCAGCCTGAAACGCTTGCAGCAATTTGCCGATCTGTACGGCTGCACGGTCCTCGACCTGCTGCAGCCTCCAAGGGTTTAAAGCCCTCCTGTGTTGCCCCTGCCCGAGTTTTCCCGACAGGCTCCCCTTCTTGAAACAAAAATCATCCTGTTTAAAAACGAAGCACGCTTTCCTCAGGAGGAAGCGTGCTTCGTTTTTTGCAGCCAGAACTATCGGCCCATAACCGGAATCAGGGGTATCGAAAAATCCCTAGCGCTGATGTGTCATCGAAAGGCCACAGGCCGGGATGCGGCGGCAGCGCTCCTTCAAAGCAGCAAGTGATAAGGATGGCCCGGATGCCCGGGGCGGGCGCCTGCCCGTCTTCCGGGGGCGGTAATCGGGCAGGGCGCGACCGGGGACGCCGGAAAGGGAAGGCCCAGCATCCCCCGTCCAAGAGCGTGTCCGACTCTAGCCTTCCAGGCTCCAGCCCTGGCCCAGTTTGAGCTGTTCCCCGCCCAAAGCCTGCATGAGCGCGGGATCGTGGGTGGAGCAGACGATGGCCGCACCTTCGGCCCGGCATTGGGCCACGGCGGCGGCGATGGCGCGGGCGCTGCGCACGTCCACGTTGGAGGTGGGCTCGTCCAGCAGCAGGGCGCGCGGACGCAGCACCAGGCGCGAGGCCAGGGCCACGCGCTGGCGTTCGCCGCCGGAAAGGGCGTTGGGCCCGCGGCGGCGCATGGCATCGGGATCATCGAAGCCCACCTGCCGCATGGCGGCCTGATAGGCTTCCTCCAGACCGTCCCGGCGCCCGCGCAGCTTCAGGCCCAGCACCACGTTCTCGAACACGGTGGTCTTGAGCAGATAGGGCTCCTGGAGCAGCAGGCTCACCTCGCGGCGCGGGTCCTCGCCGCCATGATAGATGATGCGGCCCTCGTCGGGCTCTTCCAGAAAGGCCAGCAGGCGCAGCAGGGTGGACTTGCCGCTGCCGTTGTAGCCCACCAGGGTCAGCACCTGGCCGCTGTGGATGCGCAGCTCGTCCACGCCCAGGGCGGGCAGGTCCAGCGCGGTCACACGGCCGTAACGGCGCACCAGGCCGCGGACTTCGTACAAAAGGCTCATATGCGCCCCCGGTGCTTGATGAAGGTCATGAGCACGTTGATGGCAAAGGCCATGAACAGCAGCACCAGGCCCAGCGCGATGCCCTGGGCGAACTCGCCCTTGCTGGTCTCCAGGGCGATGGCCGTGGTCATGGTGCGGGTATGATAGCGCACGTTGCCGCCCAGCATCATGGCGATGCCCACCTCGGTGATGACGCGGCCGAAGGCGGTCAGGCAGACCATGGCGATGGCGAAGCGCACTTCGCACAGGCTCAGCCAGGCCAGTTGCAGGGGCCGGGCGCCCAGGGTCAGCAGGGTCTGGCGGCAGCGGGGGTCAAGGCCCTCCACGGCCTGGGCCACCCACGAGACCACGATGGGCAGGGCCAGCAGGGTCTGGCCGATGGCCATGCCCGGCAGAGTGAAGAGCAGGCCCCATTCGCCCAGCGGGCCGCGATAGGTGATGAAGGCATAGACCAGCAGGCCGATGAGCACGGTGGGGAAGGCCAGCAGGGTGTCGGAGATGAGGCGCAAGACCTTTTTGCCGGGAAAATCACAATAGCCCAGGGCAAAGCCCATGGGCAGGCCCATGAGCAGCGATGCCGCCATGGCGTAGGACGTGGACACCAGCGTGGCCGTGATGGCCGAGAAGGTGGCGTCGTCCATATTGGCCAGCAGGGCGAAGGCCGCCCAGAAGCCGTTGACCAGATAGTCCATAGATCACCAGGAATGCGACGGAGGGAATCCGTGGAGGGAGGTCGAAAAACAAAACGGGGACGGCCCGGAGACCGTCCCCGCCAACGGACGGAAAAACGCTACTTGCCGGCGTTGGGGAAGAAGAGCTGCTTGCCTTCCAGCTTGAACTCGGCGATGCGCTTCTGGGTGGAGGGGGCCACCCACCAGTCTTCAAACTTCTTGCCCAGGTCGGCCTTGGTCTTGGGGCACTGCTTGGGGTTCACGGTGATGACGCTATACTGGTTGAACAGGGCCTTGTCACCTTCCACCACGATGGCCAGGGGGTTCTTGGCGCCCTGCTGGGCGTTGAACTTGATCCAGGTGCCGCGGTCGGTCAGGGTGTAGGCGCTCTTTTCAGCGGCCATGTTCAGGGTGGCCATCATGCCCTGGCCGGCGGAGATGTAGAAGGCTTCCTTGTCGGGATTGAGGCCGGACTGCTTCCACAGCTTGAGTTCGGCCTTGTGGGTGCCGGACTGGTCGCCGCGGCTCACGAAAGAGGCCTTTTTGTCGGCGATGGTCTTGAGGGCGGCGGCGGTGTCCTTGCCCTTGACGCCGGCGGGGTCGGCCTTGGGGCCCACCACCACGAAGTCGTTGTACATCACCTGACGGCGGTCGATACCGTGACCGGCCTTGACGAATTCCTTTTCAGCGGCGGGGGCGTGCACCAGCAGCACGTCGGCGTCACAGTTCTTGGCGATCTCCAGGGCCTTGCCGGTGCCCACGGCCACCCATTTCAGCTCGATGCCGGTCTCTTTCTGGAAGGTGGGGGCCAGGAACTCCAGCAGGCCGGTATCCTGGGTGCTGGTGGTGGTGGCCATCATCAGCGTGTCGGCAGCCTGGGCCGGAGCGGCCAGGAAAGCGGCGGCCAGCACGGGCAGGAACAGTTTCTTCAGGTTTTTCATGATGCGACTCCTTGATTGGTTGATGATGCGCCGCCGGTTCGGAACGGCGGCCCCTTGCGGGAAATATCAGTCCAGACACAGGCGCGCGGCCCGTGACGGGAAATGGGCGTAGACTTTCTGGCCCTCGTAGATGCCCACCCGGAGCAGGCCCGGCGTCTCTACCGTGGCGCACAGGCGCGAGCCGTCGCCCAGTTCCAGCGAGACGAAGGACTCCACCTGATCCTGGTGGATGCTCTGCACCGTGCAGGGCAGACAGTTGCCCATGCTGAGCGTGGCACGGCTGCGCGAGAGCACGATCTGTTCCGGGTCCACCAGCACGGTGACCACCTGGTTGGCGTGGATCTCCATATGCACGAACTGGCGCGTGCTGCACTGCACGCCAAGGCGCATGTCGCCGAAGGTGCGCACGCTCACCGAGGCCATGCGCATGCCCACGGAGATGTCCTCCACGATGCCCAGAAAGGAATTGCAGAGCGGGTCCGTGCCGGACGAGGCCCCCAGGGTCTTGTTCTGGACCATGCGCCGCGCGGCGCCGTCGGAGAAGTTGAGGAAGGCCGCGATCTGCGAAGGCTTTTGCTGGCCCAGGAATTTCTGCACCAAGTTGACCGGCACATGCAGGTCCAGAAGCTCCAGCCCGCGGGCGTAGCGGATGGCGCGCGGCCCCACCATGGCCCTGTCCAGCCCCAGCGGCTGGGCCACGGCATAGAAGCTCTTGCGGATGAAGCCCTGGTCGAAGTGCAAAAAGTCCCTGCCCATGCTCTCGGCCTCGGGCAGGCTCAGGATGCGGCGCACATGGCGCATGGCGCTCAGGGGCAGCAGTACGTCCCGGCTGTTGGGACCCGGAACATGCACCATACCGGTCACGGTGTCCACATCCTTGCGGGCGTCCAGCTCCAGCGCCTCGCCAAGGCGCAGGCCGCCGTAGCGCAGCAGCAGGAACAACAGATGCAGCCGGGCACGCGCCACCTTGCGCTGGGGCGTGGCGGCCTCGGCTTCCCACTGCTCCCAGCAGCGGGAAAGGGCTTCCAGTTTTTCTCGGGTCAGATGGGACACTGCGGCGGCTCTCTTTAGGGGCTGAACGTCTCGCGAAGACTGCGCAAGGCATACGACATTTCCCCGCTCTTGTCACGTTTTTGGCAGAATCAGGAATGATTTTTCCATGTTTTGGTGACCATCCCCTCAGGCGGCGGGCAGCGGCAACAGACAGCCGGACGCGCACGCGCCGCTCCTGTCCGCATGATGGCGCGAAAGCACGTCATGTCCGCTTTTTTCCGGCCCCTGCCTTGACACGGCAGCTTTTATGGCCCTAAATAGCCGTGACACGGATTTGCAATTTGTAACACCAAAAACCGGATACGACCGTCAGGCCGACCGGAGGATGTCATGCCGACCCTCATAGCCTCCCTGCTGCGCAAGGCAGCGCTGCTGGTGCTGATGCTGCTGGCGCTCTCGCTGGCGGTCTTCTACATCTCGCGCCTGACGCCCGGCGATCCCCTGCAATCCTATTACGGCGATGCCGTGCAATCCATGAGCAGCGCCGAGCTGGACGCCGCCCGCCAGCGCCTGGGCCTGGACGGCCCCATCTGGGAACAGTACCGACGCTGGGCCGGCAACGTGCTGGATGGCGACTTCGGCATGTCGCTCAAATACAAGCGCCCGGTGGTGGACGTGGTCCTGCCCCTGCTGGGCAACACCCTGTTGCTGGGCGGGCTGGCCTACGCGCTGGTCTTCGTGCTGGCCATCGCCCTGGCCCTGCTCTGCGCCCGCTTCGAGCACAGCGCCCTGGACCGCCTCATCTGCCGGGTGGGCACCACGGCCTATTATGTCCCGGCCTTCTGGCTGGGCGTGCTGCTGGTGCTGGTCTTCAGCGTCAATCTGGAATGGCTGCCCAGCAGCGGCGCCTACAGCTACGGCAAGGCCGGCGACATCGCCGACCGCGCCCGTCATCTGGTGCTGCCGCTGGCCGTCATGGTGGCCAGCCACCTGTGGTATTACGCCTACATGATCCGCAACAAGCTGCTGGACGAAGTACGGCGCGATTATGTGCTGCTGGCCCGCTCCAAGGGCCTGGGCCGCACCCGCGTGCTCTGGAGCCACTGCCTGCGCAACGTCATGCCCACGGTGGTGGGCATCATGGCCATCTCCATCCCGCATGTGCTCAGCGGCACCTATGTGGCCGAAGCCGTGTTCAACTATCCCGGCATCGGCCTGCTGGCCATCTCCAGCGCCAAGTATCACGATTACAACCTGCTCATGCTCATGGTCCTGTTCACCGGGGCCATGGTCATCATCAGCAGTCTGCTGGCCCAGAGCATCAACGAGGCCATCGACCCGCGCATCAAGAGCGGTGAGGTGGTCTGCTGATGGACGAGACCCGTACGGCCCCCCACAGGGCCGCGACCCGGCCGCAGGAGGCCCTCCCCGACGATGCCTTCGAGCTGGTGGGCGCGGGCTGGCGGGAACACCGCCCGGCCCTGCGCCGTCCCGGCTGGCGGCAGCGCCTGGCCCGTCTGCCCCTGCTGCCCCTGTGCCTGCTGCTCCTGCTGGTGCTGGGCTGCCTGTGCGCGCCCTGGCTGGCCAACCACGACCCCGCCGAGTTCTACCTTGCCGACCGCAACACCCCGCCCGGCAGCCGGTTCTTTTTCGGTACAGACTCCCTGGGCCGGGACATCTATTCCATCATCTGGTTCGGCGGCCGGGCCTCCCTGCTCATCGGCCTGCTGAGCGCCGCGGTCATCACCGTGCTGGGCGTGGCCTACGGCTGCCTGTCCGGCATCGCCCCGGCCCGTACCGACGCCCTGCTCATGCGCCTTGTGGAGCTCGTCCAGAGCATCCCCGTGCTGCTGGTGCTGCTGCTGGCCGTCTCCCTTCTGGGCCCCCAGAACGCCCTGAGCATCGCCCTGCTCATCGGCGTCACGGGCTGGTTCGCCCTGGCCCGCATCGTGCGCGGCGAGGTGCGCCAGATACGCCACAGCGAATACATCCTGGCCTCACGCTGCATGGGCGGCAGCTTTGGCTGGATCATGCGCCGCCATCTGGTGCCCAATGTGGTCTCGGCCATCCTCTTCGTGGTCATCTCGGCCGTCAGCACCAGCATCGCCATGGAATCCACCCTCAGCTTCCTGGGCCTTGGCCTGCCTGTGGACGAACTTTCCTGGGGCAGCATGCTGGCCCTGGCCGACAAGGCCCTGCTGCTCAACACCTGGTGGGTGATCCTCATCCCCGGCCTGTTCCTGGTGACGGCCCTGCTCTGCATCACGAGCCTGGGTCACCACTTCCGCCGCAACAGCGTCCGGGGCCCCAGCAATCTCTGAACACCGGCAGGCCCCGCCTGCCCCGGATACATGCCGCCCGCCCGGGGGCATCTTTGTTCCCCCGTCCGCCGAGAACCTTCAACCCGGGCCCCGGGCCCGCCGCCGAGGAACCCCCGCCGTGAAACGAACCCTGCTGTCCTGCTGCCTGCTGGCTCTGGCCCTGCTGACCGCCCATCCGGCCCCGGCCGCCGACATGGCCAACACCCTGGTCTATGCCGGCGAGAACGAGGACACCATCAACCCCGTGCTCAGCCCCCATCAGGAACTGCCCACCATCATCTTTTCCGGGCTCATGAAGTTCGACGCCAAGGGCCTGCCCGTGCCCGACCTGGCCAAAAGCGTGGACTATGATCCCAAGACCCTGACCTATACCTTCCACCTGCGCGACGGGGTCAAATGGCACGACGGCGCGCCCTTCAGCGCCCGGGACGTGGTCTACACCTACACGGCCCTGACCAGCGACAAGACCCTGACCTCCACCATCACCAGCAACTATCAGGACATCAGCCGGATCTCGGCCCCGGACGAGCGCACCGTGGTCATCCGGCTGGCGCGGGTCAATGCGGCCATGCTGGACAATTTCTGCATGGGCATCCTGCCCGCCCACCTCTATGAGGGCCACGACATCAACACCGTGCCCGCCAACCACGTTCCCGTGGGGACCGGCCGCTTCAAGTTCGTCTCCTGGGACACGGCCGGCGGCATGATCGTGCTGGAGCGCAACACGGACTATTACGGCAAGGTGCCGTCCATCGAGCGCATCGTCTACAAGACCGTGGCCGTGGAGAGCACCAAGGCCCTCATGCTGCGTTCCGGCGAGGCCGACCTGGCCTGGCTCAACGCCAAGTATGCCCGCACCTTCCGCGGCAAGGACGGCTTCACCACCGTGGACTTCACCACCGCCGACCTGCGCACGGTGGCCATGGACTTCCACACGCCCTTCTGGCAGCGCAACAAGGACTCCATCGCGGTGCTCAACTACGCCGTGGACAAGCAGGCCATCGTGGACGGCGTGCTGGCGGGCCAGGGCTTCCCGGCCTTCAGCCCCATCCAGACCAGCCCGCTGGGCGGCAACCCCGCTGCCGACGTCTATCCCTATGACCTGAAAAAATTCGCGGCCGAGATGGAGCGCCTGGGCTGGAAAAAGGGCCCGGACGGCATCTACGCCCGCAACGGCGAGCGCTTCTCCTTCACCATCCAGGTGCGCGACTACGAAGAAGAGCGCGTGGACATCATCAACGTCCTGTCCCGCCAGTTCAAGAAAGCCGGGGTGGAAATGAACATCGCCCTGGTCACGCGCTTCGACTGGAAGGCCGGTTACAACGGCTATCTGGCCGGTTTTGCCGCCGAGTTCGACCCCGACGGCGTGTTCAAGAGCTTCGTCACCGGCGCCAGCGACAACAACATGGCCTATTCCAGCCCCAAGGTGGACGAGCTGCTGCGTGAGGGCCGCGCCACCGAGGATCCCGCCAAGCGCAAGGCCGCCTATCAGGCCTTTGAAGTGGCCTATGCCGCCATGCCCGCGCAGCTGCCCCTGGTCTACCTGCACGGCAACTATGTGAGCGTGGCCGGTCTCAAGGGGCTGGATACCACCCGCGTCCTGGGGCATCATGCCGTGGGCGTCATGTGGAACATCGAAGACTGGACCCTGCAGCGCTAGACGCCGCGGGAAGATGTTTCTGACGGGGGTGCCGTCGTCCGCAGGCCGGACGCGGTGCCCCCGTCGTCTGCCGTCCTGCGGCCCCCTGTCCCGAACCTGACGCGCCGCACCGGCCGGATGGCCCGCCGGGAAACGACGCGGGCGCGGCTGCCGTTCCCGCGCCGTACGCTGTCCGGGCCCTTCTCCAACCTCAACCCCGCTCCTGCCATGACGCCCCTGCTGCAACTGGAAGACCTGCACATCACCTTCGCCACCCCCGCCGGACAGGTACAGGCCGTGCGCGGCGTCGATCTGGAACTGCACGCCGGGGAGACCCTGGCCATCGTGGGCGAATCGGGCTGCGGCAAGTCCGTGCTTTGCCGCTCCATCCTGCGCCTGCTGCCGGACAATGCCCGCATCTCGGGCCGCATCCTTCTGGAAGGCCGCGACATCGTGCCCTGCAGCGAGCGGCAGATGCGCGCCGTGCGCGGCCCGCAGGCCGCCATGCTCTTCCAGGATCCCATGGCCAGCCTCAACCCCACCCTGCCCGTGGGCGACCAGATCATGGAGGCCCTGCGCCGCCATCGCCGCATGCGCCCGGAGCAGGCCCGGCAGCGGGCCCTCGAGCTGCTGGAGCTGGTGGGCATCGACGATCCCGAGGCGCGCATGCGCCTGCAACCGCACTATTTTTCCGGCGGCATGCGGCAGCGCTGCGTGCTGGCCATCGCCCTGGCCCTGGGCCCGCGCATCCTGCTGGCCGACGAGCCCACCACCGCGCTGGACGTGACCGTGCAGGCCCGCATGCTGGATCTGCTGCGCGACGTGCAGCGCAAGACCGGCGTGGGCATCATCCTCGTCTCGCACGATCTGGGCGTGGTGGCCCGCGTGGCCGACAGGGTGGCCGTCATGTACGCGGGGCGTCTGGTGGAGACCGGCAGCGCCGCCGATGTCTTCTACGATCCCCGGCATCCCTACACCTGGGGCCTGCTGGGGGCCCTGCCCGCGCTGGCCGTGCGCAGCGGGCAGTTGCGGGGCATCCCCGGCATGCCGCCCAGCCTGCTGGACCCGCCGCCGGGCGATGCCTTTGCGGAGCGCAACGCCTGGGCCATGAAGGTGGACTACCAGCGCATGCCGCCCTTTTTCGAGGTCAGCCCCGGGCACAAGGCCGCCACCTGGCTGCTGCACCCGCAGGCCCCCAAAGTGGAGCCCCCCCTGCACATCACGCCGGGCCGGGGCAGTGCCAGCCTGTGCTGGACCGACAGCGCCCATGCGCTGGAGATGTCCGACAGCCGCTATGCCTTCGGGGAGGGGCACCAGCGTCTTCATGACCGCCTGGCCGCCCAGCAGGGAACAGCCGCGGCAACCACAAAGGACCATGCGCACGGCCACGCCCCCGACGATGACGGTCGCCCCCTGCTGGAATTGCAGGATCTGCGTCTGCACTTCCGTCCCGGCAGGGGCCTGACCGTCCGGGCCGTGGACGGGCTCGACCTTGCCGTCCGCCGGGGCGAGATGTTCGGTCTGGTGGGGGAGTCCGGCTGCGGCAAGTCCACGCTGGCCCGCGCCGTCATGGGCCTGTATCCGCCCACCACGGGCCGCATCCTCTTCGACGGGCACGACATCCACGACCAGGCCCCGCACCTGCGGCAGGAACGCCAGCGCCAGATGCAGATCATCTTCCAGGATTCCTCCGCGGCCCTGAACCCGCACATGCGCGTGGAAGACATCATCGCCGAGCCCTTCGTCATCCAGAACGTCTTCCGCGATGCTCGCCAGCGCCGGGAAGAAGTCGTCCGCCTGCTGGGGCATGTGGGTCTCGATGCCGGCTTTCTGGACCGCTATCCGGCCGAGATCTCCGGCGGCCAGCGCCAGCGCGTGGCCATCGGCCGCGCCATCGTCAGAAGCCC